>Ga0209536_100012097_pt1 | contig 12581 bp, 11 predicted proteins | sample DeeMarSeWOR28_12_FD_187461 | JGI IMG/M metagenome (GOLD analysis project Ga0209536, IMG submission 187461) | Marine sediment microbial communities from White Oak River estuary, North Carolina - WOR-2-8_12 (SPAdes) (version 2) | ecosystem: Environmental > Aquatic > Marine > Intertidal zone >...
TGTCATTGCAGCGATAAATAGTGTAGTTGCTTGAAGTATCAAACCTGCTATTGTATAACTCCTATCCCGTATTTTCATTGGACTCGTTTGAAGTTCCATTGTCCCACCTACACTAACAATGATGACTGTACATTGAAACATCAGTGTTTTGACTACAGATGAGGTGTACTATCTGTGTGCGATAACGACCATCCTTTCTGAGTTGGCAGCATATGGCAACCTTGGTAGCTTGGCAGCCCCGTAGAGCTCAACCCTCTTGAACCCTACCTCAGCAAGCATCTCGCGGATTTCAAGAGCAGTGTACATTCGGATGTCATTGTTTGAGAGTGCATCCTTGTCCATCAACACGATACGATCATTCTCCGTGTCGATGAACGTCGCAGGTCTTCCAGTGAGGATTCCAGCAGGAGCATCAAGAAAATGAGGTTCATTGAGGAGGAAACCTCCATCAAGGGGTGTCCACGTTCTCTGGAACTTCGGAAGGTTGTATGGGTTCATCAGATCAAGTAGGAAACACCCATCATCCTTCAGAGCTACAAATGCTCCCTCGAGGACCTTCTTGTTCTCATCATGGTCAAAGAAGCCAAAGCTGTGGCTGAGCAAGAGAACTGCATCGAACTGCGACTTGTGATCCATAGCCCTCATGTCACCAGCATAGAAGTTGACATCGACTTTGCGGGACTTGGCAGTCGCCTTGGCCGCATCAATGAGTGTCTCAGCAATGTCGAACGCTGTTACATTGAGACCTCGCTTGGCAAGTTCCACTGACTGGTCACCTGCACCACAGGCAATGTCCAAGACAGAGTCACCCTTCTTGAGACCCAAGCTCTCCATGATGAAGTCAGTAATGAGTCGGTCATAGTGCTCGATTCCAGGAATCTGTCGTCTGTGACGTACCCTGAATATCTCAGCCCAGAATTCGTTCCAGCCTAGTTCGACCTTGTCCATAGCCAGCACATCCTGACGTGTCCGAGCACTGCTTACAGATATGAAGATTGTCATGTTGATGAAACTGTTCAGAAAAGAGAATTTGGAGAAAGTCCGCAGTCTTTTCCTTCTCCGCCGGGAGGGACGCAGTATATTCAGGAAAACTCGAAATGAGCATAATCCTGCGAATCGTTTCTCCACCTGAAATGGAGGTTAGTTCTCTAAAAAACCTTTAGGTTATGCGTAAATATTCAAGATTTTCTATTATTCGAAAGGTTTTCAGATTTATCGATTACATATTGTTAAGTCCCATTTTATGGTAGAAAAATCAAAATACATTCCAATTTTTCGTAGTGAAAATGATAATGTGAGCTTTGTTCCGAATTTGTCATGCGTTGGCCGCTTAGTTGGGTGAGGACGTCATCCTTGTTGGGATGCTAGAAGAAGATGGTAGTCCCGCCAGGATTTGAACCTAGGTCCGGTGGGCCAGAACCACCGATGCTTGGCCACTACACCACGGGACTATCGAAGTCGGGAAATGCTTCGACCATTTTTCATCTTTTCGGTTTCGCTCCGACAGTCACAGTGTTTATCAGAAGGCATGACAGAGCAAGGCCGAACATGCGATGCCGTTCTGGTCAGAACTAACTTACGAGAGCTTCAAGAAAGCAGCGAGAGAAACGGAAGTAGTGGTGATGGTAACAGGAGCTCTTGAGGCTCATGGGAAGCATCTCCCACTTGGGACTGACAGCATCATGTCAGGCTTCCTTGCTGAGAAGATAGCAAACAACACGAAGGCACTCGTTCTCCCAACAATACCTTTTGGAGAGAGTTGGGACTTCAACCAGAACGAGGGCACCATCTCGATTCATCCGACAGCACTGGTTGATTTCTACGTATCTGTCCTGAAGGGGATTTTCAAGCATGGATTCAGATATGTCGTGGCTCTGAACGGTCATGGGGGCAATGCTCCGATCATCAAACAGGCAGCAAAGACTGCCACCAAGAAGGGAGAACGAGTGGTCGTCATTGTCAATTGGTGGAGAGACCTGGCAAAGAATGCTCGCAAGCTAGTTGAGGAAACACCAGGAGGACATGGTGCAGAAGATGAGACCTCCGAGGTCATGCATGTAAGACCAGACCTGGTAGACATGAAGGTTGCAGAAGCTCATCGTGTTGAAACAAAGTTCGAGATCATTTCTGGAATGTACAGAAAGGAGCTTCTTCCATCAGCGATGTACGGAGACCCTACTAAAGCCTCAGAAGAAAAGGGGCGGTTGATCATGGAGCAGGCTGAGGAGGAAATCATTGAGCTCATCAACCAGCTGGAACGTGGCGAGCTTCCACTCGAGAAGTAGTTAGATTCCAACCTTGAAAATTAGAGCGTCTCTCAGAACACGTTGGAACATCCTGAGTAGATTGGTCCCCTCTGTCGCAATGGTGTCAAAGACTGGATACCCTTCCAAGTCAAGCATCTGGACCATATAATCAACTGGCAATGCATTGGGCAGGTCCCGCTTGTTCAGTGAGATTATGATTGGGAGCGTGGCCATCCTGTCTGTGCCAAGTGCGATTCTCAGTTCTTGGATTGATGCGAGGTTTTCGTTCATCTGTTCCGGGGTGGAGTCCGCCATGAAGATGATTCCATCACAGTCACGGAGTACTTTGATACGTTGACTGGCGTGGCGTCTCTGACCAGCCACAGTGAACACATCAAACACGATCCTTTCACTGGCAGTGACTGGAACAAAATCGAAGAAGGTGGTTCTGCCAAGCTCATCAGAGATCTCGATTATCTTACCCTTTGCCAGAGACCTGACATTGGCAAACAACCAACGGAGTGCAGTCGTCTTGCCTCCTAGTGACGGACCATAGAACACAATCTTGATGTGAACACGACCAAGCTCGTCACGTTTCAGGACATGACCAGGAACTATCTCAGAAGCAGTCTGGGGTTTGATGAGTGCTTTACGTGCAAGGTCAGCAGTGGTCACAGGGTCAATACGGACCTCCTCGGTCGAAGCAACTAGTCGACCCATGGATACAGCTCCGGGCTCAGTCCCGAGGGGTCGCTCGGGAGGTACGGTTATGTCCTCTCTAACTCTGACCGGAGGTGCTTCCTCTTCCTCTTTCTCTTTAGGCTTCTTCGAGCGCCCAGTCAGTCTGCGGAACACGGACAAACGCCTCTCCAGAATTTAGGAGGCCTCTACTAGTCTTAAATCTTCGGGGGACTTCATCCTCGTATTCACGACACGAACTTTATCTGTGAGAACCCTCTCGAAAGTGGCATAATGACTGATATGATTGACCCCCAGGTCATCTCCAATCTGTGGCCAACACTCAGCGAGATGACATATCTCAACAATGCATCCACAGGGATTCCACCAAAGAACACCTTTGATGCGATGAAGCAGTATCTAGACAACAAGGCCAATGCTATCGGGACCTTCAAAGACACCCTGGCCAATCTTAAGGAAACAAGACAGCTCTTGGCACAACTACTTGGCGGCCATTACAGTGAGTACGCATTTGTACCAAGCACCAGTGCAGGAATAAACTCATTCGCACACAGTATAGAATATCCGAAGGGATCGAACATTGTCCTGTGTGACTTGGAGTTTCCAGCAAACTATGTTCCTTGGCAGAATGTCTGCAATATCTATGATGTGGAACTGCGTGTTGTGAAGTCAGTTGACGGTGCTATGCAAACTGATGCAATCAATGAGCAGGTTGATGAAGACACTAGGGTGCTAGCAATCAGTCAGATACAGTTTGGGTCTGGTTTTCGTTCAGATCTGAAGGAGATGGCAGACCTTGCTCACTCTAACGGGGCATATCTCTCGGCAGACATCATTCAGGCTGCGGGATGCATTGAAACAGACCTCGCCAAAAGCGGAGTGGATTTTGCGACTGGTCAGTCAGCAAAATGGCTAATCGGACCAATAGGGGCCGGGTATGTGTTTGTTGGGACATCCATTATGGACGAGTTGAAACCTCGATATTTGGGATGGTGGGGAGTAGAACAGATCATGGAGTTTGGTTATTTCGAACGGACCCCGTTGGCTGATGCTCGTAAGTTCCAGGTTGGTTCACCTGCGATGATCTCCTACGTTGGAATGAATGAGTCACTCAAGACTCTACTTAAAATTCCAGGAAAAACTCGTGAGCAGACGGCGATGGAGAATGCAGACTATCTAAGGAAGAGACTCTCAGAGATAGATATCCCATTCTACGACTTTGGATCCAAGTACAACTCTGCAATTGTATCGTGCGAACCACCCGATGTTGAAAAACTCCATGAAGAGATGCTGAAGGACCGGATACATGTTTCAGTCCGTAACGGACGTTTGCGGATATCTCCACACTTCTATAACAATCATAAAGAAATTGACACGATCGTTGAGTTCATGAGGTGACCAGATGCTGGACCAAATTGCTGACAATATCTACTTCATTCTGAGCCGCTCTTTTGACTCCAACATCATCTACATCAAATCCGGAGACAGAGAGATACTAGTTGATGCTGGCACTGGGATGTTCACCTCCAATCTTGACAAGGACTTACAGACTAAAGATTCGTCAATTGAATCGATTACTGATATTGTCCTCACACATTGTCACATCGATCACATTGGAGGAGTCATTCCTCTTGTTGAGGCGGGGTCTCCCAAACTACATCTTCATGAAGCAGAGGCCAGTAGGATCAATAGCGGAGACATGTCACAAACACTGGGGGACACATTCGGAGCAGACCTCCCACCCTTCAAGATTGATGTAATGTTAAATGAGGGCGACATCATCGACTTTGGAGATGTCAAACTGAGAGTGTTCCATACCCCGGGTCATTCATCTGGGAGCATCACCATGGAGATTCTGGAAACAGGTATTCTCATCACCGGGGACACGTTATTTCCAGGAGGAAGTTTCGGAAGGACAGACTTTCCGGATGGAAACTCAAGAAAGTTGGTTGAATCTCTAAAGAGGATCTCAGAGATGGACTTTGAAATAGGACTACCAGGCCATATGAATGCAATGAGATTCAATGCGCGTCATTCAGCACTGAGGTCCTATGAGATTGCTAAGAACTGGTTTGGGGTGTAGTGACCGTCTCAACCAATTCATCGATCTCGAAGATGTCTGCTTCAGACAATGGTTCACCTTTCTCCAGGTACTTAGACTCAATTGCCTTGACAAGTGCATATACTGAATCACTTGAGGGTGTATCAATTCCGAGCTCTCTTGCCAGACGAATGACCTCACCTGTGATCGCATCTATCTCGGTCCTCTTTCCAGCACGAAGGTCTTGAAGCATTGAGTTGATGTTATCGCCAGTTGCCTTCGCTGTTCCCAATGCATAACGTACTGGATCATCTGTTGTGAGTTCGATGCCCAAGGCGTTGACGACCTGAACCGCTTCTTTCACTAACCGTACCACGAGCCCTCGGAGTGCTGGGTTCCCATAGACTTCACCATTGCTGAGTCCAGTTAGCGCACCAACAGGATTGATTCCACAATTGACAAGAGTCTTTGTCCAAACAACACCCTCTATGTTCTCGCTTGACCGGACATCAAATCCGACCTCTCGCATCATGTTAGACAGCTGCCCCACAAACGGATAGTTCTCAGGATATCTAGAACCAATCTCAGTAAGTCCGCAACCTGTAGCATGGACAACACCAGGAACATCCTGAAGCGCACCCATACATGTCGTGGCCCGGAGGACTTTGGTTGTGTTTAGTTCTTTGGCAACAAGCTCCTCGGTTCCAAGGCCGTTCTGAATAAGTAGGACATAAGCGCCTGAATCAACAAGGTGTTTGGCAGAACGTGCAGCCGTGACTGTGTCATAGGTCTTTGTGGTTACTATAACAAGATCAGCTTCTGAAACCTCTGAGGCATGGCTGATTGCTTCGAGATGGAACTCATGAACACCCATGACTCCCTCTATTTTGAGACCGTTTGACTGAATGGCTGAAATGTGTGGGTTCCTCCCCACAAGTATGACCTCAGTGTCTTTGATCCGACTCAGGAATGCGCCATAGAGGCTTCCAATTGCTCCTGACCCCACAATCACGATTTTCACTGTTCGTTCACCTTTGATTCGTTCTTCTTTTTTCTCAGACTGCCAATATCATTGGCTTTCGCATCGAGATTTTTCATTATTATACGTAATGACATGGCAAGATTCTCGTCATTATCGAATTCATCAACGATCTTGCGTAGGTCTTCCTCTGGATGATCTTTCATTTCCTTGGCAAACTTGACCATAAGAGGAAGCGACCGAATGATGTTGTCCACCATCGTCACATCAGAATAGACTGCGGTTCGGCTCATTGGATTCAGATCAATCGTTATCACAAACTTACCTATTGCCTTGAGTGCCTCAGTTCGGTCTCCATCTTCCAATGGAACCACAACAACATCAGCTGCTCCGATGCCCTCTGGGTCCACCTTACGACGATTGCTCTTCAGCTCAGGTATAGTTTCAGACGGCCTATCATGAGTGCCAAGAAGTTCCTTCATTCCTGATTTCGCGAGCATGTCCCTTATAGCATCTTCTCGTTCTTTTCGATAGTAGAAGAGGTTGACCTCGAGGGGAGCATTTGTCAATTCTGATAGTTCGACGAGTTCGTCTGGGACTAAAGCACATGCGTTTCCATTGACACTAATTACCGGATGTTTAGCAAGAAGCATTGCCGCGACCGCAGCGCGAGTAGCTTTCTCAGCGAGTTCAGTTGTCATCTCTCCAATAAGATAGTCAAAGGCCTCTCCTCTACCATGAGCCAGAAGTCCTGCTGTAGCCACAACGTGTAGTTCATGTCCCTTGATGATTGCTTCACGTGTCTCCAGTGACACTCTTCTTGGATGATCAGGAGGGATCTCAATCTTGGTCATCATAGTAACCTCCCGCCTTCAGAAGCAATCTCACTCACTGTTACCTCTTCAGAACCCCAATATTTCGAGAGGATTCTCTGTGCGACATATGCATCATCCTTTTCACAAAGACAGAACACGGAGTCGCCCAACATCACCATACTGGAATCAACCATTCCCACTCTTTCGAGCTCGTCGAGAGAATCTTCTACCCGTCGTGACTTCAGACCAAGCTCGTCAGAAAACGCTCGGGAGCATTCCACAAAGGTTTCTATGGTTGGATCCGCCACAATCCTCTCCACAAGATGGTCTCCAATTGTGTTGATTTGTTCACGGGTTTCAGGATCTGTGAGAACATCAGCAGTCTTGAGTCCAGGAGCTCCAGCCAGCACAGCACGCAGCGAATCCAGATAGAGGATCTCCTTGATCTCACCAACACCCGGACCACCAGCTTTGACACGAACCTCTATTCCGCCAACTGTCTGTGCGAGAACATCACCGAGACCTGTATGATTGTCAATCTCTGCAATGTGTGCGAACCCTGCGGCTCTTTCATATTCAATATCATTATCGAGGAGATGACCAAGAGCGAGTGCTGTCCCTAATGCACCAGCACCCGATGCACCAAAACCAGCGCCTGAAGGAAGAGAGGAGTCATGCGAAACATGAACCTTGAGTGTCCTCTCGTACTCTTCTGTCAATCTTCGTACCACCGTCTTTGTGACCTTTGCATCGATGCGTTCGTTGTTGTAGTCAGTTGTTATCTCAAGCGACGAGTGATCTTTCACGGACACAGTGGTTTCTGTCCCGATGGTCACCGAGAAACCAGCACCTGTCGAGCCACACCGGAGAGGGTCATCATACTCGTCAAAGATACGAAAGATACCAGTGACATGTCCTGGCACAAAAGCCTTGGCAGTCATTACATCATCCGGTTGAGGTGTCAAGGTGTCAGTCACTATCCTCTCCTTATGGCACGTATTAAATATTCTTTATACATTCAGCGTTGAGGATATACACGTATATACAGGCCTACAAACGGGGCTATTTCAACGGAACTATCCTTGTATACTGCTTCACACGAGGGTCGTCCGATGCCGGAGCAGGATAAGCCCACCTTGCGTCTATGTCACGACCACTAAGATCGAACACTCTGAACGAGCCAGATGACCATGTGAGCGGACTAAATCCCAAGAGAAGTGTCTGTGTCCGCCAACTCGTAACCACACAGTGTCTGTTCATCCCTGCGGTCGGCACCACGAGGAACACATTTGATAGTTCCATGAGGAGAGATGTGCTGATTCTGTAAAAGAAGCTGTATGTCTTCCTGTGCTCCTCAGTACCCTGTTCACGAAGATCATTGAGATACCTTATGATGGTGTCATCATGGACTGATGGGTCCATAACGTCTGAGAGTTCCTCAACGTCAACGACGACTGCAGTCTCAAAGTAATACGCTAATGGAAACTCAGTCACATGAAAGATGATGTATTTGTCCTTCGTAATGGTCTTGTAGAGTTCCTGGAAAATAGCCTGCTTCGAATATAGAGCGTTGACATCCAAGGAGGCAGGATTGAAGTTCGAGGCCTCGTCGGAAACAACCAGCCTGAACATATCATCAAGCATATCACCGTCATATCCTATTCGGACCATGTGATATGGTAGCTCTCCACCTTCCTGCATCTGACCAGTTGACACTAGGTACTGGTTGAAATCTCTCTGAAAGGTGTCGACCTCATTGTCGTTGTCAGTGACAAACATCGACTGGCTGGGAGAATCAAGCGCGGTGACGACCTTGTCATAGGCTTGAAAACGAGCCTTCTTCTCGGGCTCGAACTCTTTCAAGAGTTCATCCAAGTCGCGAGAAGAGTCAGCCAAGTACGAGCACCTTCCATCCTTCTGTTAGTGTATTTTCAAGCGGTTGCGTGACGGTTTTTCCACTAGATTGTCCGCCATCGGTGTTAAGGCTCAAACTAATTGACGCATATATTCTTTGCCTAGAAATACCCAGAATATTATCTGAGACATACAATGCTTGAACCCGCAAGTCTTATCCGGACTCCGGTGTGAGATAGATACGTCAGGACAGGTGAATAGACCGATGGAGCATACATCGAAGCTCATCAAGGGTTCGTTGAGTGACTCGTTGAAAGGCAAGTCAATTGCACTGTGCATCACGGGAAGTGTTGGAGCAGTGGAGTGTGTCGCTTTGGCGAGGAAGATGATGCGTCATGGTGCCGAGGTCTACACAGTCATGAGTAAAGCAGCCCAAGAGATCATCCATCCCTATTTGATGGAGTGGGCTACTGGAAATGAGGTCGTAACAAAACTGACCGGACAGATTGAACATGTGACCTTGGCAGGCAAACACAAAGGTCGAGTAGATCTTGTGATGATAGCACCGTCCACTGCAAACACAATTGGAAAGGTGGCCAATGGAATTGATGATACTCCAGTCACGACGACTGTTTCCTCAGCCATTGGGGCAGGAATTCCAGTGATAGTTGTACCTGCGATGCATGAATCCCTATATGACCACCCTGCAGTATTGGAGAACATCGAGAAGCTTAAGGATATGGGAATAGTTGTCGTTTCTCCACGTATGGAAGAAGCAAAGGCAAAAATCCCCACTGTCAAAACCATCGTGGATCACGTGTTAGCTGCATTAGGTCCCAGAGATCTTGAAGGGAGACGGTTTGTCGTCACAGCTGGTCCAACAAGAGGTTGGATAGACAGAGTATGGTACATGTCGAATCCCTCGTCTGGTAAGATGGGTATTGCATTAGCAGAGAACCTACTACTAAGGGGAGCTGCGGTCACACTGATCACTGGACCAATTTCAGAGAGTGTGCCAACCAAAGCAGAAGTCCGCAGAGTCAGTACTACACAAGAAATGTTGGACACTGTGCTGGATGAGATATCCATTCACAATGCAGATGTCTTCATTTCTGCTGCAGCAGTCCTCGACTATGAACCCTCAGAAAAAGAGGATAGGAAAATCGGTTCCGGATCTGAGGATTTGAGTATCAAACTGGTCCCAACTAAGAAGATCATCGAAGAAGCGAGAAAGAAGTACAAAGACCTATTCATCGTAGGATTCAAGGTAGAGTCCGGGGTATCTGATAAAGAACTCGAGGAAAGGGCACGTGCAAAGGTCAAAGCCGGTATTTGTGACTTGGTTGTCGCCAATGATTCAGAGAAGAAAGGAGTCGCCTTTGGTACAGATACAAATGAAGTCCTGATTGTCGGTAAGAAGGACTACAAGAAGCATGTCCCACTTGCACCGAAGAGTGAGATAGCACGTCAGATTGTCGATGTAATCATTGAGAGATTGAAGTAGGCTATAGTATCTCGAGAAGTGAATCAGCCATTCTCTTCATGTCAACAAAGATCAAACCAATCTGTGCATCAGCTTTAGCCAGCACGAGAAACAATGCATTCTCACCTACAGAAGTTAGGAGAGTGTATCCTCGATCGCTTTTTACATAGATTTCCATCAGGTTACCACGGTCGAGTTCATTAGTTGCCTTTTCACCGAGTGACAGCATTGCCGCACTTATAGCTGCGACGCTTTCCTGCTCAGCTTCTGGAAGTGCTGATGAGATCATAAGACCATCAGCAGATACAAGGGCTGCACCCTCAACACCGGGTACGGTCTCAAAGTCGCGAATTATCTTGTTGATATTATCGACACGGCTGGACATTTTTGCACCCTCTGCTAAACCGAACAAACGCTAGTCTGTGGCCTCTGTATAATAACTTATTGCATTTCCTCGATTACACGCCGAAGTACTCTCTGACATCCACTTTCCCGTCTTCCTCTTCACGTTTCTTTCGCTCTTCCTTGGTCATCTTCCTCTCACGGGGTGTCTTGTCACGCGACCATGGCATGTCGTCACCTCGTCGCTTCCTGAAATAGAGCCATCCTATAACTAAAGCCACTACTCCGCCACCAAGGATACCAATTGTCAACCATGGGAAGGGACGAACGAGAATGAATTGTTCGAGAGTCATAGTCAGTGTGTCATATCCAGTGTTCGTGGCACGAATGTGCAGGTCGAATGATCCGACATTAGCCCCAGTCCAAGCACCAGTCAATGTGACTCTGAACACTCCTGAGCCAACATTATCGGCATCAATCTGGCTTGAGTTCAACCAGACAGTGACGTCAGCATCTGCAATGTCAGTACCCACAAGGTCCTCAAACTGCAGGTCAATATGTACAGTGTCTCCTGCCCAGATGATCTGTTGATTGAGCGTGTAGCCACTGAGGAGGATAGAGGGGGCATCATACCATGCAACAGCATTCTCAACAGTTGAATCCCTCAAAGGTCCAGAGGGATTGGTTGTTGTCAATGCTACTTTCCCTGATCCAATGGCACCAGCAACAATCACAGAATTGGTCCCATCTGTTGCTAGTATGGATAGGTTGGCCGATGATGATGAGAAATGTCCCTGATAATCAACGGAGGATGAAAGAGCATTGGGTGTGCTCAATAGAGGATGTTGAGTGTCTGTGATTGTAATGGAAGAACCGCTACCTGTGGGTGAGAAAGTCACATCCCATGGTAGCCAGTCAAGACTGTCAGATACACCAAGGACAACGAGGACTCCACCACTCCGCACAAACGTCTGTAGTTCGCTAGTAGATGTAAGAAGACTGGCCCCAAGTGTCGACATAGAGTCGGGTTCAATGAGTACAACCTTTCGGATTGAAAGGAGTTGGGTGAAAGAGGAATAGTTGGAAACCTCATAGTAGTCATAGGAGAGTCCAAGTGAATCCAATGTGTCTGGTAAATAGCTCGAAACTCCAAGAGCAGCGATACCTGTTGTACCTCTACTCGGTACATGCGAACCGTATGAATTAGAGACAGGGTCCTCAGAATCTACGCGAGGTGATGAGCTTGGTTCATAGAGTCGAACTGAGGGGTCTCCAAAGAGAACCTGTTGATTGGCATAGTCTCGTGGGTCTCTGTCAGGAAGTGGGTCGGTGTAGTCTGCGGATATGAGCTTCAGTCCACTAGCGAGTGCATGTCCAAGTGTGTCACCATTACTCAGAGACTGAGCCAGAAGGACAGAGAGCATTCCAGCAGGTTGGAAGTAGACTGTTCTGGGAGCCGCAGTAATACCAACTGCGCCGTGTTCCATCAGCATGAGGGGCATTCCTGTACCTCCAAGTAGACATGCAGTCAATATTACGATTGGTGATCCTATATTGCCAATCGCAGCCTCAAGATCAGCAGTAGATCTGGTTACATGATTTGCATTCTCAGCGGTGTAAACAACTGGATTAACTAGACTATCTCCATCCAGACTGCTCTCTCGTATTGCTTCGGTTTCTTCGAATCCCCATAAAGCGTCAGCATTTCTCAGAGAGAAATGACCAGGCCCACCTGGTCGAGAGGGTGGGTCTCTGGGGAGCAATGTAAGTGTTCCATGCGTGCTGAAGGACCATAGACCTATCTGTGAGGCCACCATTTGGAAGACTTCACTCTGTCCAACATGCAGTTCATTTGTGAAGCCTGCATCCTCCAATGCATCCGTTGTGTTCTCAATCTGATAGAGTTTGTAATAGTCATAGTTGTTGTCGCTGAAGTCAGCACCATCAGTATATGCATACATACTGACCAAGGCTGTGTCTGCATTATCAGCAGTGAGAAATAGGAACCTATGAAGGAGACCGCGATTGATTAGAACTGATGCCATGGGAGCAGTCTTTGCAGGTATCCGTCCTGGTTCAAAGTGCGTCTGGAGAGACCTATCAAAACTCAGGGGCAAGAGGG
>Ga0209536_100012098_pt1 | contig 12579 bp, 9 predicted proteins | sample DeeMarSeWOR28_12_FD_187461 | JGI IMG/M metagenome (GOLD analysis project Ga0209536, IMG submission 187461) | Marine sediment microbial communities from White Oak River estuary, North Carolina - WOR-2-8_12 (SPAdes) (version 2) | ecosystem: Environmental > Aquatic > Marine > Intertidal zone >...
GGTTGCTGAAAGAGTGGCTGCCCAATCGATTATTATCGCCACAATTGCGAACACATTTGCGAAAGGTGCCGTTGTACTTATCGGCGGCGCTTACCTCCTGAAGAGAGCTCTCCTTCCAGGCATGTTGATTGTGATAGGAACAGCGATTGTGGTTGCTCTCATCATGTTATAAAGAATTGAATTGAACCACAATATCCATAATCAACCAATCTTAATAAACGATCATCGAATTAAGATCAATTCCCATTAATATTGAAATCAAACCAGATTTTGAGGGGTTACCTGGGCCAAGGGGGATTACATCAGGAAATCACAAGATAGATCATGAAGAGGGCTGCCGAGACAGCTATAAATCGTCAAAGATGCTATCGAGTTCCTCCTCAGGAACATCAAAAACCGTGTCATGAGGCGGCAGGGGTTCCCTTGTCATCCACTCTGGAATCCTGTCATCCGCGGCTGTAAACCCGGCAAGACGGTTGAATTCCCGTTCATAGCGAATGGTTTGCCTGCCCAGATCCTTGAGTAAACCCAGGTCGAATTGGGTACCGTAGCGGGCATTGACCAGCTCTGATACGGTTTCAGGTGCAGCAGCAAAACCAAAACCGCTAAATATGCAGGCACCAAGGGTATCATATCCGGCCATTTTCAGCTGGGCGTCCTTGGAAACTTCCACCTGGCCTTCAGCCTGCGTATGCTTTATCTTGGCCCGGATAGTTAAACCGCTGGTGTGATCAGCACCCTGTGGGGTTGTCGCATAAGTCACCCCCGTACCTTTTATCCCCCGGGGATCATAGGCAGAAATCGCCTGGTTCTTCACTACTGGAACTCTCGTGATGCCAAAGACCTCCCCTGTTGTTGCGGCACCATTACCAAGAATCCTTCCCAGGGGAGTCCGCAAACGTATCTCCGTGATCAGCTGCAGCGCCCGATCGCCATCACCAAATTCCATCAAGCCGGCTTCACATGCCACGCCTAATGCGGCCCCGATTTCTATTGTGTCCAATCCCAAGTCATTCACTTCCCGGTTCATGGCGGCGATCACATCTAGGTTGTCGATACCCAGGTTAGAGCCCATCAGACCAATCGTTTCATACTCTATCGGCGAGACAACCTCCTGCTCTCCGCTGGGATCGGAGAAAATATTCGAACAGCGGATCGCACAGCCAGCCATACAGGCATGTGTGGTATTCGCGACCCCACCTCGTTCTAATAAGGTCTTGCGCAGCTGCTCACCGGCAATATTCTCCACCTGCTCATAAGTGCCCTGACTGAAGTTTCGGGTCGGTAGGCCGCCAAAGCCGTTGCACATGTTCGCCATCGCTGCGGTTCCATAATCGGCGTAGGAAGTGGTCTGGGGGTGATCCATCAGCGCTTTGGTAAAACGCTTTCGCGCGGCTTTAAAATCTTCCTGGTCATGGATTGGTGGCGGCTGTCCCCCAGCGGCATCAACCACAATCGCTTTGATGCCCTTTGAAGCCATCACCGCTCCAAGGCCTCCGCGGGCTGCAATCCTGGATGGGGACTCATCCAAGTCAACATTCTGGATGCCAGCCGCCCGCAGCTTCATTTCCCCACCAGGCCCTATCAAAGCAATCGCTACTTTGCTCCCATACCGATCAAGCAATATCTTCGCCGATTCATAAACGCCCTTTCCCACCAAATCTGTTGCACCGTCGAACCGCACACCAGATTGACTAATATGGATCACTTTCCAATGATCGCTCTCAACCGAACCTTCCACAATGAGCGCTTTTATACCCAATTGGGCCAGGTGAAACCCGGTGCGCCCCCCCGCATTGGCTTCCTTTATCCCGCCCGTCAACGGGCTCTTTCCACCAATCGATATACGATCCAGGCTAGAAAGGCGGTGCCCGACCAGTAAACCAGGTGAGAATATTAACTTGTTGTTGGGGCCGAGCGGGTCACAGGTAGGATTTACTTCATCAAGCATGATCCGGGCCAACAGGCCGCGTCCCCCGAGATATTCCCAGCTGGATGGAACCGGATCGATGCTGTGCTGCTTTTTGTATGTGTCAATGCGCCAGATGTTCATATCGCTTCTCTTCAGCCCTACATATCCTAGAAATTTTTTTCGTGAACCACGGATTTCATTAAGATTTAAACGCTGAGTATAATTATATCCACAATGTAGCTGAACCATAATACGGAAACCGCAGGTTGCTTCACATGTCACCTGATATAGCAGGTCGTCTGCACTCCCCAAGAAGTTTATCTGAAAAATGCAGAATACATTACCTGTGAGATTTCTCCAGTCAAAGAAAGTTCGATTATGTAATGAAGGTGAACATCCATTAAATCCATAAATCCAAAACCTGTTGAAAATCATACCTGAAAATTTCAATTCTCCAGGAGATGCCCGGTGACCTTACCCATAAAGAAGACAAAAATCATCTGCACGATCGGACCAGCTTCCCGGGATGCGGAAACCCTGGAACAGATGCTGCTCGCCGGTATGAACATCGCCCGCATTAACCTCGCCCATGGCGAACTTGAAGAACATCGCCAGGCGATTTCTAACCTGCGTGCAGCTTCCCTCACTATGGGCAAGCGGGTTGCCATCTTTGCTGATTTACCAGGACCGAAAATGCGCGTGGGTCATTTTAACCAGGAATTCGTTCTCCTGGAGCGCGGGCAAGAATTTACGCTATATAACCGGGAGATCACCGGGAACAAGCACCAGGCTTCCATTAACTTTGAGGCTTTACCGCAGGTGGTGAAACCCGGAGATTGGATATACATGAACGATGGCTATATCCAGCTGCAGGTTGAGAAAATCACTGGTGACCAGGTACTCTGCGAGGTTAAAGTCGGTGGGGAGCTGCGCGCTCACAAAGGGGTGAATTTCCCGGACATTGATCTGGGTATCAGTTCCCTGACCGAAATTGATCGCCAGCTGCTCAAATTTGTCGCTGAAATGGAGCTGGACGGGGTAGGTGAATCCTTTGTGCAGGATGCACAGGATGTGCGTGATCTGAGGAATGCAGCCAGCGAGCTGAATTATGCGCCCATGATTATTGCCAAGATCGAACGGTCCGGCGCACTCGCCAATATTGGTGAAATCCTGGATGCAAGCGATGGCATCATGGTCGCCAGGGGAGATTTGGGGGTGGAAATACCGATTGAAAAAATCCCCAATGTTCAGAAAGAGCTGATCCGCACCGCGAACTTGGCTGGAAAACCGGTCATCACCGCCACGCAGATGCTGGAATCGATGACGCACAACCGGCGCCCGACCCGATCAGAAGCCACGGACGTCGCCAACGCAATCCTGGATGGAACTGACTGCGTTATGCTCTCTGGGGAGACGGCAGTCGGTCGCTATCCAGTGGAGACGGTCAGGACAATGTCCAACCTGGCCTGTGAAGCGGAATCCAAAACGCAAGGATTTGGCATTGCCGATCTATTGAAGCTTCAACAGGTTCGCGAAGAGATCTCACAAATTGATTTGATTTCCCTGGCAGTTTACCTGGCGATCCAGACCATCAAACCAACGCTGGTGATCATCCTCGCTAAAACTGGAACTACCGTGCGGCGCGTCTCCCGGTTCGGTTTGGAGCCCTGGATTATCGCACCCAGTATATATGAAAGCACCTGCCAGCAGCTCGAATTCTCCCGGGGAGTACTTCCCGCCGATACGCTGGACCATTCACAGCTGGATACACCAGAATCCCGTCGGCTGTATGCCATAGAGCAATTAGAAATTCATGGCATCGACTGCGGGATGGTGCTCCTGGTGGAAGGCTCTGGCACATTAAAAGCCGAAGATACCAAGCGCATTGACATCATCGATTTGGGTTAGCATCGTAAAAAATTGCGATGATTTTATTCGCAAAAAATTTTGACGGCGACAAGGAAATATCTTTGACCACCATCACCGTAATGACCTGCAATGTCGGCAACAACCGGGCTAACCCGGAAAAAATGATCCCGGTTGTCAGAGAATCGGGTGCCGATTTGGTGGCATTCCAGGAACTGAGCGACCAGCAGGCGGAAGCGGTTAAAAGCGAATTGATCACAATCTACCCGCACCAGGCTATATATCCAGGTGGTTTTGCAGGCAAAGCCCTGCTCAGCAAGCTCCCTATACTCGACTCAAAGCAGCTGCATTTCTCAGAAGTGCGACCCGACTTAAAAACAAGGGTCGCTGTTAAAGATGCACAGCTTACGATGATCATTGCCCATCCCCCTCCCCCACGTCCCCACTGGAGGGGTTTGAAATTTGATCGCCAGACCTGGAAGCAGATCACCTCCCTGGCAGAAGTAGCAGTACAGAATAAACCTGCAGTTCTGCTGGGAGACTTCAACCTGGCTGATTGGTGGGGAGAATACACCTACCTGCGTTCACTGGGTTTGAAGGATGCTTTTCAGGTCGCAGGTCGTGACCGGGGCCACACGCTTCCCAGGCGCATTGGACCATGGAAGCGCTTCCTGGCTCTCAATCGCATGCTGAGCCGGCTGACTTTTATCCCGCTGCTGCGCGTGGATTACATCTGGTACACAGAACCATTGCACTGCCTGGATTCCTGGGTTGGTGAAGATACGGGCTCCGATCATCTACCGGTCCTGGCCAAGCTGGTGGTGAAGGACCCGAGAGCCAATGACAATTAGTCCATCTGGATACTGAGCATATATTGAAGATTAACTGCCACCAGACAGCTGTAACCCTTCCCCGGTGTTCTTAAACCAGCCATCCGGTGAATTTTGAGCGCGGCCAGGGATCGGACATCCAGGAAGTGTCTGGCAGGGGGATTTTTAGCGCTTCATCTACCGGCAGCCACCCCTTGGGCAGCGGTAAGCGCTGCGGGTAGCCCCTGTTGCTGGTCCATCTCAACACCCGCTGACCATCCACTGCGGTCCACAGCTCGATTAACGTCCTGACATCCTGCTGGACGTAATTCAGCACTTCTTCATACTGGCCAGCCTGCCACATTTTTGGTGCCATATCCCCGGTTATACCAGGGGTCTTCCCTGCCAAGCTCATGCCTTTTGCAGCTTTATCAAGGCCGAGTGCAAACCCTTTAAGGCAAAAAGCATGGAACATCATGTCAATGTGCTGTCTTGCCATCGCCGAGCATTCGGCTGGCATGTCACTCTCTTCTGCCAGGATATCGAAATCAAACCCCAGCCCGTTCCAGGTCAAGATCGTCGCCCCCTGATCCACCTGGTCCTGCAGGTAAACCACCAGCTCCTGAACCTCAACCTGCGACATCCGTTCCTCAAAATTCCCCGCTGCTTTACCCCCATACCACAGGATTGGTTCTTGTGCAGCCTTAAATGTGGCTGCGCAGGAAATTCCCAGGGGGCGGAAGCGATCCCAATTCTCGACACCATCCGGGATAACCCTGGCAATTTCAATATCGAAGGCAACTAAATTACCCTTTCTTTGCATGGGATGCCTCTTCCTATAAAGTCTTTGCCGAATATGGATTAGCTGATATCAATGATAGCATGATTACTCATCTCATTCTCAAGCGAAAAGTGTTATATCTGAAAGATAAGGTTCACAATAAATTACAGCATGGTCGCTTGATTTATGTTCAAACTGATCCGAGAATGGTTACCAGATCCGGAGGATGTGCTAGAATTTCAGATGAGAAATGGCTTTGCAGTAGATTTTCCAGTAAAACAATTAAAAGGTTTGAACATCGGCTAACCCTGGTTGGATGAATTCTCTCTGCATCAAAGAATATGGAAGGCTCGATTTCACATTGATGAAAATACCGAATTCTCGCAGGGCATATTTCCATTCTGGTCTAAAAACCTTGCTGAATGCAGAATAGATAATTAGACCACCCGCGAACACCAGTGAAACCATTTCTAAAACGCTACCTCCCCATCCTGACATGGCTGCCGCGCTACCGGCGTGGTTGGCTTCGATTTGACATCCTGGCTGGAATCATGGTCTGGGGAACTACGGTTCCCACAGCCATGGGCTATGCCCAGGTGGCGGGTTTACCAGTCCAGATGGGCTTATATGCTTCCATTGCCGCGCTAACTTGTTATGCGATTTTCGGCACCAGTTCACTACTAAAAGTTGAAACCAGCCCTTCGATGAGCATCATGTCTGCAGTGATTATCACATTGCTCGCGCGAGGAGATGTGAACTATTATATTTCTCTCTCCGCTGCCCTCGCTGTAATCATCGGTATTATGCTGATCATCGCTGCCATCGCGCGGATGGGTTTTCTGAGTGATTTCATGGCCAAGCCTGTGATCGTTGGATTCTTATTCGGTCTAGCCCTGATTGTTATCATCCAGCAGATTCCAAAACTATTTGGTGTTGAGTCCCAGTTCGGTACCGGCTTGATGCAAGCCTGGGATTTTTTATTATCTCTCAGTGAAATTAATTGGATAACTTTATCGATCAGTGTCGTTTCCTTCGCCATCCTGATCTTGATGCGCCGATTCTTTCCCCGCTTTCCTGCCGCATTGTTGGTTATCGGCATCAGCGTGCTGGCAGTATCCATCTTTAACCTCACGCAATATGGTGTGGCGTTGGTCGGGTACATCCCTGGTGGTCTACCAAGTTTCCAGATACCTGCCATTCGACCAGGGGATATCATTTATTTAAGCTTAGGTGGGATTGCAATGCTTTTTGTTACCCTGGGAGAATCTCTTGGAACAGCACGCACCTTTGCTTCGGGACGTCGTAATCGTATAGATGCCAACCAAGAACTACTTGCCCTTGGAGCTGCAAATCTCGGTGCAGGTCTTTTTCAAGGTTTTGCTGTTGGCGGAAATCCATCTACAACCTCATCCTTTAATGCTGCCAGGAGCAAAACGCAGCTCGCCTCCCTTTTCACTGCTGCCATTCTGATTCTGACTATCATTCTCAGAGTAGATTTGATTGGTAGAACTCCCCAGGCAGTCGTTTCAGTAGTGGTGATAATATCCATATCTCATCTCATGCAATCAGGTATCATGAGACGTTTCTACCACACTCGCAAAACCGATTTTATCCTAGCGATGATCGCATTGCTTGGTGTACTGGTGTTGGGTATTTTCCCAGGATTGGTCATATCGGTTCTCCTTTCCTTGCTGGCCGTCCTTTACCATTCCAGTCAACCCCGCATATCCGTGTTGGGAAAACTACCCCACCACGAAGGCTATGCGGACATTGAAGAAAATCCAGAAATCATCCTGTACCCTGGTATCCTGATTTTGCGACCCAATGTGCCGCTTTTCTTTGCCAACGCCAACCTTGTCCAGGCTAATATCATCAATCTAGTGCATGGCACTCCACAGCCAACCAGAAGCATAATCCTGGATTTAAGCGCCAGCAATGACCTGGATATAGCAGTAACAGATATGCTATCAGGATTAATCAAGGACCTTTCACAGGATGACATGCAGGTTATGATCGCTGATGCTGGGAGCTCCACAATTATTCAGCTGAAAAACGCGAAAGTGATAAACCTTTTACCAACTGGCAAGGTTTATCGCAATATTCAGGAAGCCATCGACGCTGCCCTTAACCCGATCCAGGCTCAAGATTAGATTTTAGCGCTACAAAATTCTATGATGGACAAGGATGGCCAGTCCAAACTTTTCTTCAAACCAGAGATTCTATCGAATAAATTTCAATCATTCATCAGGAACTGAACTGTATAATAACCCCATGCGGTTCAACCTCGCTCGTCTTCTCATCGGGCTGGTCATCCTGTGGAATTTACAGGCGGCGATCATGGTCCTGGTCTGGCCGGATCGATTGCTCCCGGCGTACGAACTCCAGGGAGCAGCCGGTATAGCTGCGCTGCGCGGGATCGGCGTGCTCTTCTTGATGTGGAATATTCCCTACATAGTAGCGTTGTGGAATCCCGTCAAATACCGCATCTCACTCTTTGAAGCACTGGTGATGCAATCCATTGGCCTGGTGGGGGAAGCAATACTCTACTTATCGCTGCCAGAGGTTAACACTCTACTGCGAGGATCGATAATGCGCTTTATCGTTTTTGATGCCTTAGGATTGGTGCTGCTTGTGTTAGCAGCCTGGATCACAAGAGATGGTTAACGCGCGACTCTGGTCTGCAAAGGTGGACTTTGACATAGTATTGCAAGCTGAAGAAATTGAGGATGGATTTTTCATCACCTGTATATGGAAGGCTCGTGGATAAAAGATGAGGACAGTGAGATTCCACAGAAAAATTGTGAAAAATACCCCAAATAAAGTATAGACTTCATTGCAAGCAAGAGTCTATAATTTGTTATTCACATAGGTTTAAATTTCGATCGCCATTCTTGCCAATAGTTTATGATAAAAAACATCCAGGTAAAGAGTCAACGAAAAAAAAGGAGGTGTATCAGGATATTTTCCAATTCTGGGGTAAAGGGGGAAAGATAATGTGGATCCGAGGCAGCAAACATAGGAGAAAAAAATGAATACCCATTTCCCACGCAAATTTAATCTATTCCAGGATGTATTGCAGCTGCGATTTGTGATAACCCTGATTGTCGTTACAATTTTGTTCGTTTGTAGCTGGGGTGTAACCCATACCTTCGCCGCACCAGGTGTTTTATATGTGGACGACACCACAGGAATAGACACCGGCAACTGCCAGACCCCTGCCACTCCATGTAAGAGCATCAGCTACGCCATAACACAGGCTGTTGCTACGGATGTTATCCAGGTAGCCCAGGGTACCTACATGGAAAACCTGGTGATTAATAAGACCATCGAAATCATGGGCGGATTCGAAGCAGCTGGCTGGACCCGCAACATCGCTCTTTATGTAACTACCCTGGATGGAAATTCATCCGGTACGGTCGTAGATTTCCAAGCTGGTAGCGATAATGCCATCCTGGATGGTTTCACGGTCACAAAAGGCAGTGCATTGGTGGGTGGTATGGGTGGTGGAATCACCATGAATGATGTCAGTCCGACTATCAAGCACACCACCGTGACTAACAACCAGACGACAGTAGATGGAGGCGGCATCTACATCAGTGGTGGTGCACCAAGTCTCGAGGAGCTCCTGATCGATGGGAATTCCTCAGTCGGTTGCTGTGGCGGCGTGCATATCGGTAATGGCGCGCAGGTAAATATTACCGGTACTACCCTCTCGAACAATTCTGCCAGCTATGGTGGTGGTATAGGTGTTTTTTCCGATTCCACCCTGACCATCACTGGTAGTACCTTCCAGGCAAATGACACCGATGTTGATGGCGGCCAGGGAGGCGGGATGCACGTCAGTGGAAGCGGGACAACTGTCAACCTGACTGACACGATTCTGGCGGACAACCTCACCCGTGACCACGGGGCAGCGATCAGCACAGATGGGGGAACGACCAACCTCACCAATGCCCTGATTTACGGTAATCAATCAACTTCCTTGAACGCCAATGTTTTCGCTATCGGCTCGGCTGCATTCAATGTCATGAACAGCACCATTGCAGATAACCAGCCGGGTGGAGCCCAGGCGGTGATTTTATTTACTGGCGGCTCACTGACCATGACCAACAGCATCATGTACAATAATGCACTCAGCTTGCAGGCTGATCCCGCCTGCCCATCCTGCTTCACGATCACATATACGAATATACAGGGTGGCTGGCCTGGAACAGGAAACATCGACAAGGACCCGACGTTTGTAGACTCGAACAACCATGATTACCACCTGAAGGCATTATCACCAAGCTGGAATACAGGAACCCCCTCTGGCGCACCGAGCGCAGATCTCGAAGGTACCCCAAGGGATGCTTTGCCGGATATGGGTGCTTACGAGTGGGTAGGAGAAGTAATATACCTGCCGCTGGAACTGAACAACTTCGGACCATAATATCTTGACTTGAGGCGAAATTTGCATAGAAAAAAGTGGCTGTCCTTCAACTTTGGACAGCCACTTTTCTTCCGCTACACCAATCGCCATCCCCTGTGCTATACAAACTTGCAGCGCCGGGTTACCAGAGATGAACATATCACCCGAATTACCACGGTAGATCCAACTCGAAATCTTCTTGATCCAAAACGAATACAGTTGACTTACCAGGGAGATGATGTGGGTTAGATTACGCTTCAACCAGCCAAGGAATCCAAATCAAGGGTGAAGGTTAATCAGCACGAAAGCCCTGTCAAGCATCAGGGTTATATTGCTCTTTTGCTGGTGAGAAAGGCATTTTCGCTGTAAATATTGGATGAGGATCTAATAACTGTGGTCAGTGAAGGTGGTCCTGAGACCACCATTTGATGCCGGCAAGAAAAGTATCCCTACTACATCCAATCCCTTCAGTAATAATTTACCGCGTTTAACCAGCCACCCATTCTTCCAATCAAGTAAATCAACAATACGCTTGAGCTTGGTTAACTTCCGCAGGTTGGTGTCGTTGAAGATAATCTTCCCGCGAAAACTTATTCTTCCTCATCCGTAGGTGGTTCTTCAGCGGGTGCTTCCTCTGCAGATTCAGATACCGCCATGTCAAAATCTTCTGGATTCAGCGGCATGATCAGCCATAAGATCAGGTAAACCCAGAGACCACCGCCCAGGACAAGAAATGCCAATACGAAGATTACCCGGATCACGGTTGGATCGATGTCGAAATATTCACCGATGCCACCACAAACACCGACCAGCCAGCGGTTTTTTCGAGAGCGGTATAGTTTTTTTGGTTCCTCAGCCATGCTTTTTCTCCTTTTTTATCCCGGTGACTACAACTCTAAGATTATAAATGCAAATTGAAACCTTGGAAATTGTCACGTGGTGATTCCCAAATATTGAACTGGAGCATCTAAAGTAGGCAGAAACCCATTGTTATAATGAGGTACGCATACGATTGTCATCGGTCTGGATTCCCGTCTCGCTGTCCAGATTAATGTCCAGGATCCGATTGATAATACAGGATTTCTTTGACAGGGCGGACCATCAACATCCCAGGAGGTTCAAATGCAGCTTTCTTTAGTATTTCCCATGTTTTGGGGGCGCAAGAAGAAAAAAGTATATAAACCGAATGACCAGTTCTATGATCACCCCACGGCACTGGATGATGCAGGTACCATCCCGCAGTTGTTCAAGAGCATGAAAATCCTGTCAGACCACGATTTTGACGTGATCGCCGTTGCGGGTGCCAACGCCCCCAGTAAATCTGCAGCCGTTGAACGAGCAGCAAAAAAACTGCTGACCAAGCATGCCAGGAAAGCCGGGGTAAAGCTGCATTACTTCAGCTATTCGCATTTGAAACGTTTGCACCGTTACCTGCACAAGATTGGCAAGGAGGATTTAATAGAGACAGTGGGACTGGTTGGTTATTCCCCGCTGCGCAACGCATGCCTTGTAGCTGCTCACATCCTGGGGAAAGACATTGCCGTATCGATCGATGATGACTGCCTCTTCATCGAGCCGGGTTATATCGAGCGCATCAAGCAGCACATCCAATCCGATTTTGAAGGCCAACCTATCCTGGCTTACTGCGGTCCGTACGTAACAGAAAGCGGATCAATTTACCTGCAGCGCTCCCAAAGTCCGCACGTCGCTTATTGGAACGTCATCGATGTAATGAATGAAACCTTCCGCAGGTACATCGTCGATTCACCCGGGGTGAAAGAGACGCCTTTTGCCATCATGGGCAATATCGCCGTGCACAGGGATTTCTTCACCCGGATTCCACTCGACCCGCCCATGCAGCGCGGCGAAGACATGGACTGGGTAATGAACTCCCACATCTTTGGACAGCGCTTTATCATGGATACCGGGCTGCTGATCAAGCATGCACCCGCCCCGCGACCCTATCCGACCTGGCGACCGATGCGGGAGGATATTTACCGCTTTCGCTACCAGCAGGCGAAGATCGCCAACAGCAGAGCGGGAGATGGTATCCAGCAGCTGAACCGGGAACGCTACCTCCCTTACCCGGGAGTCTTCTACCAGGATGATTTCCTGGATCGGGTCTACAAGGCTGCAACCACACTGGCGATCGATTACCTCAGCCAGGGAAAGAAGAAAGATGCCAGGGAAAGCCTGAATAACATCTACCATGCACATTACCTTGCAGAACCAGCTGTTGATCCATTTGACTCCTATCTCAGCTTCCAGAAAAAATGGGTTGAGATGATGGCCATCGTCGCTGAGAACCGGGACGAAATCCAAAAAATCGTGTTTGGCAGCAGCAGGAGCTAGCATGGAATTCATCATCCGTGAAGAAAACACGGCGGATCTTGGGGCAATATTCCAGGTTAACCAGCAGGCATTCGAATCTCGCACGGAGGCTTTGCTTGTTGACCTGCTGCGTGAAAGAGGCAAATCCGTGATCTCCCTGGTTGGCCTGGTCGATGGGAAAATCGTTGGTCACATCCTGTTCTCACCGGTTTCTATCGAACCCGAATATGAAAATTGGAATGCATTAGGCCTGGCTCCCCTGGCAGTACTCCCCGAGTACCAGCGGCAGGGCATCGGGAAAGCCCTGGTGACGGCAGGATTGGAGCACTGCCGGGAGCTGGGTATCGACCTGGTCTTCGTCCTTGGGCACCCGGTATACTATCCCGGATTCGGATTCTCCAGGGCTTCAGAGTCCGGGTTTACGAACGAGTACCAGGCTGAGGATGCCTTCATGGTTATGGAGCTGAAACCT
>Ga0209536_100012099_pt1 | contig 12577 bp, 14 predicted proteins | sample DeeMarSeWOR28_12_FD_187461 | JGI IMG/M metagenome (GOLD analysis project Ga0209536, IMG submission 187461) | Marine sediment microbial communities from White Oak River estuary, North Carolina - WOR-2-8_12 (SPAdes) (version 2) | ecosystem: Environmental > Aquatic > Marine > Intertidal zone >...
TGGGCTTAACACCTAATGACATCAGATGTGATGTGACATAAGAACCCTACTTTCCGGTCACTTCTTCAAGTACTTCTCGAGATCCTCAGTCTTCATCTGAGCAACAATCGACTCATTGTGAACCTTGAATCCAAGCCGTTCATTGATTGATAGCATGGGAGCATTGGTCGTTGCATTTCCTGTGACAACAGTTGTGACAGTAGGGAAACGCTGTCGAATTTCTTTCAACATTATAGCCTTCAGCCACTTACCCTTTCCAGAGCCACGATACTTCTCCGGAACACCAGTCAGTTCCTGATAGATAAGGGGGTCCTTAGATGGACGATACATGACCTCGGTCAGACCCGAGATTTCACCATTTGGCTCTCTTGTGACTGTAGTCAACCATGTGACATCTACGTCCTTTTGGTGCTGTTCTGCCTTTCTACGGCGTTCTGGAGTGATTATCCAGTCACCTACATCAAGGTCCTCTCGGGGAGCTTGGTTCAGAACCGTTGTGTAAATCTTGCAATACTCCTCAAGTATTTCCTCTGGACACTCATGGAAGAATTCCAGTTTTGAATCTGGCGACCTAATTGGACCTTCCTTCGCCCACTCCTCGACCATGTCCCAATCAAGTTTCGTAAGATCAAGGCGGTTTTCTATTCCTGAAAGTGCCTCCTTAGCATTCAATTTCTTGATGAATGCCTTTCCATCGACCTCTGTAGAGTCACCAATGATGAGTGACTTCTCATACCTCTTAGCAAAATCAAGAACGACGTCAAGGAGTTGAGTTCCAATACCTTTCCTCCTAAAGGGGGTGAGTACAGCGAGGTTCATGACATCACAGGTATGTTTGTTGTCTTCATAGGAAGGGGATGATTTCTTAATGGCCACCATTCGTATCAGACCAATCACTTCATCAGGTTTTCCCTTGAGATGAACAAAGTGGGTCTCAATGTCAAGATCCTCCCGCATGAATCGGAGACTGTTCTCCACTACCTCATCGTCAGTAATGGGATCACCAGGATGAGCCTCGGGATATCTCTTGTAGCGGTATTCGTGGAATTTTCTCCACTCCTCTTTCGTTGCCTTGAATGGATCAAATGGTCTTAGTTCAATCTCCATAGTAAGCACCCACAATAAGAATAGCGAACACCAGTAGATACTTGGATTAAAATTATCGGTCTAAGTAGAATCTGTGGGATTATCAACATCGAGTATCGGAATTACGTAACGCTGTATGTATCCGCTTTCAGGGTCATATGAAACACTCTTGAGTGTACTCCGAAAAGCTGGGGCGATGAGATCCTCGTCAAATGAACGTGCTAGCAGAATGAGCTGGGCACCTTGCCCAGTTATGAACAGGGTAGCGGTCTCTATCGTGTTGGAAAATGTCAACCTATCGATACCCTCCATAATCTCGTCAGCTATTTTGATTGCAGCCTCATAGACCGCATCTCGTCCGGACACACCTCGAGCATCGTACACCATGTACGATGAAATCTGGGCGTTGACTTGAGCCCCCATGGTCTTCAGTACTCTATCAATAGTATAAAACCACCGAGAAAAATGAAAAGGGAATGAGAGTGCCCGCCAGACACGGGCACCTTCATTTTATACTGATTGTCGCAATGGCTGATGCTCCGAACTCTACGCACCTTTGCGGTAGAGCCAGGCATAAGCCAGTGCTTCTGTTGAATGAGCCTTCTTGGCTCCCTTCAACTTTTCCTTGCTTGTCTTTGTTAGTGCCAGTTTTATCTCCTCCTGATCGCTCACCTTATGCGAGCATAGTCGTAGTACAGGGACTCAAGCGTTCTGAGTCTCGGATTCCGATTCCTTCTCATGATGAAGGGCTCGTTGTTCGAATTTTCATCAGCCATTTTTCCTGCATCTCCTCCAACCGTCGCGAACTCTTACGGTTGTCAAGTAATATGTAATACTATTACATCTAATAAGTATTATGGTTACTTATATAGAATCCGAAAATGAGCTATTATGCCTAGTATGGGTTACGGAAAAAGAGGTCTCTTTGTGATTGATAAAAAGGGCATCCTTAGGCATATCGACATTCTTTCTGAGAACATTAGTAAATGTCCGGACATATCGCACATACTAAAGACTCTGCAGAGTGAATAGTCATAAGAAACAAGGATAGTGAAAAATAAGGGAGAGGGATCGTCAAGATCCCAATCAATTTAGAAGTCGCCTTCTTCTTCAAGTGTTTTCTGAACACCTGTGCAGATCGATGAGTACTCGATCAACTTCCACTGTCCAGAATTGTTCTTACGAAGCTGAACTGGTGTGTCAAAGTCTTTGCCTTCACTGTCTATGAAGATCTTCAGACCTTTTCCAAATTCGTCCTTCTTGACAACAGTCATGACAAGTTTGTCCTCATCAATCTTGTAGCCATTTGCGGGATTACCACCAACATAGGAACGGGCGATGTTCTTGTTCCTCTTGAACTGGCCAATGAAGTACTTAGCACTTGGACGGAGTTTAAGACCGGATGGAGAACCTCCTGCTTCCATTGTGTCTCGCTTTGACACAATGACTGTCATCATAGCCTCTCCAAGTTTAGGATCTTTCTCAATGTTGAGAGCTGCAATGAGATAGTACATGATTGTGTTCTCAGGTTTGCCTGCATCCTTTTCCCATGAATCACGGAACTTGTTAAACGATGTAATCATCTTCTTCGTGACTTTAACCATAGCAAATCACTCACCTTTGTACGGCTATAGCGTTCAAAAAGGTTAGGTGGCTAGACTATGTCCACAAGAACACGACCATCACGAACCAGCCCCCATGCCAGAAACTCTAGCTGGCTCCAACGCTCATACGCAATAGCTTCGAACCCCTTGAGCTTGCAGAAGTAGAGTGTCAGGACCATGCCGTGGGAGACAATCAGGACGTTCTTCCGATGGAACATGATGTCCACCTTACGCACAGCATCCTCAAACCGCTTGAGTGCTGATGCTCCAGATTCCCAACCTGGAACATTCTTCTCTGGTTCAGTGAGAGTCTTTCGAACCCTGTCACGATACTCCTGTTCAGTCAGCTTGCCATGATGTGCCCGATCAAGCTCATCTAGACCAGATAGCTGATACATCTGTACATCAAGGCCCTCTGCAAAGACCTCAGCTGTCTGTATCGCTTTATCCTCGCTTGAATGAATGATGCCATCTATTACACTGAGTTTGTCAGACGTTGCAAGTTCTCTGGCCAGTCTTGCTCCATCTTGGGTGATAGACCATTCACGAGCAGGCTTAGACAAATCCACCTTGGTTTCTGCGTGCCGTAGAAAATAAAGTGAATTCGTCACCCAAGTTCCTCCTTCTAATCGATACCCTGAGAGAATATGACTTCAAAAGGGGTGGGCGATAGTAAAGAGCCAGTTGGGTGTGGTAACTAATGGAAGGGTAAGTTACCAAGACTCCTCACGGACGCCCCCCTCGTTTTACAAGTATTTTATGGTACTAAAGGGTTCGCATTTCTACAATAACAGAAAGAGTATCAATCTGGAAGTCTCTAAGTCATAATTTAGTAAGAGTGATATATGGGTATCATTTGGCGATGTACCACATTAACAAATCATCAGAAGGTCTGATAGCGGTGCAAAAAGATACAAGGATTAGCCCCCCGCTCGCTCGGTTTGATTTGGACTTTGTAATCTACTGGTCAAAGCTCCTGATGGGACTCCTCTTTGGTTTTTCAAGCTATATGATAATGAGAGTGAGTGATCTCACATTTTTCCTTATGGTTCCACTGTTAGTCATTGCTGCTCTTTTAATTACATTCTTGATTGTGAGATACTATGATAGGAAATACAATGTAGGTCTACCTCAGAAGAAGATAATCAAACGGTCGTTGATGTACACGGGAACATACTTTCTAGCTTTCGTAACTATAGCTACATTGGCATTCTATTGGGGGGCATGAGTGTGAAACACCGAACTAAGCTCATCTTTGTATTGACAGTGATTGGAGTAGTAGCCCTACCAGTCTTCGTGATAGTTATTCCAAGCCAGCAACCGTTTGGATTGCCACTGGATGTCGATTACTTGACTGAAGGACCGTATGCTGGAAACTTCATGGTCACAGACAACATAGGTAAAATCTTGATTGTAAATGAAACACTGGACGTCTTGTGGGAAAGTGATGTACCAGAACGGTTTGTCCATGAAGCGGAGATGATGCCAAATGGGAACATCATGGTTGCGGACACTGCACCTGGGAGGGTAATTGAACTAAACATATCTGATCCTGACGATATCGTGTGGGAATGGGATCCGGCAAACCCAGATCACATTAACTGGACAGAGCTCGCAATAACTGCTGGGTGGAATCAAAGAGCACTTGATTATGTGCAAAATCCAAGTGGAGATTGGGCTCACACAAATGATGCAGAGTGGGTTAACGGTACAAAGCTAGGTAGAACCTATGATTCATTGATGCTCTCACTTCGGAATTTTGATCTAATTCTCGAGGTGAATTATTCAGACACACGAGAGGTCATTTGGTGGTATGGTGAGCCCCGGAACCATCAAATCCTCAATCACCAGCACAATCCAGACATCAGGGATAATGGCAACATCATCATCTGTGACAGTGAAAATCGTCGAATACTCGAAGTGAATTATACCACAAAGGAAGTAGTCTGGCGGTTCCGGCTTGACTTCCCATTTGGCGAACTGAGATGGGCACGTGACTGTGATGACATTGGTAATGGTATTTTCATGATCACTGACTCGAATAATGGGCGTGTGTTCTTTGTAGACAGGGATGAAGGTAGGATTATCCAAGAGTTTGGTGGGTGGTATCTAGCTCAGCCCTATGAAGCGGACTATATTGAGATTGATGGAAAGAAATGGATTCTTGTTGGAGACTCTCCATCTACCGCAATCACTCTCATAGACCCTGAGAGTGACTTATTCACAGTCTATGGCTTTCCTGGAATACCAAACTATCTCAGACTCTTCGTTGGTCTATTCTCATTCTACTATCTCTTCATGTTTAGTTCTGCATTCCTTTCTTTCAAAGAAATCAAACTCTTAGAACGGTTCAAGAAACGTGAAGTCTATCGTGAGCTCACACTACTCGTACTATCAATACTCATCCTAATCTTTGTTGGCTCACTCTATCGATATCTAGTGGAGTTCGGACTGTGGGAAATCATGGACAATGCGATTCATGCTTGGGCTGTTTCAGGCTGATATTTCAAACGCCAATCTTTACGACGGACTCAAAGTCACTGACAACATAGATCTTGTCAATTGTGACTCGGATGATGGCACAGTCAGGGAAACTAACAAAATCTGTGAGAGCTGGATGTCGTTTTATCAACTTGGATGCATAATCCGCTCTCGATTCGCCCATTACGTCCTCAGCTGTGCCAACAATAGTGATTGATGTGGTCTCGTTGAAATCACTGTTCTGCTCACTCCTATCATCAATCATCAGGGTGACTCGAGGATTAGCCTCAATGTTTCGATACTTCATCCTCTGACGCATGGTAGCGAAAATCAATTCTCGCAGGTCCTCGGATGTAACGAAACCAACAAGACTAGAATAAGGTTCATTGTCCTTTGATGTCCCCAAGACAGCAATGCTTTGCGAAGTGAGCACCTTGTCAATCCGTTTCCTAACTTCTGGGTTCAAGTCCATTATATTTCCCTCTCAAAGAGACATCCATTACGACCTATGAAAATATTGATAACTATCGTTAAAACAGTATTGACTATTATGACGAGAAAGTTTCCAGAGGTAAAGGGGGACAACCTGAATGGTCAGACCATCGAAATCCCGTCGCAACTAAATGGGGAGGTTAATGTTCTCCTCGTACCATTTCAGATGTGGCAGCAGGACCTCGTCAATAGTTGGGTCCCGTTCTTGGAGCACCTCATCAAGAGCAACCCTCAATTTGACTACTACGAACTCCCGACCATCCGAAAGATGAACTTCGTCGCACGAAGAATAATTGATGGAGGTATGCGTGGAGGCATTCCTTCTAGAGATACGCGGGCAAGAACAGTCACGCTCTACATTGACAAGACACCATTCAAAGACGCTCTCGGGATAACAACAGAAAGCACACTGTATCTCTATCTCGTTGACAGACAGGGAACTATCCTTTGGGAGGAATCGGGTGAAATATCAGATGAGAAAGCTACTTCACTTGAGGAAGCTCTAGCACAAGCATTGAATGAATGATGGAGATTGATGTGAAAGAAGTTCTCGTTCTCGGGTCAACGGGCTATGTTGGCTCACGGCTTGTTCCTGGACTGATTAATCAAGGATACATAGTACGTGCAGGATGGAGAACAAGAAGTAAGCTAGAAGCACAGCCCTGGAAGGACCATCCTAAGGTCAAACCTGTTGAAGTTGATGTCTTCAATACTGATGAACTGAGAGAAGCAATTGCAGGGTCGGATGTGGTGTACTATCTCATCCACTCGATGTATTCTGGAAAGGACTTCAAGGAAATGGACAGAATAGCCGCTAGTAACACTGCATCTATTTCAGAGGAACACAATGTTGAGAGAATAATCTATCTCAGTGGACTTGGAGAGGAAGAAGACAACCTGAGTAAGCATCTACGGTCTCGAAAAGAGGTTGATAGAATACTCCGGTCAGGGAAGACACCAGTCACAACATTCCAGGCTGCAATGATTATTGGTCCAGGATCAGCATCTTTCGAGATAATGCGGCATCTCGTTGAAAGATTGCCAGTGATGATTACTCCAAGATGGGTCAGAACTAAGACTCAACCCATATCAATTGAGGACACAGTACTCTATCTTGTCAAATGTTTGGAAAAGTCAGAAATGATTGGTGAAACTTTTGACATCGGAGGACCAGAAATAACAACGTATCATGATCTGATGAGGATGTATGCAAAGGAGGCGGGAATACGAAGAAGAATGGTAGTACCAATCCCCCTTCTTACACCAAGATTGAGTAGCTATTGGGTTAGTCTGATCACTCCTATCAAAGCATCAATCGCAATACCCCTAATCGAAGGGCTAAGTCAAGAAACTATCTGCAGTGAGAATAGGATAAGGGAGATAATTCCTCAGAAGCTCCTCACGATTGGAGAATCCATTCATCTGACTCTTTCATACATTCAATATTCGAGAGAAAGAAATCAAGCCAAATGAAAAGACATCCTGTGGGAGGATTGATTTCAAAATCTTAATTAATAGCAGAATTAATTGAGAAAAAATAGGAAGTGGGAAAATGGTATGGTTGGAAATCGGTCTGGCAATAGCTATCGGATATCTCCTTGGATCAATATCGTTTCCAGGAATCGCAATTAGACTGTTTGCATCTGATGAGCAAAAAGGAGTAATCCAACATCCATCGACTCAAAGTGAAGGTGAAAGCTATGAGCCCATGTACGGAGCCTACTCAACCAATCGTATCTGGGGACCGAAAGTTGGTATTGGCATCTCATTACTCGACATGCTGAAAGTAGCTCTTCCAATGTGGATCTTTAAGGTGTACCTATTTCCAACAGAATACTACTACCTGCTGGTCTCCGTAGCTGGTGTGTTTGGGCATAACTGGCCAGTTTTCTTCAAGTTCAAGGGAGGCAGGGGAGCAGCTGTCACAATTGGAAGCCTCTTTGTTATTGATTGGCTCGGACCAATAGCAGTCATTCCTCTTGGTACAATACTTGGACTTCTCGTGCTTCGTGATGCTGGATTGACCTACCTTGGCTTCACAGTCATAATGTTTCCGTGGTTGTGGTTCAGATTCTTTGACCCAATTCTTCTTCTATGGGTACTTGGTGTAGATATTGCTCTATATCTATCAATAATCCCTGATATCAAGTCAGTACGACGTATCGAGAAGGAGAAAGGATCAGAACTAGCAGACGAGGCTGTGAACGAACTAACACCCGGGACTCGTGAAATGCGGCGTTTAGTCGATCGGATCGATGCACTTGGGAATGTGAAGTATGTCATATCTCTATTGGGACTTCTCATTCTAGTCGTTATATTCTGGTACCTTCCACTACTACCATTTTGAATAACTGGATGTGATTATCATCTCACAAACTGAAACAACTCAAGAAGACACACAACAGGAAACCCCTCTGATTGAACTCATTGGTTTAGAGAAACAATACATGCTGGGAAATGTCCCTGTAAACGCACTATGTGGGGTCAATCTGTCAGTTGCTCCGGGAGAGTTCATTGCAATTCTTGGACCCTCAGGTAGTGGAAAATCTACTTTACTGAATCTGATAGGAGCACTCGATAAACCATCAAAGGGAACTGTGAAGATTGAGGGGGTTGATATCTCAACCCTGAATGAATCGCAACTTGCTGGCATCAGACAGAGAATAGGATTTGTTTTCCAGTTCTTCAACCTGATTCCACGTCTGAATGCTCGTGAGAGTGTAGAACTACCTTTAGCAATTCAGGGGATTAGTCGAGATGAGCGAAGAAGAACAGCAGAACAACTCCTAGAAATTGTTGGTCTGAAAGATAGAATTGAACACAAACCATCGGAGTTGTCTGGCGGAGAAAGACAAAGGGTGGCAATTGCACGAGCTCTGGCGAACGAACCCACATTCTTGCTGTTAGATGAACCCACTGGCAACATAGACTCCAAGACAGCAAAGGAACTCATGCGACTTATTGCAGAGTTGAATGAGAAGAACAACATAACGATGATAATGATCACACACGATCGAACGATTGCAAAGTTTGCCAAACGACAGATCCATCTACTTGATGGAAAAATTGTCAAGGAGGTCAGCAAATGAAGGTAGTTGACATCCTCTCGTTTGGCTTCAACGCTATCAAGAGAAAGAAGGTCAGAAACATCTTAGCGATAATGGGAGTAGCAATAGGCATTGCAGCAATCATCTCTTTGAGTGCGCTTGGCGGTGGATTCCAAGACATGGTGGACATTCAGTTCCAACAAGGTTTCTCGAGTGATACACTCCTTATCACAACCAGAGGAATTGACTTCTTTCTTCCCGAGTCGGATTTCGACATGTACATCAATGACACGGACCTGATAGAGGAGATTGAGCATGTCGAAGTTGCAGCTGCACAGATACAACGAGCAGGATTAGTCGAGATTGGAAATTATAGCTTCCAACTGAATGTCCTTGGTATAGACTATGAGAAATATGCAGAGATATATCCAGATACATTTGCAGCAGAGAATGGTTCAATTCCAACTGTGTTTGACAATGAGACCGTTGTAATTGGGAGTGGTATCTATAACCCTTGGGACAACGGAACTATTACCGGTTTTGTTGGAGACAATCTCAACATCACATATGTCACTAGAAATGGAACACTGATAGAGGTCAAGAGCTACAATGCCACTATTGATGCGATACTTGGAACTATTGGTGGAATAAGCATTGGTGGACCAACTGACTCGGCTGTTTTCATTCCTCTTGAACAGGCTGAGGAGTTCTTTGAAACATCCATCGCAGACATCATTCTTGTTCAATTAGACACTGATGATGAGGAGATCATCAAACAAGTTGCTAGAGAGATTGAACTTCTGTTCAGTGACCAGATCCAGGTTGTGATTCCAACAGCATTGTTGGCATCAATTTCTGCCATCATCTCTGCCATCGAGCTATTCATGGCAGCTGTGGCAATGATCTCACTGGTAGTTGCAGGTGTTGGCATCATGAACATAATGTTGACAACTATCCTTGAACGAACCAGAGAGATTGGAATTCTAAAGTCGCTAGGAATGAAGAATCGGGCAGTCCTTGCGATATTCCTTGCAGAGTCGCTGATCATTGGGTTCCTTGGGTCTCTTACTGGAATCGCTCTCGGTTGGACTCTAGCAGTGGCTCTTGGTGAGTTTGGGATAGGCGATTTCATTGCGCAATCCCTGAGTGGAACCTTTGTTGGTCAAATGACCATAACACCGGTGATATCATCCAGTCTGATACTGACCTCGGTCTTGTTTGCCATGTCTGTTAGCGCCATATTTGGTCTGTATCCAGCATGGCGAGCTTCGCGTCTGAAGCCAGTGGATGCACTAAGGTATGAATGAGGTGAATATCTGTGGAGGAGAATAGACCATTCATCATCGACCTCACTCAGATCAGAAAAGGAACCGAAGTCGGGAACAAGGCAAGTAACCTAGCCTTTCTAGCAAAGACGGGGTATCATGTACCAAAGACACTGGTCTGTCTTTTCGATGCATTCCGAAAATACGAAGGTGGAGATAGAGCAATACTTGAGCATTTGGCCAGTGAACTCAGCAATCACATTGAGAGGAGTAAGAAGTACTCCGTCCGGTCCTCAGCTAACATAGAAGACTCCACTAGCTATTCATTCGCTGGTCAATTCTTCACTCAACTAAACGTGTCCGGAGTGAAAGACATAGTCACTGCAATCGAGGGAGTATGGAAGTCTGTTCAAGCAGTAAACAAGTTAGATTACATCAAGACGATGAAGACAAGTCGCTCAATCCAGATGGGAGTCATCATTCAAGAGATGGTGGACCCTGAATTTTCAGGTGTAGTCTTCACACGGAACCCACTGACAGGTCTCGATGAAGTTGTAGTGGAGTCAGTGGACGGACTGGGAGATGCCTTGGTGCAAGAGGGTGTCACACCGAACAGATGGGTGTACAAATGGGGAGACTGGATAGAGAAGCCTCAAGACAATGATGAAAGAGACTCTGTCATTCTCGAAGTCATCAAAGAAGCGAACAACCTGGAAAAACAGTACGGTTCACCCCTTGACCTGGAATGGTGTTATGATGGTGAGAAGGTACACTGGCTCCAGTTACGCGCAATTACAGCTCTTGACTCAACCAAGCTGTTCTCCAACAGAATTTCACGAGAGTTTCTACCTGGACTGATCAAACCTCTAGTTTGGTCAGTAAATATTCCAATGATCAACAGCTCATGGAAAGACCTCTTCAAAGAAGCTATTGGAAGTGCAGCTGACTCTATTGACATCCACAAGCTCTCAAAGCAGTTCTACTATCATGCGTACTTCAACATGGGAATCATAGGAGATATCTTCGAAATTCTTGGGATGCCAAGGGAAGCTTTAGAGATTCTTGCCGGAATTGAGTCACCCGGACAGGACAGACCAATGTTCAGACCTTCTAGCAAGACCTTTGTCCATATGCCCAGAATGCTACTCACAACCCTCAGGAAGTTGATGTTTTCAAAGGCAATTGAAAGGTTCCTGATAGACTATGGAAAACAGTATGACAGAATCAACTCAGTTGAGTTACGGTCATTGAATTTCCAAGAAACCATCGATTACATAGATGAACTGTTCAGACTCAACAGATATGGTTCGTACATGGTGATTGTTTCGCAGCTCCTCAACAATCTCTACAACATGTTATTGAAACAGATGCTCTCAAGAAGTGACATCAACACTGAGGACCTCCATCTCTCACCTAAGACAAACAGGCTTAGGGAATCGGATCCTCGTTACATGTTAGACAAGTTACGAGCTGTTTATGATGCACTTCCAGATGATATGAAAAGGTCAGTCGACAACATAGACAGTGAACATCTCCCAATTGATATCGGGAATTCAGAGTTTGCTCAAATCTTCACTCAATTCATGAAGGAATTTGGCCATCTCAGTGATAGTGGTAATGACTTCTCCCGACCCTCTTGGAGGGAAACTCCTAGTGTTGTCATCAATATGATCAAGAGTCAGATGTCTGAGAGTAGTGCAAGAACATCGGATGACACTCAGAGGCTTGCTAGATTGCTCAATGAGAAGAGATTGTACAAGGCCATCTATGGAAGAGCCATGCGATATCAGGAGTATAGGGAGCTTGTGAACTCACTCTATACCTTTGGATATAGTCAATTCAGGAGATTCTTTCTTCATCTTGCAAGTCTCCTTCAGAGTGGTGGACTGATTGAAGAGAGGAATGACATCTTCTATCTGAAGTATAGCGAGGTCAGGAAACTCATCAAGAGTGACCTTAATCGGGATGATGCAAACACAAGGATAACTCAAAGAAAATTGGAGATGGAAGAATACACAGACCTTGTCCTTCCAGAGATAATATTCGGAGAGGCACCACCACTCAACCTTCTTGAGCAAAGGATTGGGATGGAAATGACTGGAGTGGGAACCTCAGGCGGACATTATTCAGGACCTGCAAGGATTGTTCGTGGTGTAGGTGACTTTGGAAAGATCAAGGAAGGAGATGTCTTGGTTATCCCATACTCGGATGTTAGTTGGACTCCGCTGTTCTCTCTCGCAAGAGCGGTCATCTCTGAGTCTGGAGGTTTATTATCACACTGCTCCATTATTGCAAGAGAGTATGGAATTCCTGCAGTGGTTTCAGTTGATGCAGCAACGCAGATTGAAGATGGTACACTCTTGGCTGTAGATGGCAATAATGGACTTGTATTAGTTCTAGAAACCGACCTAGATAACTAGACATCATTGTTTCATTACTTGGTTCCTACATCAAAGCGCGTTTTTGCGATTGCGAAGACAGCAGTAAGAAGCACCATTGTAGGACCTACAAGTAGACCCGCCCAGAGAAATGGAGAGATGATTCCTAACAATAAAAGTCGAATCTGCAATGATCTGTTTTCTTGCCATTTCTCAGTTAGTAC
>Ga0209536_100012100_pt1 | contig 12576 bp, 9 predicted proteins | sample DeeMarSeWOR28_12_FD_187461 | JGI IMG/M metagenome (GOLD analysis project Ga0209536, IMG submission 187461) | Marine sediment microbial communities from White Oak River estuary, North Carolina - WOR-2-8_12 (SPAdes) (version 2) | ecosystem: Environmental > Aquatic > Marine > Intertidal zone >...
TGTTTCGAATCTTCTTGCGCCATGCCCAACGCTCCTCTCGCAGCAGCCTTCGAAGCCCGCTTCGGCACGTCCCCGACCCACATCGCGCGTGCCCCGGGACGTGTGAACCTCATCGGCGAGCACACCGACTACAACGGGCTCCCGGTCTTCCCGATGGCGCTGCAGAAGGAGGTGCGCATCGCGGTGCGACCGCGGGACGACGGCATGGTGGTGCTCCACAACGACAATGAGCGGTTCCCCCCGGTCGAGTTCGAGATCGAGCCGGCGATCCCTCCCTACGTCCAGGGGAGCTGGGGCAACTACGCGAAGGCGCCGGCCAACGAGCTGGCCCGTCGCTTCGCGATCTGGAGGGGATTCGACGGCCTCGTGACCTCCGACGTGCCGCCGGCGGCGGGGCTTTCGTCGTCGTCGGCGCTCGTCAACGCGGTGGGGCTCGCCCTGGCGCACATCAACGAGGTGTCCACCCAGCCGGCACCCTTCGCGGAGCTGATGGCGGACGCCGAGCAGTACGTGGGGACGCGCGGGGGCGGTATGGATCAGGCGATCTCGCTGGGGGCACGAGACCGGTGCGCGGCGAAGATCACCTTCGAACCCCTCCGGCTGCGACACGTGAACGTCCCGGACGACTGGTGCTTCGTGGTGGCGGACACGGGCGTTCGCGCGGAGAAGTCGGGCGCGGCCCGCGCGGCGTACAACCTCCGGCGCAAGGAGTGCGAGGAGGCGTTCCGGATCGTGAGCGGGCACGTCGCCACGCAGAACATCACGCGCACGCTCGCGACGGGGTACGCCGAGCTGCTCGCTGCGGTGGACACCGACACGCTCGTGTCGGTCGCCGAGGGCGTGCTGGACCGCAACCTCCTGCGGCGGTTCCGGCACGTGGTCCGGGAAGCCGAGCGGGTCGAGCGCGCGGTCGACCGGATGACGGCGGCGGACACGCTCGGCTTCGGGGCGCTGATGGACCAGTCGCACGCGTCTCTGCGCACCGACTTCCTGGTGAGCTCCGCGGAGCTGGACGAGGTGGTGGCCATCGCCCGGGAAGGGGGCGCCGCAGGAGCGCGCCTGACGGGCGCCGGGTTCGGCGGCTGCGTCGTGGCCCTCGCCGAACGCTGGACCGTGGGCGAGGTGCTCGAGACGCTCGTGCGCGAGTACTATGAAGAACGGAACATGGTCGACCGGATCGACGAACGGCTCTTCGTGGCCGTCCCGAGCTCGGGAGCGAGCTGGATACCCCTGTCCTCGTGACGTCGGAGCCCGGCCGAGCGGTTCCCGCCTAGCGCAAACCGACGCGCGGGAGCGTCCGCATGAGGCCGACTGCTGCGACCACGGCGACGCCGAGGCAGACAGCCGCCGGCACCGCACGACCGTACAGCGCGTAGCCGGAGCCGAGGACGGCGCCGTACACGGCGGCACATCCGAGGAACCACGCCAGGAATGCGGCGGTCGGGCTGTCGTCCGCCGGGTCCGGCTCGAGCCCCAGCCCCGCTCCGGCCCAGCCGCGGCCCATCGGCCGGATCAACGCGTGGAAGGAGCGAAGCGTCTCCTCGTCCGCCGGAGGCGTCGCGAACGTCACCGCGAGCCATCCGGCTGTCGTCACGGCCACCCCGACCACGAGCTGGAGCGCCGGGTCGAGGGGTGCGAGGCCGAGCGCGGGGTGCACGAACTGGAAGTAGAGCGCCACCAGGAACGACACGACCATCGCCGAGAGCTCGCTCCACGCGTTGATGCGCCACCAGAACCAGCGAAGGAGAAAGACGAGCCCCGTGCCGGCCCCGATCTGCAGGAGGATCTGGAAGGCCTGCAGGGCGTTCTCGAGCCAGAGCGAGATCGCGCTCGCCACGACGATGAGGCCGACGGTCGCGATGCGTCCCACGCGCACGTACGTCTTTTCGTCCTCGTCGCTCGCGACGAAACGCCGGTAGACGTCGTCCACGATGTACGAGGCGCCCCAGTTGAGGTGGGTGGAGATGGTGGACATGTAGGCGGCGGCGAGCGAGGCCACCACCAGACCGAGGAGGCCCGAGGGGAGGAAGATCAGCATGGCCGGATAGGCCAGGTCGTTTCGGACGATCGACGGATCCACGTGCGGGAAGGCGGCCTGGATCGAGTCGAGCGTCGGGTAGACGATGATCGAGGCGAGGGCGACGAGGATCCACGGCCAGGGGCGCAGCGCGTAGTGGGCGACGTTGAACCAGAGCGTCGCCTTCATCGCGTGCGACTCGTCCCTGGCGGCGAGCATCCTCTGCGCCACGTATCCCCCACCGCCGGGCTCCGCCCCGGGATACCACGTGCTCCACCATTGTACGGCCACGGGGATGATGAAGACGGTGAGGGCCGTGCTCCAGTCCGAGAAGTCGGGAAGCAGCGCGAGCTTGCCTTCCACCTCCGGGTGCGTGAAGAGACCGACCAGCCCGCCGACGTCCGGCTGTGCGAGCGCGTACCAGGCGGCCGCCACGGAGCCGATCATCGCCACCACGAAGAGGAGGAGGTCGGTCGCGACCACGCCCCACAGCCCCGAGGTCGCCGAGTAGAGGGCGGTGACTGCTCCGGCGATCAGCACCACCTCGTACTTCGACGCGCCGAGGAGCACGCCCCCGATCTTGATCGCGGCGAGCGTGACGGTCGCCATGATCATGCAGTTGAAGAAGACGCCAAGGTAGACCGCTCGGAAGCCGCGCAGGAAGGCCGCCGGCTTCCCGGAGTAGCGGAGCTCGTAGAAGCCGATGTCGGTCACGATGCCGGAGCGCCGCCAGAGCTTCGCGTAGAAGAAGACGGTGCACATGCCCGTGATGACGAAGGCCCACCAGAGCCAGTTCTGACTCACCCCGCCCGACCGCACGAGGTCGGTCACGAGATTCGGCGTGTCCGTCGAGAACGTCGTCGCGACCATGGACGTGCCCAGGAGCCACCACGGCATCGAGCGGCCTCCCAGGAAGAACTCCCCGGTTTCCCGCCCTGCCCTGCGCGCGAAGTACAGGCCCACGCCGACCGCGACCACGGCGTAGACGACGATGACGGTCCAGTCGAGTGTGCTCAGCTGCATGGGAGCCTCAACCGAGCCGCGCGATCGCGTCGGCCAGCCGCGACGGGTAGACGCCAGATGCGACCCGCTCTCTCAGGATCGCCACGGAGCGGTCACGGTCCGCCGCGTGCGTGATGCCGAACCACGTGTCCGGGGCCTGGAGGACCTTCACGCGTGTCGCACCCAGCTCGATCTGCTCGCTGACCGACGTCGACAGGAAGCACTCGGCGTGCGTATCGGCCCCCCAGTGCTCGAGGAAGCGACGGAACTGTCGCTTGAGCAGATCGAGCACCGGGGGCGTGAAGCCCCAGAGGTTCATCGAGGTGATCTCCTGCCCCGTGAGCTCGACCGGACTGCCCTCGGTCGTGTACCCCGTGATCCATCCGTCGCGGCGCTGGATGTTGCGCACCTCGGTAACGTGCTCCAGGAGGTTGCCCCTCGAGTGAACGCAGATGCCTCGGGCCACGCCGCCCGCCCCGGACAACGTCTTGTCGAGCTGGTATCCGACCATCACGGCCTCCGTCGCGGGAGGATCCTGGCTCAAGGCTCCGTACAGGAGCTCGAAAGCGCCCGGACCGTACAGGTCGTCGGCATTGCAGATGGCGAACGGGCCCTCGATCGCGTCCGCAGCGCAGATCGCCGCGTGCGCGGTCCCCCACGGCTTGACCCGATCGGGTGGTGCCCGGAAGCCTTCGGGCAGGTGGTCGAGCTCCTGGCTGACGAAATTCGTCTCGATCGTGCCACCCAGGACGCGGTCGACATGCGCCCGCACGTCGTCGTGGATCTGGCGTCGCACGATGTACGTCACGCTGCCGAACCCCGCGCGCACGGCATCGTACACGTTGAAGTCCATGATCGCCTCGCCTCGCGGACCGAGACCGTCGAGCTGTTTGAGGCGCCCGTATCGGGTGGACATACCCGCGGCGAGCACTACGAGAGGCAGGGACACGGCTCTGGGGCTGAAGGGACGTCACGCGCCCGAATCTGCACGGCCGAAGGACCGGATGCGAGCCCCGGGCCCTCTGGCATCGCCACTCCCGTTCTTTTATTCATTAGAGATGAATAAACAATCATCGACGGGTGCTCTGGCGCTACGTGAGCGCACGATCGATCCCCTCGACGGGATCGGACGGCGCCGGGTCGTGCTCAAGCTGGGCAGTCGACTCCTCACGGGCGGGGCCAAGCGATTGGACCCCGAGCGTCTCGCTTCGGTCGCCCGAGCCATCGCGGCGGCGCCCGGGCAGGAGGCCGTCATCGTGTCGAGCGGAGCCGTGGCGGCCGGCTTCGACGCCCTCGGTCTGGACGCCCCTCCCACCCGCATCGAGGAGCGGCAGGCCGCGGCCGCCGTGGGCCAGGGGCGCCTCATGAAGATGTGGGCGGACGCCTTCCAGGAGGTGGACCGGACGGTCGCCCAGGTCCTGCTGACCAACGACTGCCTCACGGACAGGAAGCGATACAATGCCGCCCGCGGGGCCATGCGTGCCCTCCTGCGCGCCGGCATCGTGCCGATCGTCAACGAGAACGACACGGTCAGCGTGGAGGAGATCGTCGTAGGAGACAACGACAACCTCGCGGCCATGACGGCCGCGCTGGTCGACGCGGATCTCCTCGCGCTCCTGACGGACGTGCCCGGCGTGCTGACCGCGGACCCGGAACAGGACCCGACCGCGCAGCTGGTCGAGCGGGCCGGCAGCGCAGAGGAGCTGAGGAGCCTGTGCTTCGCCAAGAAGGCGATCGAGTCGACCGGTGGCATGGTGACCAAGCTCGAGGCCGCGGAGCGGGCCGGACGCTTCGGGATCCCGACGGTCATCGCGGACGGGACGGATGCCTCGGCGCTCGCCGCGGTGGTCTCCGGCAGGGCGGCCGGAACCTTCATCGAGGCCGATGACGAGCCCCTTCCCGCGCGCCGGCACTGGATGGCGGTCCAGAAGGGGCTGAGCGGATATCTGGTCGTCGACGACGGTGCGGTCCGCGCGATCCGGGGCAGGGCGAGCCTGCTGCCGAGCGGGATCGTGGGCGTGGGTGGACGGTTCCGACGGGGCGACCTGGTGTCGGTGGTCGACGGAGCGGGAACGGAGCATGCGCGTGGCATCGTCCGGTTCGACGACCGGGAGGTGGACAGGATACGAGGGCTGCACACGGCGGCCGTCCGGGCTACGCTGGGCGTCGAGCACGGACACGTGGTCATGCGGCCGGACCGAATGGTGCTTTCGAGGGAGGGAGCGTCGAAGTGACGACCACGCTGGAGCGTACGGTCGACGAGATCGTGGTGGAGCTGGCGCGAGCGGCTCGGCGAGCGTCCCTGGCCCTCGCGCGCTCGAGTGCCGATCAGCGGACAGAGGCCCTGCGATCGATCGCGGACGCCATCGACGCTCGCGCGACCGACATCGTGGCAGCGAATGCCCTGGACCTGGCGGCCGCCGACGAGGCGGGGATCACGGGGGCGATGCGCAACCGACTGCAGCTCGATCGGAGCGGAGTGGGGAAGCTCGCTGCGGCGATTCGTGAGGTGGCGGACCAGCCCGACCCGCTGGGTGGTCTCGAGGACGAGCAGGTGCGGCCCAACGGGCTTCGGGTGGCGCGGATGCGCATACCCCTCGGTGTCGTGGCCATGATCTACGAGAGTCGGCCCAACGTGACGTCGGATGCGGCGGCGCTGTGTCTCAAGGCCGGCAACGCCGTGATCCTCCGAGGGGGCTCCGAAGCGATCCACTCCAATCGGGCGATCGCGGAGGCGGTGCGGGCGGGGCTCGCCGCCTCGGAGCTCCCGGAAGACGCGGTGCAGCTGATTCCGGTGGTGGACCGCGCGGCGATCGACGTGCTTCTCCGACAGGAAGCGTTCGTCGATCTGGTGATCCCGAGGGGGGGCGAGGGGCTCATCCGGGCGGTCACCGAGAAGAGCCGGATTCCGGTACTGCAGCACTACAAGGGCGTGTGTCACGTCTTCGTCGACGAGACTGCCCCGATCGAGCGGGCGGTGTCGATCGTGGAGAACGCGAAGGTCCAGCGACCCGGGGTCTGCAATGCTGCGGAGACCCTGCTGGTTCACGAGGGCGCGGCCGAGCGTGTGCTGCCGGCGATCGCCGAGCGCCTGGTCTCCGACGGCGTCGAGCTGCGAGGCTGCGCTCGGACGCGGGAGATCCTGAGGGACCTGCCGGTCACGGCGGCCACGGAGGAGGACTGGCACGCGGAGTACCTCGATCTGACGCTGGCGGTCCGTGTGGTCCCGGATCTCGAGGCCGCGCTCGATCACATCGCCACCTACGGTTCCTCGCATACCGAGGCGATCGTCACCGACGACGAGGCCTCCGCAGAGACCTTCGTAGGGGCCGTGCAGTCCTCGACCGTGGTCGTGAACGCCAGCACGCGGTTCGCCGACGGAGGAGAGCTGGGACTCGGCGCGGAGATCGGCATCTCTACCTCGAAGCTGCACGCCTTCGGGCCGATGGGCGCGAACGAGCTCACGACCCGCAAGTTCGTCGTGCTCGGGGAGGGGCAGATCCGGGGCTGAAGGCGGGGAGCTAGTCGGCGCCCACGCCTGCGTACGAGACGCCGGTGAGGTCGGCGATCTCCTTCTTCCACGTCGTCAGGTCGTTCGTGGTGAATGCGGACAGGCGGTCGTGGCCGCATGCCCGTGCCAGGACCTTCATCAGCTCGACCGAGGCGTCGAGGTACCTGTGCAGACGCGCCGCCGACTCCTCGACGAGCAGTCGTGCCCGCAGGTGCTCACGCTGTGTCGCGATGCCCACGGGGCAGTTGTTCGTATGGCAGGCCCGCATCCCGAGGCACCCGATCGCCTGGAGCGCCGCGTTCGAGATCGCCACGCCGTCCGCGCCCAGCGCGAGTGCCTTGAGAAAGTCGGATTCCGTGCGGAGACCCCCCGTGATGATCAGCGTCACGTCCGACGCGTCGGAGGAGTCGAGGTGGCGCCGGGCGCGTGGAAGCGCTGCGAGGGTCGGCACCGAGATGTTGCGCTTGAACACGTCGGGCGCGGCGCCCGTGGCCCCTCCGCGACCGTCCAGGATGATGTAGTCGACACCGACGTCGAGGGCGAAGTCGATGTCGCGCTCGATGTGCTGGGCCGAGAGCTTGAAGCCGATCGGGATGCCGCCGGCGGCATCGCGCACCTGGTCGGCGAGAGTCCGAAAGTCCTCGGGCGTCACGAGGTCCGGGAACGCGGGTGGGCTGATCGCGGGGCTGCCCGGCTCCAGGCCGCGCACTTCGGCGATCTTGCCCACCACCTTCTCGCCGGGGAGATGACCCCCCGTTCCGGTCTTGGCTCCCTGGCCACCCTTGAAGTGGAACGCCTGACAGCGGGCCACCTTCTCCAGGCTCCATCCGAATCGACCGGAAGCGAGCTCGTAGAAGTAGCGGCGATTGGCCGCCTGCTCCTCGGGCAGCATTCCGCCCTCGCCGGAGCATATGCCGGTGCCGGCCCGCTCCGCCCCCATTGCCAGCGCGATCTTGGCCTCCTCGGAGAGCGCGCCGAAGCTCATGTCGCTCACGAAGATCGGGATCTCCAGGTGCAGAGGACGCTTCGCACGGGGGCCGATCACGAGCGAGGTGTCGACGGCAGCGTCCTCGGACAGGGGCCGGACCGCGAGCTGCCCGGTGAGGATCTGCAGATCGTCCCACCGAGGCAGCTCGGTGAGAGGCACGCCCATCGCGGAGACCGGGCCGTGATGTCCCGTCTTGGCGAGCCCGTCTCTCGACAGTGACTGGATGTACCCGTTGAACGGCTCCTCCGGGGTCCCGTGGGGATCCTGGTAGGTGCCGAGGTATTCGTCACGCCGATACGGTTGCGGGTGCTCCGCGGCGAAGGCGGCCACCTCCGCCTCGTCCACCCAGACGGCGTCGGCGCTCACGTCGACGTCGGCGGAGAAACGGTGGAGCGCCTCGTCGTTTTCGTACTCGCTGACGCCCGACTCGTATCGGTAGTCCCACCCGTGCAGGCCACAGATCAGGTTGGGGCCGTCGATGTGACCGTCGGCCAGGAGCGCCCCGCGGTGATGACACCGGCCGTAGAGCACGGACACCTGATCGTCGTAGCGGATCACCACGAGGTCCACGCCGGCCACGAGCGCGTAGGCAGGCGTTCGGTCTTCCAGCTCCGTCCAGCGAGCCACACGTACGGGGCGGGGAGTCACGGTGGGGAGTTTCATGTCCTGCCTCGGTTGAGCTCCGTCGACGCGACAACCTTAGTCGCGTGTCAACCTTCGCTGTTACAAAGCGGCTACGCAGCCCGGCGGAGAGGCCGCCCGTACCGCGAATCGCATCGTTCCGGTGCGCGGACGGATGAGCCGTCCGGCACGATACGAGGGAAGACATGCTTGAGATGCTCCTGGGGCTCCTCGTTGCCAGCGCGGTGAGCGGGGTGGTGCCTCTCGTGAATGCGGAGCTGCTCGTCGTCGGTGCTGCGGCGGCGCTGCCCGCGGTCGGTGTGCCGCTGGTCGCGGCGGTCTCGACGATCGGTCAGATGGCGTCGAAGACGTCACTCTTCGCGCTCGCCCGATGGGCGCCGGCCCACCTGCCGGCGAAGGCGCGTCGGACGGTCTCGAGCATGAGAGATCGGGTCGAGCGCCGGGAAGGCACCGTGGGCTCCCTGGTGCTGGCGAGCGCGGCGACCGGCTTTCCTCCGTTCTACGGAGTGAGCCTGGCCACGGGCGCGCTCGGGATGCGGCTGTCGAGCTTCGTTCTGACGGGCTCCATCGGGCGGTTCCTGCGCTTCGGCGTGCTGGCCTGGCTGGGCCGGTCGGTGGCCTCCGGGACCCTCGACTCCCTCGCGAGCCTTCTCTGGACCATGCCGGTTTCGGGAGGATGACCATGAAGATCGAGCTTCTCGTCGACGCGCCCGCGTTCTGGGAGCGGATGCGCGAGGACCTGTCCGAGGCGCGCAGGAGCGCCTACGTGCAGACGTTCACCTTCGAGGGCGACCGAGTCGGATGCGCTCTGGGTCGCGCCCTCGACCGGTGCCCGGCGCCGGACCGGCGCCTGCTCGTGGACGGCTATTCACGCCTGTATCACAGCGACCGCCTGATCCCGGGGCCCGCGTGGCTCGATCGCGCTTTCCGAAGGGAGGTGTTGCTGACGAGGCGATGGGTGCGGCGCCTGCGAGAGGGCGGGGCGAGAGTGCGTTTCGGAAAGCCCCTGGGTCCCAGTCCGATCCGCCTCCTGCGCCGGAGCCACAAGAAGGTGGCCTGCTTCGACGAGCGTGTCGTCTACCTGGGCGGGATCAACTTCAGCGAACACAACTTCGCCTGGCACGACATGATGCTGCGCATCGAGAGTCCGGAGCTCGCGGCGCTGATGAGCCGGGATTTCCGGTCGACCTACGAGGGCAGGGCGCGCTCGTTCGACGAGACGGTCGGTCCGCTGAGGATCATCTCCATGAACGGGCGTTCCAATCGGGACCTGTTCCGTCCGGTCGCGGACGCGATCCGCGGGGCGCGGAGCGTCATCCGGATCACAAGTCCCTACCTCTCATACCCCTTTACCATATATCTGGGACAAGCAATATTACGTGGCGTGCGGGTACAGATTCTGACGCCCGATCGGAACAACAAGTCGAACCTGGCCCGACACATCCTGGAGCACGGGGCGAGAAACGGTCTCGAGGTTCTCCGGTATCACGGAGGCATGAGTCACATGAAGGCGATGCTGATCGACGACGAGCTTCTCGTCACCGGCTCGAGCAACTTCGACTTCATGAGCTATCACATCCTGGAAGAACACGTGGTCATGAGCCGGGACCCGGAGCTCATCGGTCAATTCCGGTCCCGCGTGTGGAATCCCGACGCCGCCGCCGCGGTCGTCGGATCTGTGAAATCGAGCATCGGCACGCGCCTCGGCGACGTGTCGGTCCGGCTGGGGTCCGCGCTCGCGGGAGCTCTGGCCCTGACGGAGGAAGAACGAGCATGAGAACGAATCGGACAATCGCCGCCGGCATGGCGGTCGCGCTGGCTCTGGTCGCCGGGCAGGTCGCCGCCCAGGCGACGGAGGGGCAGGGGCGGATGGCTCGGCCCGCGTGGGTCGTCGGAGACGTGCCGGACACGGTATGGATCCTGATGGAGAACGCGGTGGCGAGCGAAGACGAAGACCGGATGAAGCAGCTGCTGGTCGAGGCCGAGGGGCACGCACGCGATGCGGTCGTCGGGCACGACGACAATGTGGGGAGGAGGTTCGCGCTCGCCGCGGTGCTCGGGATGCGGGCGGACCGCGAGGGGGGGCGCACGAAGGTCAGGGCGGCCGCCGCTCTCCACGAGGAGCTCCAGGTGGTGCTCGAGCTCGACCCCGATCACGCGCAGGCCCACTACATGATGGGGCGCCTGCACGCGGGGGTGCGCAGGATGAACGGGATCACGCGCTGGCTGGCGACGAACCTTCTCGGAGGCGCGACGCTCAAGCAGGCGTCGTGGGAGGAGGCCGAGCGTCATCTGTCCTTCGCGGAGGACCGGGCGCCCGAGGTTCCCGACCACCACCTCCAGCTGGCGCGTGTGTATCGCGACACGGGCCGGCCGGAGCTCGCGCTCCCGGAGCTCGATCACGTGCTCGACATGCAGGTAACGTCTCCGATGGAGCGCGAGGCACGGGGTGAAGCGCTTCAGATCCAGGCCGAGATCTACGAGGCGTTCTCCTCGAGTTGAGCCTTCGCCCTGGAACTTCCGCCCCGCATGTGCTCGTATAGGCTCTCATGGACGAGATCCACATCCCGAACGACGCGACGTATGCGCCGTTCTCGCTGACCGACGTCATCGCGACCGCGCCGCTCGCCTCCCGCCTTCTGCTGGGGGCGACGCTCCCGGGCCGCGTCCTGAGCGCCGCGGCTCTCGGTATGTACGCGGGGAGCGCGCTGAAGGACTGGGTGAGCCGGCGCGACGTGCGGTGGGTCGACTTCCAGAGCGAATACGGGTGTGACGTGAAGACGCTCCAGCCGATGCCGGAGCGCGCGCGGCGCGACGAGATCCTGAAGCTCGGCGCGCGCCTGGAGCAGGGGTACACCGACGAGAGGATTCCCCGGACCGAGCTCGCGGTGACGGTCAACGAGCATCTGACCGAGTACGTCGCCGGCCTGACCGGGCAGCGCGTGCACACCAGCTCGGAGGTCCGCGACTTCACGCTGGCGAAGCTCGTCTTCCCCTTCGCCATGGGTGTCTGCGACGTCGTGTCCGGGGACGTGGCGCTCTTCCGGGACACCGGCATCTTCGAGCCGCACATCATCGGCCACGAGTTCGTGCACCGGAAGGGATACTGGAAGGAGCTGCACGCCCAGGCGCTGTCCTACTTCGCGCTGATGTCGTCCGGTGACCCGGTGCTCGTACAGGCCGCGCTCGCAGAGCGACTGCACCGTCAGCTCAAGGTGCTCGCCGGAGACGACCACCAGACCTATCACGATCTGGTCGACGGACTCGACCTCCGCGCGGAGCTGTCCGACGCCTTTCACGCGCTTCGTCCCGATCCGGGAGCCTACGAGAGCTCGGTCTCGGTGGTCATGAAGAGACTCTACGACGAGCGGCTGAAGCTCACCGGCCAGAACGGTCTCTCGGACTACGACGAGGGCTTCACCAACCTCCTGTGGACCTTCTCGCGCAGCTCGAGGGCTCGGCAGGAGGCGAGGCAGGCGGCGGTCTGAATCCGGCTCACGGAGCCTGAAAGAGATCGTACTGGGGGATCTCCTCGGTCGGAAGCTTCCGGAACCCTTCCGCGGAAAGCTCCGGCGGGCGATCGAGCCCGAAGCGCGCCGTCGTCACCCGGAAGAGCGCGCGGAGCTGTTCGGCCCAGGGGCCCTCGCCCCTTCCGCGCACTTCGTACCGGGCGTCGTAGAGACGACCGTTCCTCATCGAGCGTACACGGTTGAGGACCTTCTCCCGGCGCTCGGGTGCGTGTCGGACGAGCCAGTCGTCGAAGATCTCCTTCACGCCGTGGGGAAGCCGGAGCACGATGTAGCTGGCGAAGCTCGCGCCCGCGTCCGCCGCCGCCTGTAGGATCTCGGGCATCTCGTGATCGGTCAGGCCCGGGATGACCGGCGCGACGTTCACCCCGACCGGAATGCCCGCGTCCGCGAGCACCCGGATCGCGCCCAGGCGTCGGGCCGGACTCGACGCCCTCGGCTCCAGAGCCCGCTGCAGCTCGTTGCGGAGGGTCGTAACCGACAGCACCACCGCAGCGCCCCGGTGGCGCGCGAGCTCCTGCAGGAGGTCGACGTCCCGGGTCACGAGATAGCTCTTCGTGACGATCGCGACCGGATTCCGGAAGTCGGCCAGGACCTCGAGGCAGCGCCTGGTTATCCTGAGCCGGCGCTCGGCCGGCTGATACGCGTCGGTGTTCCCGCTCAGCCCGATGACTCTGGGGACCCAGCCCCTCGCCGACAGCGCCTTGCGCAGGAGCTCGGGAGCCCTGCGCTTCACGAGGATCTTCGACTCGAAGTCCAGACCGGCCGAGAAGCCCAGGTATTCGTGGGTCGGTCGAGCGTAACAGTACGCGCATCCGTGGCTGCACCCCCGGTACGGGTTGATGCCCACGTCGAACCCGACGTCCGGGGAGTCGTTGTGGGCCAGAAT
>Ga0209536_100012101_pt1 | contig 12576 bp, 8 predicted proteins | sample DeeMarSeWOR28_12_FD_187461 | JGI IMG/M metagenome (GOLD analysis project Ga0209536, IMG submission 187461) | Marine sediment microbial communities from White Oak River estuary, North Carolina - WOR-2-8_12 (SPAdes) (version 2) | ecosystem: Environmental > Aquatic > Marine > Intertidal zone >...
GGGCATCACTGCTACCCATGGTCCGTCTGCAAGGTCGATAAAGGGCAGCACGTAGGGAGTTGTCGAGTTGTAAGTCAAGCCCCCCGCACGATCATCGTACGACTCGATGAAAACGATTTGGCCATTTTCAGCTCCCAATGTAGCCATATGCTCATGCTGCCACTGCGACATGGAGACCGCGGGAATGGCCCAGATATAAGCCTGTACGGCCCGTTGGAAGTCCATCTCATCGAACAGCTTATTAACGGTTGCATCGGTCGGGTAGCCGTTGGCGAAATCGTGGGTAAATTCAAGCTTGCCGATCCGGGTGTCGAGAGTTTCTGCCTGTACGCTGACGGCGCATACCGCCGAGATCATGGCGGCAAGCAAAATCCGACGGAGTTGTTTTTTGTTCAATGTTTTCATGGTGCTTTGTCTCCTGCGTGGTTTCCCGAAGCTCAGTTGACTTTAACCAGATCATCCGGCTTCCAGGTTTTGTCGAGGCATATCTGGCTCATGGAGAAATGCGAGTCTGCTTCACGCAAGCGCACAGCAGCGCGGTCAAAACTACTGCCTTCGCGAATGTCCTCATCATCGATACTTTCCTATACTAATGAATCCCCTGATCATCCTTCCGGACTACTTGCTATTTCGCGCCGATCAAGGGAACGAACGCGAGGCGGAACGTCCATTTCGGCGCGATGTCATCGTTGCGCAGGTTGTATTCGACGTCCACGAACACGCGAGTGGGCTGATTGCCGATGCGAATGAGCTTCTCGATGCGCCCGCCGACCGGCACATCGGCCCAGCGGTTCTGGCGGAAGTTGTACGTATAGCTGAGCTCGGAGAGCCCGGCCGACCAACCGCCGCCCAGGTCATAGCTGGCAAAGGGCTGGAGCGTCAGCGCGCTAACACTCGGCCGGTCGCTCTTTCCCGCGACGCTGAATAGCCCGGTGCCGAGCAGGCCGTACTGCCACTTTCCGCTCTTGGTAATTCCGACAAGTGCCGGTCCAACCGACCACTTGTCCGTGCCGAGCGCCTCTTCGGTCGCGGTTGGCACGCTCAGCAGGCCGCCGACGCCCAGCCGCCCCCACGGTTGATCGAAGATCAATACATCGAGGAGCGCCGTGTCTTGCAGTCCCCCTTTCTTGAAGGGCGGGATGTAATCTGGAGGGACCGGGTTCTGGTCGATCGATTGCCCGAGGCCAGCCAGGTCCGGCGCGTGCGTCACGTAGGACGCCGTGAGCCGCGCGATGTGGCGCTGGTCGCCGAGCTTGAAGGGGATGATGGGCTGCACGACGATCTTGCCCATATCCTGGCCGGGTGCGTTGTGAAAGCTTGCTGTCCAGTCGTAGCGTATCGCGAAAGCGGTGATCGACGCGGTCGGGTCACGCGCCTGCGCAGCGAGGTCTTCCTGCGACCAGGCATTTAACGCCCACAACGTCGCGAATGCAACGACTAGCGCCCTGAACATCTCCTTTTGCGCCATGGTTGCGTGCCCTATCATCGGGGGCTCTCGCTGCGTTCCCGCGCGAGCGCCCAGCGAATCGCGTCGATCAGCGCCTGGTCATCGACCGGCTTGCGAAAGAATGCCGCGCCACCGGCATGGAGCGCACCGTCGCGCATGTCCAGAGAATCGACCGCAGTCAGGAAGACCACCGGGATTGTCAAGCCGCGCTCAGCGAGGAGGCGCGGCAGAGTTAAGCCGTCCTCGTGTTCCAGCCGGACGTCGGCGACAATGCAGGCATCCTCGGTTCTCAGGTTGGTCGCGAGCAGTGATGTGAGCGAATCGAACGCAATCGCATCCATGCCGGCGCTGCGCAGCAGTCGCGGCAGCGCACGGCGAACGGAGGGGTCGTCATCGACCACGTAGACCGTGGCCGTAGTGGTGGCTGTCGCATTCACGGCCGACAAGTCTGCCGCGGGATATGCGTCGCGCCTATTGGCCTTTGGTCCAATGGCGGCGACGCGCGTCGCTAAACGGCGCCGGGCGGGCGGCCCATACCTTCCCCGCCGACGAGACGGACCAGCTCGGCCAGCGAACGGGCTCCGGTTTTCTCCATGACGCGCGCACGATGTACCTTGACCGTCTTCTCGGTGACGCCCAGCTGCGCGGCGATCTGCTTGTTGCGCAGCCCCTGGACGACGAGGTACATGACTTCGCGTTCGCGGGCGCTCAGCGCCGCGAGACGCGCCTGACCCTGCAGCTGCTCCGCACGCCGCGCGAGCGCCGCCCCGACGGCGGCGAGGAGCGCGTCATCGTCGGCTGGCTTGGTGAGGAAATCGACAGCGCCCAGCTTTATCGCACGCACGCTGGCGGGAATGTCAGCTTGGCCGGAGAGGAAGACGATTGGCAACACTTCGGCGTCGTGCACCAGGCGCGCCTGCAGCTCGAGCCCATCGATTTCCGGCATCGCGAGGTCGAGCAGCAGGCAGCCAGGCCCGTGGTAGCGCGCGCGCGCAAGGTAGGCCTGCGCGCTCGCGAAGCCCTCAACGGCATAGCCTGCGGCGCGCAGCAGGCGCTCGAGCGCGCGCCGCAGCGAATCGTCGTCATCGACGACGAAGACCGTCGGCTTCGCCTCAGGCATTGCGCTTCGCCATCGGCAGCGTGACGCCTAACTCGGCGCCGCCGTCGGCCCGGTTGTGGGCCTCGATCGTGCCGCCCTGCGCCTCGACGATGCGCTTGCAGATGGCAAGCCCCATGCCCAATGAGCCCATGTTCGATGTGTAGAACGGGTCGAACACATGCGGCAAGACTTCAGGTGCAATCCCTGGGCCGCCGTCGATGACAATAAGGCGGACCGCGCCGTTCCTGCGCTCGAGCCTGAGCTTGAGCTGGCGATCCGCTTCCGGCGCCTCGCGCAGTGCGCGGATCGCGTTCGACAGCAGGTTGAGAACGACCTGCTGCAGGCCCACGCGGTCGGCGTCGACCGTCCACGCCGGGTCCCCGAGCTCGAGCGACAGCCGGATGTCGTGTGCTCGCAGCTCGGCATGCAACAGGTCCGCGGTCTCGCGCACCAGCGCCGCGAGCGGGAAGCGCTCGCGTTGGCTCGCACGCTTTTGCAGCAGTTCGCGTAGGCGGTGGATCATCTCGCCCGCGCGCTTGTCGTCGCGCACGACGTCGTCCACGATCGCACGCAGCTCGTCGAAATCCGGGGCGGGCGCGGCGAGCAGCCGCTTGGCGGCCTGCGCATTGGCCAGGATCGCAGCGAGGGGCTGGTTCAGCTCGTGCGCGATGCCAGTGACGAGCTCTCCGAGCAGTGACGCGCGCGCGAGGCGCTCGAAGCCCTCATGCGCTTCACGCGCATCGGCCAGCGCTTCGGCGCGCTGCCGCTCGAGGATCGAGGCACGCCGCGTGCTGTCGGTGAGCTCGTATGCTAGGGCGAAAACGATCGCCAGAAAGGCGAAGCTGATCATGTAGGGTATGCGCAGCAAGCCCGCATCGATCAGCGGGGCTTGGATCCCGCCGAGCAGCATGAAAACAATGATGCTTCCGCCAACTAAGAGCGCGCGCAGGCGCTTGCCTGCACGCCAGGCCTGCACGCTGGCGTCTGCCACGTAAGCGAGCATGAGCAGTGAAGCGATATTCGGCACGAGCACCCACGGATTCAGGGTTCCAACGGCGGTCGTGTAAGACTCTCCCCAGGCGGTTGCATGGGCGTCGAGGCGCACGATTTCGGAGAAGACGATGCTGCTCGGGAAGAAAAAGCTGATGACAAGCGTCGTGCACCACAGGAGTGTGATCAGCGCGGGAAGCCACCGGCGGCGAGAGCCGAGGCGCAGATGAACGAACCAGACGAGCGACACGATCAGCGCGAACACAGTTGCGTTCTCCCACTGCAGCAGGCGGCCGTAGCGCGCGATTTCGTTCGATTTCATCAGGGCGATCTCAACCAGCGCGGTCGCGGCCGCCGCCAGGGACATCGTCGCGGAAAGCAGATAGACCCCGCGATCGGGTTCGCGTAGCCAGAGCACGAATTGCGTGAGACCGATGACCGCGCAGGCGCCCGCGCACATCGACCATGCGATGACGAACAGATTCATTAACGTATTTTCGCTGATTTCGGCTTGTCCGTACTTCGCCCGTCGAATTCCTCGAGTAGAAGCGAGTCTGCCTGACCCGGAGTATCGGGTCCGGGGGCTATTCCAAGCAGCCGATTAACACGCTCGCCGCCGCTCGCGAGAGCTACGAACGCCGTCCGGGGCGGCAAGCGCATCCGCCGCGGCGCGCCGACCCGCCGATCAGACGCTCGGGATCAGATCGATGCCGAAACCCGAGACGTTTAGGCGGGACCGCGTGCGATAGTACCCGTCCGATCGGGTCGCGATTACACCATGCCTATTACTTAAAGCCGTGCTTCACGCATCATCTCAATACACTTGTGTTAGTGGTCATTCAGATTCCTTTGGAAATTTTCTACATGATGGGCGTTGGAAAGCTCGCTGGGCACGTTATCATTGTCTCTCCCCGCCTCGAGAATGCATGTTAGGCGTTCCAAAAATAAGTGTCCGGCCGTCTCTGGGGGCCGCTCGCCGGCTGATGCGGCTCTTTTATGCCGGCAAGCTTTTTCGGGTCGTGCCGGTCGGTGCTGCGACGCGAGCGAACGGAAGATGCAACGCATGAGATTTCTCTGTTCAAAATTCGGATGTGTTGTTGCGAGAATTTTGTTTCTTGCTATCGCGGGCATCTGTGGATCAGCACTCGCGGAAGGACATGCGGTGTCGTGCCAGCTCCCAGAGATGAAGACAGGTGAGCGCCCGGGCGCGGGAGGTGCGCCGACGAAGGTCGCGGTGGGCATCGTGCTCGCGGACATGACCGAGATCGACGACGTCAAGCAGCAATTCACGGCCGACTTTATCATGCACGAAACCTGGACGGATCCGCGGCTCAAAGGACTGGACGGTTGCCGTTTTAACCTCGAGCAGGTGTGGTCGCCGCGGCTGGACTTCGTCAACTCGGGACGGGTCTTCCCGGGATTTCCGCCTCGCGTCGCTGTCGGACCGGACGGGATGGTGCACTACGTGCAGCGATACCGCGGTTCGTTATCGTTTCGGCACCGGCTCGATGAGTTCCCGTTTGACCAGCACATAATTGGCATCGCTGTGGTTCCTGTCGGGAGTTCTTTACTAGAGGTCGAGCTGACGGTGGACGAAAAAAACACCAGCCGCGTGAAGGAACTCACAATCCCGGACTGGACGCTTGGTGTCCCGCGCGGGCGGGTCAGCACGTTCGAGCATCCGCAGACTGGGCTTGGCATCGCGCAGTACCACTTCGAAATTTCAGCAAAGCGCCGCTATGAATATTACCTCTGGAAGGTCTTGGTTCCGCTCATGTTGATTGTCGCGATGTCGTGGAGCGTGTTCTGGATCAATCCCGCCCAGTTCGGTCCCCAGATTGGCATGTCCGCCACTTCGATGTTGACACTGATCGCTTTTCAGTTCGCGATGGCGGGCATCCTTCCGCGCCTGTACTACTTCACCGAACTCGATGGCTTCATCACCGCCTCGACAGGGCTCGTCTTCCTGGCCCTGGTCGAGGCGCTCACGACGGCCTATCTCGTCTCCGTCGACCGCAAAGAGCTCGCGCTGCGGATGGACCGAGTCTGCCGGTGGGCTTTTCCGCTCGCTTTCCTCGGGCTGGTGATCGGAATTTTCGTCCTGTAACAGCGTTTAACGAGATCTCCGCTTCGGTTGGCGTCCATCGGCTGCGAGAAATTGCAAGGCGGCAGACAGAACGATGACGGCAGGAAAATGGACGGCTGCCCGGCGTGGACGCGAGGAGCGTGCGCAGGCCGGCGGACAGATCGTGACCGGGCGCGAGCCGTAACCGCTTGACGGGACGACGGTCCGTTGGCCGTTTTGGGCTGAGCGGCGCGTCGCGCCTGTAACCGGCTGCGAATCCACGTTCGTTGCATTAGCGCGGCGGGGGGAATAGCATGGAGTGAGTTATCTCCGCCGGTCCGATCCCTCCTTGCCATGCGCTTCCTGAAAGCGGCACTCATCGGACTCGCCGTCGTGCTCGTGATTGCTGTGGGCGCGGGCGCCTACCTGTTGTCGCGCTTCGACAAAGACGCGCTGGCGCGCGAAGCGCAAGCCGCGGTCAAGAACGCAACGGGCCGCACACTCGATATTGGCGGGGAGATCGATTTGAAGATCTTCTTCACGCCTGCGGTCGTCGTGGAGAACGTCCGTTTTTCGAATGCCTCATGGGGATCCCGACCCGACATGGTTCGTGCCCGCCGGCTCGAGGTGGAAATTGACCTCCTGCCGCTGCTCAGAGGCACCGTAAGGGTCGGGCGCCTTGTCGCTGTGCAGCCCGATGTCCTGCTCGAAACCGACGCCAAGGGCCGAGCAAACTGGGATTTCGACAAAAAGGAAGCAGCGGCCAAACCGGCGGATACTGCTGTCGCGCCCTGGCTTCCCGCAATCGAGACCGGAGCGCTCCGAATCAGCGACGGCGTACTGGTATACCGAGACGGTGCACGCGGGACGCAGACGCGCGTTGAGATCAAGGCGCTCGACATCAAGGACGCGACGCGGAGCGGGCTCCGTCCGGTCGTGATGAGCGGGGGCGTGAACCGCCGTGTATTCGAATTGAGGGGAACGCTGGGTGATCCTGCCGCGCTTCTGGCGCCCGGAGGGGCATTCCCAGTTGACCTCACCCTCACTGGGGAAAACGCGCGCATCAGCGCGAAGGGCCAGGTGAGCGACGCATTGGGGCGTGCCGACGCAAAGGTTCAAGTCCAAGTCGAGGCGGCGGACTTGCAGGATCTGGCCGCTATGGTGGACAGACGAGTCCCGGCACTGGGTCCCCTCAAGGCGCGGGCGATGATCGAGCGCGACAAGGGCCAGCTCGGCGTGCGCGATCTCGACTTGGTGCTGGGGCGGCACGGCGCGCTACGGGTGAGCGCGCGTGGAAGCATTCGCGACGTCCTGAAGCCAGCGGGCGCAGCGCTCGAGTTCAGCGCTTCGCTACCTGAGAGAAAAGACATGCCCGCGTTTCGCGCCAGTGGCCGCCTCGAGGACTTCAAGGCCGGCGTGCGCGTGTCCGGCCTGAAGATCGTTTCGGGCACGAACGAACTGAAAGGCGTGTTCGAATATCGTGCGGTCAAGAAACACCCGCACGTCGTGGCGCGTCTGGAGGGGAAATCACTCGATCTCGGATTTCTTGTGGCGGAGGCAAGCCGCGCGTCGAGCGCAGCCCCGCGGGGTGACGGCCCGCTGTTCCCGCGCGAGCCGTTGCCGCTCGGCCACCTGCGCGCGCTCGATGCGGATGCGCAGATCAAGCTCGGGTCGTTGGTGTTGCCGAACCGCACGACATTATCTGACGTGACGGTGAAGCTCGAGCTGCGCGGCGGCAGGCTGCGCGTCGAGCCGGTGAGTTTCCTTGCGGGCGGGGGGCGCACCACGGCTGCGCTCAACCTGGACGCGTCTGGTGACGTAGCGACGTTGAGCGCGCAGCTGGAAGGCCGGCAGATCGTCCTCGGCGAATTGCTCGCCGCGACGCCGATCGGGGACAAAGTCAAAGGCGGGCCGACGGATGTCGAGCTCAAGGTCACGACCCGGGGTTCTTCTCCGCACGAGTGGGCCGCGGGCCTGAACGGCAACGTTCGAGTCGTGGTCGGAGAACTGCGGGCCAAAGTGCGTGAGATCGATTACGGCAGCGATTTGCTAACGCGGTCGGCCGAAGCCATCAATCCTTTCCGCAAGACAGATCCCGAGGTCCGCTTGCAATGCGCGGCGATAAAGCTTGCGGTCACAGGGGGCGTGGCGAACAGCGATCGTTCCGTGGGTGCAGAGACGGACAAGATCAGCGTGCTCTCCAGCGGCACCGTCGACCTCGGCAAGGAAGTTCTGGATATCAATCTGCGGCCGCGGCTCAAGGAGGGAATCGGCCTTGGCGGGGGGAACCTCGCCCAGATGGTGCGCATAACCGGGCCGCTCGCAAACCCGCAACTGGGGGTGGATATTGGGGGCGTCGTGGGCGCGACGGCGTCGATTGCAGCGGGCTTGGCGACGGGCGGACTGTCGATCCTCGGTGAGAAGCTCCTCGCCACGGCTGCGAAAGAAAACGCCTGCGAGATCGCACTGGGGAGCGCGAGCACGCGGACCACCGGCTCTGCTACCGAGCCAGGTCGCGCCGAGGAGCCCGCTGCAAAGCAGCCGGCCGCCAAAGAACCGTCAGCCCAGGAACCGCCCGCAAAGAAAGAAGAACGCGGTTTCTTCGATAAACTGTTTGGAAAATAGGCCCTCGCTGCCGGCCGGCCGATGCGGCGTTACGTCCAGCACCAGTTAGTCTGTCGTGGTCGAGCGACAGGATGGCCAGCGGAAGGTTTTTCAGAACGTTGCCGCTGAGCGCGCCCCGCCCTAAAATTCTGTGCGACCGGGCCGCGCGACCCGCAAGAGCCTGTATCCCACCTTTCCGGAGCTTCGGAGCAATGAAAATCGTCAAGTATTTCCTGATCGCGTTTGCAGTGGTCATCGTTCTCGTGATCGGCGTCATTGCGTACGTCTCGGCGACCTTCGATCCAAACCAGTACAAGCCGCAGATCGTGAAGGCGGTGAAGGACAAGACCCAGCGCACGCTCACGCTCGCCGGCGATATCAAGCTGTCGTTCTGGCCGAGCATTGGCGCGAAGGTGGGCAAGGCGTCGCTATCCGAGCGTGGCAGCGACAAGCAGTTCGCCGCGGTGGAAGAGGTGCGCGTCGCGGTGAAGCTCATGCCACTCCTGTCAAAGCAAGTCATCGTCGATACGGTCGATGTCAGGGGCTTGCGGGCAAATCTCGTCAAGACCCGCGATGGCAAGACGAACGTCGACGATCTGGCTGGCGGGGCGCCACCGGAAAAGGAGAAAGCACCCGCGCCCAAGGGCGGGGGTGCGGATTTCATGGTGGATATCGCGAGAGTCGAGATCGACGATGCGGCCATCAACTACATCGACGAGGCCGCAGGCGCGAAGTACGCATTGTCGAAGCTCAATCTCAAGACGGGACGTATCGCGCCCGGCGTTCCCACGGATGTGGAGCTCTCGGTCCACGCCCGGGGCGACAAGCCGAAGCTGGACCTTCAGGCGGCGCTCAAGACCCGGCTCACTTTTGAATCCGAGAAGCAGCGCCTCACTTTGGAAGGTCTCGATCTCGATGCCAAGGGCGATGCGGCCGAGTTCAAAGGACTGATCGCGAGCGCGAAGGGCGATATCGATCTGCGCGGCGCGACGAAGGAGCTTTCAGCATCGAAGCTTACGGTCACGGTAACCGGTAAACAGGCCGGCGGCGATCTAAAGATCCGTCTGGAGGCGCCCAAACTGGCAGTCACGAAGGACAGGGTGAGCGGAGAACGCATGATGCTCGAGGCCGCCTTGACTGACGCGAAGAGCAAACTCAATGCCCGTCTGGATATCCCGGGCATCGAGGGTAGTGGCAAGGCGTTCAAGGCGGCCCAGATCAACGCGTCAGTGGATTTGCAGCGGGAGGGCATGACCGTCAAGGCGAAGCTCGCAAGCCCGGTCACAGGCAGCGTCGATGCGCAGCGCCTTGAGCTATCCAAGTTGACAGGCAATGTCAGCGTCAAAGATCCCGGCCTGCCGAAGAGCCCGATCGAGGCGGCGATCACCGGCACCGCTGCGGTGGATCTGCTGAAGCAGACCGCGAGCCTTGCATTCAAGACGCGCGTCGACGAGAGCAACATCGACGGCCGGGTGGGGCTTGCCAAGTTCACGCCGCCTTCCTATACATTCGACATCAACATCGACAAGCTCGACGCTGATCGCTATATCGCCAAAGGCGGTGGTAAGCCGGCGCCGGCGTCGAAACCCGGATCAGCGTCGAAACCCGCGCCGGGTGGCGGCACGGCGGGCGAGCAGCCCCTCGATTTCTCTGCGCTGAAGGGGCTGAATGCGACCGGCAGCGTGAAGATCGGCCAGTTGAAGGCCGCCAACGTGAAGGCCTCGAATGTGCGCATCGACGTCAAGGCGGCCGACGGCCGGCTCGATGTCAGCCCGCTGAGCGCCAATTTGTATCGCGGTTCACTGCAAGGCGCGGTGTCGGTCCGGGCGGCGCAGACACCGGTCATTGCTGTCAAACAGACGCTCTCGAACGTCGATATGGGTCCGCTGCTCAAAGACGCCGCGGACTTCGATACGCTCGAGGGGCGCGGCAACGTCTCTATGGATGTGACCGGACGGGGCAACACGGTCTCCGCGCTCAAGAGGGCGTTGAACGGCAACGCTGCCATCAAGCTCACCGATGGGGCGATCAAGGGCATCGACGTGGCGGGCACGCTGCGCAATGTGAAATCCAAGCTGGGCACGCTGAGAGGGCAGCACAGCCAGGCGGCGAGCGGCACGCAGAAGACGGATTTTAGCGAGCTGTCGGGCACGTTCAACATCAAGAACGGGGTCGCACGCAACAACGATTTGCAGGGCAAGTCACCGCTGCTGCGCCTCGCCGGTGAAGGCGAGGTGGACATCGGCCAGGAAATGATCAATTACCTGATCAAGGCTACGGTCGTGCCGACTACCAAAGGCCAGGGCGGCCAGGAGCTAACCGATTTGAGCGGCGTCACGGTTCCCGTTCGACTGACGGGGACGTTTGCGAAGCCGGGCTACAGCATCGATTTCAGCGGAGTCGCCGGGGATCTCGCAAAGCGCGAGCTGCAGCGGCAACTCGAGCGGCGCCTCGGCGGGGGTGCCGCGCCGAAAGAAGGGACGGCGCCTTCCAGCCCGAGCGGCGGCGGCAGCTTGAGGGAGCAGCTGAAGGGGCTTCTTGGCCGCTAAGCACGGTGACCAGTGACCAGTGACCAGTGACCGATGAACGGGAAACTGCCGCACGAAACGAGAATACAGCCGCCGATTAACGCCGATGGAAAAAGGGTGTAGTGATTAGCGCGGGTTTCTATCTGCGTTCATCTGCGTGTATCTGCGGCTAAAAGCCGTTTTTCGCTCTTTCGGACACACTCCTCACGGCCCCAGCATGCGCAGCTTTGCGACCAGGATCGTCGCGTGGCAGAAGGACCACGGGCGGCACGATCTCCCATGGCAGGGCACGCGCGATCCCTACCGCATCTGGCTCGCGGAGATCATGCTGCAACAGACCCAGGTGGCGACGGTCATTCCCTACTATCTGCGGTTCCTTTCGCATTTCCCGACGATCGCCGCGCTCGCAGCTGCACCGGAGGATGAAGTTCTGCGGCTCTGGAGTGGGCTCGGCTACTACGCGCGGGCGCGAAATCTTCACCGTTCCGCGCAGACCGTCGTTGGGACTCACGGTGGCCGCTTTCCCAGGCACGTAGAGGGCGTCGCGGAACTGCCCGGTATCGGGCGTTCGACGGCCGCCGCGATATGCGTCTTCGCGTTCGGCGGCCATGAGGCCATCCTCGACGGCAACGTGAAGCGGGTTCTCGCGCGCCACCGCGGCGTGAAGGGCTTTCCGGGCGAGAAGCGCGTCGCTGACCGGCTGTGGCGTGAGGCGGAGCGGCTCCTGCCCCGGCGCCATGTCCCCGAGTATACGCAGGGCCTGATGGATCTGGGTGCCGGTGTGTGCACGCGTTCGAAGCCGTCCTGTGCGACGTGCCCTGTCCATGCCGATTGCGTCGCCTTCAGGCGTGGCGCAACCGACGCGATGCCGGGTGCCCGCCCGCGCAAACGCCTGCCGCATAAACGCACCATCATGCTCGTGCTGACGTGCGCCGGCGAAGTACTGCTCGAGAAGCGCCCGGCCCCGGGTCTCTGGGGCGGCCTTTGGTGCCTGCCAGAGGCTGCGCGGAGCGACGACCTGCAGACGCACTGCCTGCAGCGCTTCGGGGCGCACGTGCTCGCGGTCGAAAAACTGCCGACGCTCGGGCACGGCTTCACCCATTTCACCCTCGATATCCGGCCTTTGCTTGTGCAGGTATCGGCCCTCGTGCCGCATGCGGCCGAACCCGGGCAGGCCTGGCTCTCGCTCGCGGAGGCGCGGCGTGCCGCGATTCCGGTGCCGGTAAGGAAGATTCTTGCTCAACTCCAGCCTCGTGAATCGTAAAAGGTGAATCGTGAAACGTGAAACGAGCCCTTGAATCTGGACCTCGGAACGTCAAACCTTATACCTCGAACTTTGAACTTTGAACCTGGAACATAAATGGGATGAAGCGCTGGCTCTTTGCCATCATCGTACTGGTTGCCGCCTGGAACTGGTGGCCGCAGGGCGATATCAATCGTGCGCCAGGCGTGATCGCTGCCGCCGCGCCGCTGCAAAGCGAGCTCGAAGGCGCCGCGCCGAAGCTCTCAAAGCCGGGTTACGAGATTCAGCCGCTGGCGCGGTTCGAGCTCGAAGCGCGGGTACTGGGCGTCGAGCGTTACCGTTTCGACCGCGGCGCTGACCTCTCGCCGATGGATTTCGCGCTGGGATGGGGCCGGATGTCGGACACGTCGGTGCTGGACCGCATCGAGATCAGCCAGGACGGGCGGTTCTATTTCTGGCGCACGCCGGACTATCCAATACCGCGGGGGGAAATCGAGGTCTCCAGCGCAAACATGCACATGGTGCCCGCGAACGAGGGGGTAGCGCGGCAGCTGAAGAGCGTGCGCCGCGGCCACGTCGTGCGGCTGGCCGGCTACCTGA
>Ga0209536_100012102_pt1 | contig 12576 bp, 14 predicted proteins | sample DeeMarSeWOR28_12_FD_187461 | JGI IMG/M metagenome (GOLD analysis project Ga0209536, IMG submission 187461) | Marine sediment microbial communities from White Oak River estuary, North Carolina - WOR-2-8_12 (SPAdes) (version 2) | ecosystem: Environmental > Aquatic > Marine > Intertidal zone >...
CCCAGACCGAGGGTGTATTGACCGATAACCCGGTGCGTTGTTGGGTTTTTGATAGGAGTTTGCTCGGTATTGAAGAAGGTCAGCAGAGTGTACCTCAACACGCGGGATTGGATTTATATCCGAATCCGTCAGTACGCACTTCAGTGATGAGTTATGCAATAGTGCGACCTGGTGATGTTCGGGTCGCTCTTTATGATGCGACAGGTCGTTTAGTTGATATCCTTGATCAGGGCTATCGTACTGCTGGTTTTTATGCATTGGACATAAGTACCGCTGATATTGCCAATGGGACGTATTTTGTAGTCATGGACACGCCCTTTGAGAAAGTCTCCTGTTCGCTTGTCATAATGCATTAATGATATTGCATTAAGGTTAAAAAGAGCAGGGCTTAGCCCTGCTCTTTTTTTACTTTAAGCGATTAGAGACGTTTAGAACGTTCTTCATGTTTGTAATATTGAACTTTAACGAATACGAACGATGTTGACACACTATTCTTTCTGGCTATAATTGCCAATGGAACTTTCCGTAAATGTTGATCATATTGCAACACTCCGGGAAGCAAGGAAAGAGGAGTTTCCAGATCCTGTCTATGCCGCGGTCGAAGCTGAATTGGGTGGTGCTGATGGTATTACGGTTCACTTACGCGGCGACCGAAGGCATATCAAGGAGCGTGATCTTGAATTGCTAAAACAGCTTATAAAAACGGAGTTGACACTAGAAATGGCACCGACTCAGGGTATGGCTATTATCGCCAAGCGTATAAAGCCGAATTATATCACCCTGGTGCCTGAATCGCCTGGTGAAGTGACGACGCAGGGAGGTCTAAACCTGTTAAAAACCAAAGAAGACCTTAAGCTATATATTTCAAGGCTTAAAGAAGAGCGTATTATACCAGGGATTTTTGTGGATCCAGATATCGAACAGGTAAAGGAAGCAGCGCGTATCAAAGCCCAGTATATTGAGATCAATACTAGTAAATACACTCAATTGAGATCTACGAACATTAAGGATGAAGTTATTCGGATCGCACGCGCCAGCAAAGCAGCAAGGCGTGAAGGTCTTCTTGTTCATGCAGGGCATGGGTTAGATTATCGTAATATCCACGCTTTATTATCAGTTTCTGAAATCAGTGTCTTTTCAATTGGATTTGCCATTGTTGCCCGTGCTGTATTTGTCGGTTTCAAAGAGGCAACAAAAGAAATGGTCAGTATTATCAAAGGAGTAAAATGAGAAATATTGGTCTTAGAATCGGTATAGTTATTTTTGTCCTTGTGCTCGGGATTTTCGCGATCTATCCCACAGTTCGTCTTTATACTGATAAGAATCTATCAAAAGAAAGCGAGCTCGAACTTTCAAAGAAAGCGATGCATCTTGGCTTAGATCTAAAAGGAGGCATGCATCTTATTCTGGAAATGGATACAACAGGTTTCACTGAGAGTGCTGGAGATTTGAGAGACCGTGCTTATGAGATAATCCAGAATCGTATAGATGAATTCGGTGTTTATGAGCCGGTCATTGAGAAACAGTCAGGTGGTCGGATCCTTGTTCAATTGCCTGGCGTTGATCGGGAGCGGGCTATAAGCTTGATCGAAAAAGTTGCCCACTTAGAGTTCATCCTTCTTGCCGACGAAAAAACTGAAGATGTCCTGCTTCAAATAGATAATGTTCTGCAAGCTGAGGATACATTTGCTTTTGAAGAACCTTTTACCTCCTATATAATCAGTATCGAAAGAGACATGGGGATAGACGTGCGTGACGAGGATTCAGTGCGTGCGGCTCTTGAAAAAGCTCATGATGTCATCCCACAAGACATCCAGATTCTTTTTGGTCCTCGTGAGAGCTTCGAAGGCCGGGTCGTAAAAAGACTCTATGTTCTTAAAAAAGAGGCCGAATTAACCGGCGAAGTCATCCGCGATGCCCGTCATGAACAGTCTTCAGGCCAGGATCTTCAGCATCTGGGTTTTTGGCAGGTGAATTTTGAATTGAAACGTGAGGCCGCCCGGAAATTCGCGACAATAACCGGTAAGAACATAAACAAACGCTTGGCTATTGTCCTCGATGGTGTCGTGCAGTCGGCGCCCTCGATTATCCAGCGCATACCAGGAGGAAAAGCCAGTATTACCGGCCAATTCTCTGCTGAACAGGCCAGGGATTTGGCGATCGTATTGAGAGCGGGTGCTTTGCCTGCTCCCTTGAAGATCGTTGAAGAAAGGACGGTTGGACCGAGTCTGGGAAGAGATTCGATCGCAAGTGGAGTTAGAGCAGTTGTTATTGCTGGTGCGGTTGTGATAGTATTCATGCTGATCTATTATTCCTTATCCGGGTTTGTGGCCGATATCGCTTTGTTCTTGAATCTTTTCCTTTTGCTGGCTGTTCTAAGTGCCCTGCGGGGGAGTCTTACCATGCCAGGTATTGCCGGTATCGCTTTGACCATCGGTATGGCGGTCGATGCAAATGTCTTGATCTTTGAAAGGATCAGAGAGGAATTAAATATCGGGAAGACAACAAGAACGGCAATAGATCAGGGGTTTGCCCGGGCCTGGATAACGATCTTTGATTCTAATATTACGACCATTATCATCGGTATTATTCTTTATGTCTTTGGCAGTGGTCCGATAAAAGGCTTTGCTTTAACATTAACGATAGGTTTAATATCCAATCTATTCTGTGCGGTCTTTGTGAGTAAGGTCATATTCAATTATTTCACATACAAACTTGATGTACGGAAGTTGAGGATATAGACATGATAGAAATAATCAAGGGCACTAATATTGATTTTGTTAGCAAGAGAAAGTACGGTTTTATATTTTCTGCGATCATGGTATTACTATCGCTCATCCTCATCTTTGCTAAGGGACCGAACTTCGGAATTGACTTTACCGGTGGTGCATTGCTGCAGATACGTTTTTCCGAGTCGATATCGACGAGTGATCTCAGGAACACACTGAGCAAGATAGGCAGAGAAAATGCGCTGATACAAGCTCTGGGCAACGAAGGTACAGAGTATATTATCAGGACTGCTGAGGAGGATCCAGTTGAATTTGCCAAGTCTCTTAAAGAATTATTACGGGAAGAATATCCGGAGAATCCGCAGGAAATCTTGCGTGAGGAAACGGTTGAACCCAAGATCGGCAAGGAATTGCTTGTTAAAACCCTTTGGGCGATCATTATCGCGCTTTTCTTGATCCTTTTGTATGTTTCTTTTCGATTTGATTACCGCTTTGGTACGGCGGCAGTTATCGCTCTGTTTCATGATGCGATAATTACGATGGGTATTCTGGTAATAACTCAACGTGAATTCTCGATCGTCGTAGTCGGTGCTTTGCTGACAATAATCGGTTATTCTATCAATGATTCGATCGTTATATCAGACCGTATCCGAGAAAAGTACAAGAAGATGCGAAAAGAGCCGTACAATACGATCCTCAATACAGGTTTGAACGAGGTGCTATCGAGGACCGTGCTAACCGTTGGCACGACACTTCTTGCGGTCCTTGCCTTACTCTTATTCGGCGGTTCAGTGATCGCTGATTTTGCCTTCACACTACTCGTTGGTTTCATAATCGGGACATACTCCTCGATCTTCATACTCGCCAGTATCGTGTCAGTATGGGAAGAGAGATTTCCAAAGAAGAAAAAATAATCGATCTAAAAAAAATAATCGCCACGGGTTTTTTTATCGGTTATACCCCGATAGCACCAGCGACCTTTTCATGTATTATAAGTATTCTTATTTGGTATTTCCTTATAGCATATCCTTTTATCTACATTGTATTAACCATCGGATTGATCGTTCTTGGCGTTGTAATATCCAATGAACTATCAAAAATTTGGGGTAAGGACCCGCGTCAGATCGTGATCGATGAATATGCCTGCTTACTCATCCCTCTGTACTTCACGCCGCCGCGCATATTACCGCTCATCATTACATTTGTACTTTTTCGAATTTTTGATATCCTCAAACCTTTTCCGGTCAATAAACTGGAAGATCTAAAAGGCGGTTGGGGTATCATGTTCGATGATCTTGGTGCCGCAATATATACGACTATTATAGTACTGGTGATCAATGTGATCGGTATCAGATTATAATAAGGAAAATGCGACTCGTACAGACTACGGCAGAGCTACTGATCAAAAATAAAATGAAATTGAGTATCTGTGAATCATGTACCGGAGGTATGTTTGGATGCATGCTAACATCGGTCTCCGGAAGTTCAAAGTATTTCAGCGGTGGGATTATCGCTTATTCAAATCAGGTAAAACATAGAATCGTAGGCGTTCGTTCTGAAACACTGAAAAAATATGGTGCGGTGAGTGCCGAAGTAGCCAGGGAGATGGCTCAAGGTGTTTGTCGAAGATTTAAAACAGACATAGGCCTTGCGATAACCGGTATAGCTGGTCCATTAGGCGGTACGAGTAAAAAGCCGGTGGGAACCGTGTATATTTGTATCACAACAGAGCAGTATGTCTGTACTGAGCATCATTTATTCAGCGGACAGCGCGATCAAATAAGAAAAGCTGCTTGTAATAAGGCACTTCATTTTCTGAAACGGGTTCTCGTTAAAAAACACGATTCTGAAGCTATGAAAACGTAGTTAAGATAAACATTATGAGAATTCTCTCATGGAATGTCAACGGTATACGAGCGATACATAAAAAGGGATTTGTCGACTGGTTCTTAAGCGAAAAACCAGATGTTTTATGCTTGCAAGAGATCAAAGCGTATAGTGAACAGATCCCTGAGGATATCAGCAAGATGCCAGGATATTACACGTTTTTTGCACCAGCAGCAAGGAAAGGTTATAGCGGCGTAGGTCTATTGACCAGATACAAACCGCTTGAAATCAAGAAGGGATTCGGTCGTGCTGAGTTCGACAATGAGGGCAGAACATTGATCATTGACTATGGTAAATTCATACTCTTTAGCATGTATTTTCCAAATGGCGGTATGTCAGAAGCGCGCCTTCAATACAAAATGGATTTCTATGATGCATTCCTTGAATTTATCCGCGACCTCAAAGAACAAGGCAAGAAGCTGATCATCTGTGGTGATGTCAATACGGCGCATACTGAGATCGATATCGCTCGACCAAAAGAAAACAAGGATGTATCGGGATTTTTGCCCGAAGAGCGAGCCTGGATCGATAGAGTTATCGCCCTTGGATTCATCGATAGTTACCGTGTTTTTCACCATGGAGCAGGTAATTATACGTGGTGGGACTACAAGAGCCGGGCCCGGCAGAGAAATATCGGTTGGCGACTCGATTACTTCTTCATCACTTCAGAGCTCAGGAAGGCTTTAACCTCGGCGTTCATCATGCCTGACGTCCAAGGCTCTGACCATTGCCCGATAGGCATAGAGATTAAGATCTAGGGGAGGATAAGAAAGATGAGGACCTTTTTGGCGTTTGAGATCCCTGATAAGATAAAAAAAGAGGTAGATCGACTGATAGCCGAGGAGAAGAAAAAGAGTTTGCCGATAAAGTGGGTTAAGTTCGAGAATCTCCATATCACCCTCAAGTTCCTTGGTGAGATCGAAGAGTCAAAGATACGGGAAATTATCCCGATATTAGAGGATACGACAAAGAACTTTACAGGTTTTGACATAAATCTGGAAGGTATCGGTTGTTTTCCGCACCCTGGTAATCCCCGGGTTCTCTGGATCGGAGTAAAAAATGGTGTTACTATGCTTACCGATATCGCCAGGGAAATTGAGAAAAATCTCGGAGCAGCAGGATTCCAGGAAGATAAACGCTTTCACGCTCACCTTACGTTCGCAAGGACGAGAAAATTTTGCAAACTAGATAAGATCCTCGCTTTACCATTTACTACGGAAGATTTTTCAGTCAATTCAGTTACCCTGTTTGAGTCGGTCCTCAAACCTGAAGGACCGGTCTACGCTGCTTTAAAAAAATTCAATTTAAGCGATCGTTAAATTTATATCTCCAAATTGAAGTTTTTCTACTGTTTGACCTCTGGACCTCAGGAGCTGGTTTTCATTGTTTTTAAGAAGGCAGATAAGATTTTTTTAAGTGAAATATCCCCCGGAAAATATTCTTATAGACATCAGGGTTTTCTTTCTTGATTTTATCAAGAAAATTCCTTATTAATTCACGTTTTGAATCTTTATAGTACGGGCAAATGTTTTTGTATATAGGAAGCCCAAATACCGTGGCGATATTTTCTATCTGTTTTTTTGACAGGTAATATAAAGGTCGTATGAAAAAGAACCTTCCATTGATAACTGACTGTTTGGGTATTAATGTCGATAATTCACCATTGTATATCATATTGAGCAGGAGTGTTTCAACCGCATCCTGGGTATGATGCGCCAGGGCGATCTGAAAAATGCTATGTTGATCGGCTATTTCAAGGAGAGTTTTCCTTCTTTCCCGTGAACAAGGGTAGCACCTATTCTCGATATTTTTGAGTTTATTACTGATGTTCTTTTTGGCGATAGTATAGGAAACCCCGCTGTTGCTTAGAAATTTTTCGATGAAATCAGTATTTTTCTTCGAAAATCCCGCATCGACATAGCATGCATGGATTTCCCATTTTTGCGAGAACCGCTCATTGTATTCCAATAGCAGCGCGAGAAGCACCGTACTATCGACACCACCTGATACACCCACAAGGACACGTGAATTTTTAGCCAAAAATCCATAACGATCTTTGGCCTGTCTCATCAACATGAGACAATCACTGATCAGTCTGTGGCCTTCCTTTAATGGCAATTATCTCAATACAGTTAGTTGTTTTATCGCTACGCCCTTTTTCGACTCAAGCCTGTAAAAGTAGATCCCATTGGGCACGAGATTACCTCTTTCATCATCAGCACGCCAGACTACCTTGTGGATCCCCTTTGGGAAACGTCCATTTGCGATGACCTTTACTGGTTCTCCGATAAGATTATAAACGGTAATAGAAAGATCGAGGAACTGGCCGAGTGTGAATTCGATTTCAGTATAATTATCGACCGGATTCGGATGATTATTTTTAAGGACGATAATATCATCCTTTTGACTTGATTCCAAACCAGATATTGTCTTGAGAGATCCATGTATCTGATCATAGACGACTACAGTGTTATTCTCCGGAGTAGTCAATAACCTTGAACCTGAGTAAATTTTATCAATATCGACCTTGTTCTTGTACGAACCGTCGGGGTCAAGTACAATAATAGAGTCCGAGAACAGGACAAAAACATTCCCATTTCTTGCGGTATTAAAATCCAATATCCTATGCGAGGCACTGTAGAACAGCTTTCTCTCGTATTTGTCCGGGTCGCTTATCGTACTTCCGGTCCATGAGAATATACGGTTGCCAGTAAGGGTGAACAGTGGAGTACTGATATCTCCATAATCAGCATCTGGAATGAAACTTGATCGTTCTGAGTTCGTGCTGATACTGCCGAGGAGGTTCTTGGAATCAGTGAACACCAGACGGCTAGGTTCTTGCAAGATAATGATAGATTTTGTATCGAACTTTGCATGGTTGATTTGAGTCGGTGAGTTAAAGACAAGGTTACTCGTTGTGATCAGATCTTGTCCCGCGAGGTCTAAGCTGAGCAGCCGGTTAGTCTTATCGACAACATAAACAACATCATCGATAACTGTAAATACTCTGCAGTTATCGATATCCTGAATAGGAAAGGGATCTTTCGCTGCCCTTTCATATTTCAGTATTGATGAAACAGAGAGAACCCAAAGCTCTCCTGTCTTAGTGATTACCAGGTCATTGACCTTAATCCCTTTGGGCAATGTGATCTCTTCGCTCTGTTGCCATTGTCCCAAGGCGCTGCAGATAAGAAAAAATATCACAGTTAATTTTTTCATGTACCTCCTTGTTGGTTTTTTGTGGACTTTCTTTCATACATAAAATTATATACAAATCAGAAAAAATGTCAAGACCTGATTTGCTATTGACCGCACGCAAACCGTGCCTTTTTATTTGACAAACCGGTTCTTTTCAGTATAATGGAACATTATGACAGGTACGACAATTATAGGTTTAAAACATAAAGGGAAAGTCGCAATAGGATGTGACGGACAGGTTACTGCTGGCGATGCGATCATGAAACATACTGCACGTAAAATACGTAAAATGTACAATAATAAGATCTTGGCAGGATTCGCTGGCTCGACTGCAGATGCCCTGACACTCTTCGAGCGCTTTGAAGCAAAACTCGATGAATTCGGCGGTAATTTACCGCGCAGCGTCGTTGAACTCGCAAAGGACTGGAGGCAGGATAAGGTTCTGCGCCGGCTTGAAGCGATGTTAGCCATCCTTGATAAAGACCATGCTTATATTGTTTCTGGAGCAGGTGATATCATTGAACCGGATGACGGCATAGTCGCAATCGGTTCAGGTGGTTCGTATGCTCTTGCGGCATGCCGGGCGATGATCGTGCATGCGAATATTTCAGCAAAGGAAATTGTTGAAGAATCTATACAGATCGCTGCAGCGATCTGTATCTATACGAATAAAGAGATTTTTATCGAGGAGTTATAGAACACGAGCTGTTAGATCTATGACCGGTTTAGCTCCGGCGCCGGGTAAGCACGATCTTTAGTTTACGGAGCGCATTTTCTTTTATTTGCCTGACACGCTCACGTGTAATGTTCATTATTCTGCTTATATCTTCAAGACTATGGACCTCATAATCACCCAGTCCGAAATTCATTTTTAGTATTTCTTGTTCCCTCGTCTCCAATTTACCCAATGCCGCTAGTAATTTCTCTTTTTGTATCTTCTTTTTAAAAACGACATCAGGGGGTGGTGACAGGAGATTATCAGCACCTTCGATATCAAGGCGCACCGATTCTATATAAGGGTTTTCTGAATCCTCAAATGTTTCATCGAGAGAATATGGTGGTATCAATTCACTCAGGGCAAGGGATATGGCAGCTTCGTCAACATCCAGAGCTTCGGCAAGGTCATTAACTGTTGGCTCACTGCCATTACGCTGGATGAATTTTTTGGTCTGTTGCTGGATCCTCTTGGCAAGATAGCTTTTAGGCACAAGACCGCGTTCTGCATTTATCGCGTTATATATTGCTCTTTTTACCCACCATACTGAATATGTATTGAAGCGATAGCCTTTTCTTTCGTCGTATTTGCCGGCGGCATGTACTAACCCTTCATTGCCAGCATTTATCAATTCAGGGAGTGTTAGCCCTTGATGTTGAAATTTCTTAGCGATATAGACGACGATCCTTAAATTTGCACAAATCAATTTCTCCTCTGCACTAGTATCTTTTTTCAGCCTTATTTTTTTTGCCAGAGCGAATTCTTCTTCTTTTGTTAGAATAGAATACCGGCTGATTTCTTCAAGATATTGCTTTAATCCTCTATCACCGGTGAGTTTAAACATTGTGTGTTATATCATTCTTGATCATCGTTATGATCACGGTGATATTGATTAAGGAGACACTGCGACGTATAGTTTCCTCTCTTTTCTTTGGACCTGGAAAATAACGGGTTTCCCTTTTTTCAAATTAGCGACTATTGATTGATAGGATCTTACATCCTCGACATTCTTTTTGCCTATGGATAGTATAACATCACCAACCGCTATTCCAGCATCTGAGGTTGGTGAATCGGGTTTCACGTCGATGACCACAACGCCCGTCGTTGCTTCGAGATTGAAACGCTGGGCTTGGGCATCAGTAACATTGATCACTGTCAGACCTAGTTGATTTGTCTTGGTATTCTCTGTGCTCGTCTCGCTCAGCTGCTCTGGATATTCTTCGATCTTTACCTTGACCGAGCGTAGTTTCCCATCGCGCAGTATTTTCATGGTGACTTTTTCACCAACCGCGGTCTCTGCTACCTGTATTCTGAATGATTGCATGTCGATGACCTTTTTACCATTGAATTCCATGACAACATCACCACTTTTTAACCCTGCTTTACTCGCCGGAGTATCGTCGACAATATCGCTTATCAATACTCCCTCAAGAGATGGTAAATCGAGGGCTTCTTTTAGGTCTTCGGTTATTTCTTGGAGATAAACTCCGAGGTAACCTCGTGTCACTTTTCCTTCTGCGATCAATTCATCGATCACGTGCTTGGCAAGATTTGCCGGGATGGCAAAGCCGATACCAACGTTACCACCGGTTGGCGTTGTTATAGCAGTATTGATTCCGACAACTTCACCCCGTATATTGACCAAAGGTCCTCCTGAATTGCCCGGGTTTATTGCCGCATCGGTCTGTAAAAAGCTTTGAAAATCCGGGCCTTCAGGGAGCGGTATATTTGTCCTGCCCTTTGCTGAAATAACACCGACCGTGACTGTGCCTTCAAGATGAAATGGGTTTCCAACCGCGATGGCCCAATCGCCAACCCGAATAGCATCTGAATCACCGAATTTCAGGTAGGGCAATTTTTCGTTACTTTCGATCTTCAGTAAGGCAATATCTGTTCTCGCATCAATACCGATGATCTTTACTTTATCTCCCTTGAATTCTTTCTTATTGATCAGCTTGATCTCAATATCAGCTGCAGCTGCACCTTTCACAACATGATAATTTGTTACTATATAACCATCTTCAGAAAGGATGAAACCGCTGCCCAGTGTTTGAGTCTTTCTTTCCTGTTTCGGATAATCTCTGAAAAAATCCTTGAAAAAATCGTCGAAAGGTCCTTCAAAATACCAGTCAAACCCGGGTACTTCCCTTGATATCGTCTTTTTTGCGGAAATATTAACGACCGAGGGAGAGACTATTGCCGCTATCTTTGTGAACGGGCTTTCGCCATAGTCATTGACCATCGGCATTGGAAGTTCATAATGGTCATTGCTGGCTTCACTTCTATTCGCAATTACAGGCAGACTGCTTGTAATGATTATCCCGAAAAGGAACGCAAATACTGCAGCCGCGCCGGCGATTATACCGACGGTTAGTATTGGCACTTTTTTCATCATTTTAGCCTCCTTTATCTCATTCCCTCGATATAAACGATCGCAGCCAAGTGGCTATGTTAGCAAAATGTTACGTTGATTATCAGTTTTTTAGTGGATTTATGATCATATCCATGTTGAACAACCCGGGAAACAGATTATTTCTTTTTTGCTTTTTTCCCGATTTTCTTGTATTCCTGCTGTTTGCTTCTTAGTTTTCTCTGCAATCGTTTTATCTTTAAAACCAGGTTACTCGTTTTCTTTTTTCTTTGCCACGTCTTACTTTTCTTAATAAAAACCTCTTCAAAAACCATATTACCAAGTTCGGTGTAATTATCTTTGAGCTGTCTGTTGATCTCAAATATCTCGACTTTTAACCGACCTTTTAAGGTCAGGTCTCCAGCTTCTTTGCCGACAACCTTTGAGGCATCTTCCAGCCATTTTGTTAGGTCCTGCCAGAGATTAGGCATTTCTCCTCCTTTTAAATTTTTAGACATGGATTTTATTATAATCGTTTATTATTAATATCATACTATTAAATGGGACTATCATGTCTCCCTGATCTCTTTCTCTTTCTTTTGAAGTATTTCATCAACTCTTCTAATAAATTCATCAGTTAACTTTTGTATATCCTGATGAGCATTGAATGATGCATCTTCAGAGATGTTTTTATTTTTTTCTTCTTTTTTTATTTCACTATTTGCTTCACGCCGGACATTTCGGATCGCGACTCTGGTGTCTTCGCCTAATTTTTGAGTCAGTTTGACCAATTCTTCACGTCGCTCCGTGGTCAGCGCTGGGATCGATAAACGGATGACACTGCCGTCATTATTTGGGGTTATACCGATAGCTGATTTATGAATTGCTTTTTCAATTTCTGCAAGAGTGCTTTTGTCCCACGGCTGAATAACGATCAAACGAGGTTCTGGGATACTTACTGTCGCCACCTGATTAAGCGGCAGAGTACTTCCATAATAATCTACTTTAATACCATCTAAGAGCGCTGGTGAGGCCCGACCCGTCCTTAATTTTGCAAGTTCTTGTGCTAAGAGCGCTGCTGATTTATCCATTTTTGATCGGGCATTTTCTTTGATTTTTTCGGTCATATTTGAACTCCATTAGTTACCAGGGTACCGATTTTTTCACCTTTTATCACCCTGGTTAAGGAATGCTTCATAAAATTATAAACATAGATCGGGATATTGGTCTTTCGGCATATGTTAAAAGCAGTTAGATCCATAATGCCGAGCTTTTCATCGATCGCCTTTTGAAAAGTTAGTATCTTATATAATTCAGCAGTGCTATCCTTTACAGGATCGTTTGAATAGATACCTTCTACTTTGGTGGCTTTAACCAGAATATCGGCATTCAATTCAGCGGCACGTAGTGCAGCAGCAGTGTCTGTTGTAAATAATGGGTTACCCGTTCCGCCGACATAGACTATAACCCCTCCTGAATTGTAGAATGCAAGGTCTTCGAATTTATTGCTGCGCTGCACGATACCCGGGATTTCCAAGCCACTACTTAACTTTGTGGTGATGCTGTTTTTTTGCAACTGTGATTGGATGATTATACCATTGATGACCGTTGCCAGCATCCCGCACATATCAGCATCGATGTTATTGAACCAGTTTATGTCACGACCGCGCATGAGATTTCCGCCACCAATAACGATG
>Ga0209536_100012103_pt1 | contig 12573 bp, 10 predicted proteins | sample DeeMarSeWOR28_12_FD_187461 | JGI IMG/M metagenome (GOLD analysis project Ga0209536, IMG submission 187461) | Marine sediment microbial communities from White Oak River estuary, North Carolina - WOR-2-8_12 (SPAdes) (version 2) | ecosystem: Environmental > Aquatic > Marine > Intertidal zone >...
AGAAAGGTTCTGCAACAGGGAGACCTCGCTCTAAAAAGATTTTACCGGCTAAGCCGCTCCCGCCGACATATCGTCTCATAACTTCTTGGTTGAGTTCGGTTTTCCCGACCTTTTTACTACTCAAGTCAACTTCTAAAAGGCAATTCTTGTAAGCACGCATTTTTTTAGACAGAGACCCTCCTGTTATCACATCCTCATTCAGGGAACCTTCAAGGTCAGATTTCTTATTGGGGCTGAAAAGGTGTCTTCTCAATCAGCCTCTATATAATAGCCGCCGTCAGAGACACTTCGCGGATCAAAGGCCTTCTTAATTTTTACTTTTAATACACCAATATTGAAAGAATTACAATCTGTAACTTTCTTAACGAAGATATTGATTAAGAGTTGCAAATTGAAATGGGAAATGTTCCTTTCCAGACATAATCTGTCCAAAGTGTGAATCTGCAACCGCAAGCATTTTGTCGATGTGATTATTAGTAAGCCGGTCGCAGATAAGAGAAGTAGGGAAAAAGAGTGTGTAAATAGAAAGAGATGTGAAACAAAGGAGAAACTAAACAGTGAGTGTGAGTGGTGGGACGGATATTCCACATGAATCGATGGAGAATATGGAGGGCACCAGTATTATCGGAATCCTGCAAGTAGTGGTGCTCCTAGTCTTTGTTACATTTATATTCTCAATCTCTTGGATGGTTCAGGAAGAATGGATAGCTGACATCATCAGGTCAACCGTGTTCATGTTTGGGGCACTCAGTCTGGCCACTATTTGGATTCTGAAAGTTGTCTTCCCGTTCTTAAGACCAATAACGAGGAGGAAGGTAATGTCCTGGTCTAGACATCTGAGACTGTTCTTTGGGCTGGGAGTACCAGTGCTCATAATCTGTTAGATCATTCTGTCTTTCTGGTTCTTTCAAAGAAGCTGGATTGGAAACCTGATAATGATTGTCTTCATCATCTTTGTCATGGACTTACTTCAAAGGGAGTCCTTCTTTAAGCAAGAGGAAGGAGATGTAAAGCAATGATAGAATTCCTTGCTGTTGTCATTATCAACCTCATAGGATTAGTTCTAATATTGGCTTTTGCAGACCGATTCTGGGGGGCCAAGATTCTTGGTAAAATCGTTCCCCCACGATCAGTACTGATCTATGAAGGACGACCGTGGTGGATGAGAACCATAGGCCTGTTCATAACTTTCGGAGTTCTTGTGTCTATGCTTATTTTACTTCTTTCTGGATATTCATGCCATCTGCTTTGAATGAATTAATAATGCCACTTGGAACACTTTGGGCGATAATTTTGACTGGTGTTGCAATTGTGGTATTATCTGAAAAGATTGGTGGCAATAAGTGATGAGAGGTTTCATCGATTCTCGTATCAGAATGTTTTTGCGATGCCATTATTAGAGAGGTAGTTGAAAGTAAGAAAAGCAGGGAGTAAGAGTGAGTAAACAGACCCCGATGCAACGGCAATACCTCCAGTTGAAGAGACAATATCCCGATTGTATATTGATGTATCAGCTGGGAGATTTCCATGAGATGTTCAACGAGGACGCAAAGATTGCCAGCAGGATTCTAGACATAGTCCTCACAGCTCGGGGTGAAGGTGTAGACAAGTGGCCAATGTGTGGCGTGCCAAATCATTCAGTTGATGGATATATAGCGAAACTACTGCAGGCTGGACACACCGTAGCTATCGCACGGCAGGTTGAGGATGCTTCACAAGCAAAAGGATTGGTGAAGCGTGACGTTGTTCGGGTGGTCACTCCAGGAACAGTTCTTGAAAGTACAATGCTCGATGACACAACCAACAACTACCTTGTTGCGTTAGTCCAGCACGAGGATATAATCGGAATCTCAGCTGTTGATGTGTCCACAGGGGAGTTCCTTGCTGCTGAGTTCAAAGCTGAGTTTGAAAGTGAAACCACAATGAATGAGATTGGTAAGTTCTCACCCTCAGAGGTGCTCTTACCAGATTCAGCCTTTAAGTCGAAACTGCGAATCAATCTCGATGAACTGGCAATTAGGGTCACTTTCAGGAATGATACAGACTATTCCTCAAGAACAGCAGAAGAACGAATCAAAGAACAGTTCGGTGTGTCAACCCTTGATGGGTATGGACTTAGTGAGAAACGAGTTGCTCTTGGAGCAGCAGGTGCTGTTCTTGCTTATCTGAACGATGTTCACAAGACAGGTACAATCACTGTGACTGGCATTCGAACCTACAGTGTAGACACTCATATGATAGTGGATCCAACCACACAGAGAAATCTAGAACTCGTGAAGAACGCCAGAGATGGCAGTACTCGGGGGACACTCCTCTCAGTGCTCTCGAAGACTGTCACTCCTATGGGGAAACGCAAACTGAAACAATGGATGCTAAGGCCTCTTAGAGATTTGGAGGAGATTGGCAAACGACAGGATGCAATTGAGGAGTTGGCTAGAAACGCTCTCAACAGAAAGGGAATATCTGACAGTCTGAGAGACCTCGGAGACCTCGAACGAATCACAAGCAGGATTGTCTTTGGTTCTGCGAATGCAAGAGACCTTCTTGCATTGAGGAACGCTCTGGCCAAACTACCCAAGATCAAGAAATCATTGACTGATTGCAAGAGCAAGATACTGAAAGAGTCTGCTGACTCAATTGACCCACTCTCGAAGCTTCATAAGACTCTCAAATCAGCCATAGTAGCTGACCCACCGGTTTCAGTGCGAGATGGTGGGATGATACTGAGGGGGTTCAGTAAGGAACTCGATGAATTACGTGACACAATCTCTTCAGACAAGAAATGGATTGCTTCACTCCAAACTTCTGAGAGAAGAAGAACTGGGATCAAGACCCTCAAGGTTGGCTTCAACAAGGTCTTTGGCTACTATATCGAGGTTTCAAAAGCTAACCTCTCACTTGTACCAACTGAATATGAGAGGAAACAGACTCTTGCAAACGCAGAGAGATTCATCACACCTGAATTGAAGGAGAAGGAGTCAACTGTTCTAGCTGGTGAAGAACGAATCAACAAAGTAGAATTTGAGATCTATGAGAAGCTCCGTGATGAGGTTCGAGAGGTCACTTCAATACTCCGTCAAGACTCCGAAGCTGTTGCTGTGACCGATGTGTTGATTTCACTGGCCGATGTTGCAGTCACTAGACGGTACTCTAGACCAAAGGTAACAGATGGCACTCGGATCAAGATCGCCGATGGGAGACACGCTGCCATGGAGGTCATTCTTGGCCCCAATGAATTCGTTCCAAATGGCATCGAGATTGGCGATGGCGGAACTACACTTATGATTGTTACTGGTCCTAACATGGCTGGGAAGAGTACCTACATGCGTCAATGTGCTCTCATTGTTCTTCTGGCGCAGATGGGTTCCTTTGTTCCTGCAAAGAGTGCAGAGATAGGTCTTGTAGATCGGATATTCACCAGGGTAGGAGCATTCGATGACCTTACTGCAAGACAGAGCACCTTCATGGTAGAAATGGTAGAAACCGCAAACATACTAAACAACGCTACTGAGAAGAGTCTCGTTATCCTTGATGAGATTGGGAGAGGGACATCAACCTTCGATGGGATGGCCCTGGCATGGGCAGTAGCAGAACGCATTGTTCAGATGAAGACCCGAGCCCTCTTTGCTACTCACTTCCATCAGCTGACTGACATGTCGAAGCAGTATCACGGTGTGAAGAATGTACACACTCTGGCAAAGGAGTCTGGGGACACAATCGTCTTCCTGCACAAAGTGGTTGATGGTGGAACCGATAGAAGCTATGGTGTACAAGTGGCTGCACTTGCTGGAGTACCAGACCAAGTAGTCAAACGTGCCAGGGCGATTCTTGTCAGACTTGAGCGAGAGAATGTCACAGCTGTTGACCTTACTGATACAGACTTCGAAGACACAGAACAGGCAAGTCTTGAAGTTTTGGTCATCGATGATCCCATAGTTGAGAGGATTGAACATATGGACCTTGACAGGACAACGCCAATGGATGCGTTGAATGAGCTGAAAGAGATTCAGGATGAGATTAAGCGTCGAAGGTCCTAACCATTTCACTTGTTATGATTCGGAGAAAGTCGAAGTTTAGACCCTTAGTGAGCCACGAAATCCCCTAACACCATAGTAAGAAGGCGCACTGTTGTGATAAAAGAAGACTTTGCCGTAGCGATAATCAGCAAAAAGAGCACCACCAAGTTCTCTCATTTCAAAAGGTGTTTTCACCCAGCTCGAGGTCTTCGTATCGAAATGTCCAAGTTTTTGCAACTCTCGATATTGTACTTCTGTTAAGAGCTCTATGCCCATGGCAACTGCCATATCGATAGCGCTGTTTTCTGGTTTGTAGGATTTCCTTGACTCCAGCGCTTCGCGGTCGTAACATACATTTCTGCGGCCTTCCGGACTTTCCGCTGAACAATCATAAAAAATGTATTCGCCCGTTTTTTTATCATGACCAACAACATCAGGTTCACCGCCAGTTCTTTCCATTTCACTGAGTGACCACAGTTTTTCAGTATTAGATTCAAGCTTTGATTGTACTTTAGCCCATTCAAGACCTTTATGGCGGTTCATGTTTTTCTCAAAACGAGCTTTCAACACTCTGAGTAATTCTTCAAGTTGTTCTGGTGACAACTCTTTTTTTGGCTTGCTCATAATCATGGTAATCATCCCGAGGTTAAAACTTTTGCACAAGAGTAGTTACATCTTTGGACATGTGAGAAGATTAAAAACAAGGCACGCCGAGGTGTGGATATGATTAAACCTCTTCTCACACCTTCCATTCTTGCAGCTAATTTTGCCAATCTTGAAGCTGACATTAAGGCAGCAGAGAGGGGAGGAGCCGACTATTTCCATTTGGACATAATGGATGGACATTTCGTACCCAACATCTCCTTTGGTCCTTGGGTTGCAAAGCAGATGAGGGCAATCACTGATCTCCCTCTGGATGCTCATCTCATGATCACAAATCCAAGAGAGTATATTCCCAAGTTCATTGAGGCTGGAGTGGAGCTCATCTATCCGCACATGGAGGGTTCCTACGATGTCTACAGAACAGTCCAACTCATCATCGACCATGGTGCGAGGGCAGGAATAACATTGAATCCAGCAACCTCAGTGGAAACTGTTGAGGGTGTGATTGACCTTATCGACTCAGTTCTTCTGATGAGTGTCTGCCCCGGTTTTGGAGGTCAGAAGTTTATACCATCGACAATGAAGAAAATCAAAGATTTGCGTGCTCTGCTTGATGAGTTAAAGCCTAGTGTACGAATTGCTGTTGATGGTGGAGTCACATTGGATAATGTAGGGGAACTGCGTAAGGCTGGTGCAGATTTCTTCATAGCTGGTTCAGCAGTCTTCAAAGCTCCGGACATCGAACAGAGAGTCCGAGATTTCAAGAAGGCAATGCAATAGAGACCCAGACCCCACGTTTTAAATCCAGCATGCACACCTACTCGGATAGTAGAAACCACGTTCTGGTCGAGACAGGAGAGAATTAGATTTGAAATTCTTCATTGATACAGCCAATGTTGAAGCAATACGAAAAGCACACGATAGGGGAATGGTTGATGGAGTGACAACCAATCCATCCCTTGTTGCAAAAGAGGGACGTAATTTCAGGGAGGTAATTGACGAGATTGCTTCCTTTGTCAAAGGTCCAATCAGCCTTGAGGTTGTTAGCGAGGACGCTGAAGGAATGTTGAAAGAAGCTCGCGAGCTCAATGGTTGGATAGATAATGCAGCAATCAAGATTCCCATGACTTGGGAGGGTCTCAAGGCTGTCAAAGTCTGCGCAGATGAGGGTATCCAGACCAATGTCACTCTCGTCTTCAGTCCCAATCAGGCAATCCTTGCAGCCAAAGCAGGTGCGACTTTTGTTTCACCCTTCATCGGAAGACTTGATGACATCGGTCATGTCGGCATGGATATAATCGAAGGTATTGCTCAGATTTACACAAACTATGGCTTTGAAACAGAGATTATTGTTGCAAGTATCAGACATCCAATTCATGTCTATGAGGCAGCACTCATTGGAGCAGACATCGCCACAATTCCACCTGCTGTACTAGACAAAATGGTCAATCATCCACTCACAGACATTGGAATCAAACGATTTTTGGATGACTGGAAGAAAGTTCCAAAGAAAAAGTAAGGAAAAGAGGGAAAGAGGGGCAAAAAGAACCCCTCTTCTTGTTTTACCTCGTTTCTTAGCCATCACACCGAGGACGACTATGACGAAACCGGTACTTCCCAGCATAATCAACATCTCAGTTGACAGCTCAAACGGATCTGCAGGTCCGGTTGGTCGTGGAGCGGTGGTAGGTTTTATTACCGTGGTCATAGGTCAGCAGTGTCGATGAATATTTTATATCTAAAGTTAATATTATCATTTTTAATATATTAGGATATGCTGGATGAAATGAAGGAAAAAAGACCTATCCGCTAGACACATTATGACAAGAAAGATATGTCAATTTGATACAGAACAGAGATGTGCCTGTCTTGAAGATAGAAGCGGACCTGGTTGTCTTCAATGGTAATATCATCACGATGGACCCTCAGAAACCGACTGCGACAGCTCTTGCAGTTAAGAGTTACAAGGTGCTCGCAATCGGTGAAGAGGAAGAAGTCGTAGACCTGATTCCCAATGCAAAGAAGGTCATAGATCTCGGAGGAAAGACAGTCGTTCCTGGATTCATAGACGCACATACTCACCTGACAAGTGCTGGAGTCAAAGCAGCACATGTGCAACTTGGTAAGGTTGGGTCAGTTGAGGAGGCTGTTCAATTCCTGAAAGATGCTGCTTCCAAATACCCAAAGGGTGAATGGATACTAGGTTACGATTGGGATGAGAGCACCTGGACTGAGCAGAGATTCATTGAATCGAAGGATCTGGACTTGATAAGCAAGGACCATCCAATAATGGCTACCCGCGTCTGCGGACATCTTGCTTCTGTTAATAGTCTTGGACTAAAGACACTCGGAATCTCTCTGAAACAGGAGGGCGTTCAGAGAGACAGACTTGGCAGACCGACAGGAGTCTTGAAAGACATCAATGAGGTGTGGGAGAAGGTCAGACCATCTGGAGAGGTTGTTCAGGAAGGTGTCAGGGTCGGTAATAAGATTGCCAATGAGAAGGGCATCACCACTGTCATTGATAATGCCGCAAGCGGATATCTACATCATATCCGAGAGATTGAAACAAGACACGAATTAACAACCCGGATGATTGTGAATATACCTGTTGAACAGATTGACCACATGATTGGTCTGGGTCTCACATCAGGGATGGGAAGTCCAATGGTCAGGATTGGAGGAGTGAAGATCTTCACAGATGGCTCAATTGGCGCAAAGACCGCATATGTTTCCAAGGGTTATATTGACGATTCTAAGAACAAAGGTATGTTACTCTTCCCGAGAGACGAGTATGAAGAAATTGTGAAGAAAGCTGTAGCAAACAATATTCAGACAGTCACACACGCAATTGGTGACGAAGCAATCGAAATGGTCATCTCAACGTTTGAGGACCTCCCTGACAAGAGCATGCTCAGGGAACAGAGACATAGGATAGAGCATGCTGAATTGATTAATGAGTATCAGATACGTCGTGCTGTTGGTCTTGGACTTATTCTGTCAATGCAACCCAATTTTGTAGGACGTTGGCAACAGATTGGTGGACTCTATGATCAGCGATTCGATGCCGAAATAGTTCGCGGAATGAACATGTTCCGAGTTGCTCTCGACAATGGTGCACGACTTTGTTTTGGCTCAGATGGTATGCCCTATAGCCCACTCTATGGAATCTGGTCTGCAACCAATCATCATAACGAAAGAGTCAGACTCACCGTTGAAGAGGCACTGCGATGCTACACAATGGAGAGCGCATACTCGGTATTCCAAGAAAACGCTCTGGGAAGTCTCACTGTTGGGAAAAGAGCCGACTTTGTGGTCCTCTCGGACAACATTCTAGAGGTGCCAACCGACAAGATCATCGAGATAGATGTAGAGATGACAGTCGTTGGAGGAATCGTAGAGCATTCATCATTAGGAATCTGAGGTGTTCTAGTGGGCAAGATCAAAGTCCTGAGTGAGGATCTTGTATCACTCATATCTGCAGGAGAGGTCATCGAGAATCCATCATCAATTGTTAAGGAACTCATTGAGAACTCCCTTGATGCAGGAACTGATATGATTGACATCTCTATCGAAGGTGGTGGCATTGACAAGATTGTAGTGTCTGACAATGGCACAGGCATCTCGCGAGAGGATTGCGAGATTTGTCTGCATAGATACTCGACAAGTAAGGTTTCCACAAAGGAGGACATTGACGCCATCGCTACGTATGGGTTCAGAGGAGAGGCACTTGCAAGCATCACAGCAGTTGCCGATGTCAGAATTACAACTCAGACGAAGGACGAAGATGTTGGGACACTCATAGTTTCACGTGTTGGAGAAACTCCAAAGATAACTGATTCATCACGACCGATTGGAACCACAGTTGAAGTTAACGATCTGTTCAAGAAGATACCAGCAAGGCGAAAGCACCTTGGATCTCCCAAGGTCGAGGGACAAAGGATTCTGGAAGTCATCATGAAGCACGCAGTCATCAGAACGGATGTAGGCTTCAGGTTGCTCAGAGATGAAAAAGTAGTGATAGACTGCCCACCAACTGAGAGTGCTATTGATAGAATCACATACCTCTGGGGACGTGATGTTGCCAAGGGGCTTGTAGAGGTCTACTATTCAGAAGCAGGTGTCTGGGTTGAAGGTTTTGCAGCAATGCCTCCAATTTCACGCGGAAATAGGTCTCGTGAATACTTCGCAGTTGTTCAGAGACCAATCTCTGATGAACGTCTTAGCCACTCTGTAGAGTCGGCATATTCTACACTACTCATGAAAGGACAGTATCCTGTATGCGCATTGAACATTGGAATGAGCTTAGAGGATGTTGATGTCAATGTTCACCCAACTAAAAGAGAGGTAAGAATTCTCGAATTGGAAAAGGTAAGTTCCATTGTAACAAATGCTGTCAGGGATGCTCTCGGTGTTGATAAGGAAACGGTTGAGAGTCATTCATTGGAAACTTTCCTCGATGCTAGCTCACCAAGTCGTGTGAAGACTCACGAAGAACAAGCAGCAATATCTGATAGGAGTCCATCTGAGCTTAGGTCGGTACATCCAGTTGAACAGACAATTCTTGAACCACTCACTGCGGTGAGTGATGATGAAGACCCAGTGAACCTTCTTGGTGGAGTGTTCAGAATTATAGGGCAGATTCACCAACTCTACATACTCCTCGAGGATGATCACGGTCTCTTGATTATCGACCAACATGCAGCGCATGAACGAGTGCTCTATGAGGAACTCAGAAAGGAAGTAAATGAGAACCGAGTCGCTATCCAAGAGCTACTCGAACCATTTGTATTGAATCTCAGCCCGATGGAGAAAGAACAGCTTCTTGATCTATCTGATACTCTTGATGAACTTGGATTTTCGATCTCAAGTTTTGGTGGAAACGATGTTTCTATTTCCAAAGTCCCTGATGTCTTTGGGAGAGTTGCATCAAAAGCGGAGCTGATTTCGCTACTTGACCAGATATCAAGCATGGGAATCAAAGAAGCACAAACTGGATTCATGGATGAGCTTGTGAAACTAACAGCATGCCATTCTGCAATACGAGCTGGACAGACATTAAGCGTAGAAGAGATTCGTAATCTGATTGAGGACTTCTCTAAAACACAGGGTAAGTATACCTGTTGTCATGGGCGACCCTCGATGATTAGAATAGCAAAAGACAATCTTGACAAAGCAGTCGGTCGACTTGGTCATGAAGCTATCCAACGTTACAGAGCGAGACACAGAATTGAATAAAAGAGAGAATTGGGAAGCCCCCTTCTCGAGACTTCCCAAAATTGGTTATTTCTTCTTCTTTGTAGCCTTTTTCTTTGGTTTTGAAGAACCACCACTACGACGACGAGACACTAGAACTCCAATAACAATGATAGCCACCACAGCCCCACCAATTATTGCTAGTGTAAGTGGATCGATGTCGAAAGGTAGACCACCACTTGGAGGATTCAACATGAACGCAATCTCGTTTTCCCACAGTTCAACTGAGTCACGGTATGTTGAATCATCCTCATCGGTTATGCAGGCATCAATAAGATACCCATTATAGAGCGTCTGGTAGTCATTACTCAATACAATGAATGCGTTTCCATCCTGTTCGGTTGCAGTACTTCCAGCCAAGGCCGTGTATCCATTCAAAACTGTGAGAGTATCGCCATCATCGCCAAAGCTTATATCTGATGTGAGATTTGCTGCATCTAGATTGTTTGGTTCAGTAAAGATTCGATGTGATGAGTCCCACATGAACAAATCAGGAAAATCGGCAGGTTCTGCGGAGTACTCGACTCCTATCTTTGACCAAACTGGATGAGTACTTGAACCATCTACATCAAAGTATGACAGGATCAACTTTCCACCATCGTTTACATATGCGTATATTGCATCGAGTTCAGTGTTCGTGAACCAAAAGTTTGACTGATCCAAGATTACAAGGTCCCATTCCTTATACTCAATGAAATCGTCGATGTAGTCATCTGTAAAGAAAGGTTGGTAGGAGTGTCCAAGATCTCTCAACGCAGTGATGACATCTGCATAGAATCCGCCATATGAGGCGAATACTAAAATGTCAGCATCGTTTGATGTCAACCAGTTTAAGACATTTAGTCCGAACCTCTGATTGTCGTATACGAATGTGTTATTGTTGAGGAGACTACTGTCGAAGATATTCATATCTGCAGAGAGAATAGCTCTTCCTTCTCCAAATTCTTGTGCTGCAACTACTGGGAAAGCACCATCATACCAGACACCTGTTGCATTGGATAGAACAACAAGATGGTTTCTATATCCTATAGTGAGAATGTCACAGCTCTCTAGTGTGTAATGAGTTCCAGGATCCGTCTCAACATAATTTACAATATTGGTTGTACCTAGACTCATGTCGAAGTTCTGTAGTAATTCATTAATAGCCAAGTCGCCGGGATTGCCACCTAGACCATAACGATCCCCAAGAACTAACAGACTGCCACCATTGGAAACCCATTCTTCAACAGCAGCCATCTCCGGTGATGTGTAGTTCAAATCAGGCCAACAAAGCATGAGGACGTCGTATTTGGCTAGTCTTTCAGCTGTGAGATTTCCGGTTGTTAAAGGATACAGTTTATCGAAGGTGAACGTATGATTCACAGCTAGTGTACGAAATTCTTCATAGTTATTTAGACCACTCCAAACAGTGGCAAACTCAGTATCCCACCAGTCAACACAGAGACGTGGTGAATGTGTCAGGTCATAGACGATTCGACCCTTCGGTAGTGGTATCAACCACTCCACTGAATCCAAGATTATACTCTCAAAATCAGTCGGGATTGATGAACCATCGCCAGGTAGCTGAACAATGCGTCCACCATCTTTCCGGTTATCGATCGCAAATGCTGTGATGAAGTCAGTCGATGAGGCGTTATTCATCAGGAGAATCATGTCATCTCCTCTGCCTTCAATGAGCTTGGGCTCCCATGATGTCGCCCAAAGGTTGGCTCTCTCGTAGACAGTATCGTTGACATGATAATCTTTCATCGTCGGATGTCGGCTGGTGACGTTTTGACTGTCACTTGACCAGTATCCCCACCAGACACTATTTCCTTCGTCATGATCCAAATCGTCTATAATGTATCCTCCATACCAGAGGTAACTCACTGCACCATGGAATGTCAAGAGACCTCCACCGCCAAGTGAGAACTCTTTCACAAGATGTTCGATGCTAGGTCTTGGAACATTGTTTACCATAATGAAGACATCATAGTCTGCAGTTAGCAGTTCATGATTGAGAATGTCCTCTTCAGTTAACGCTTCAACGGTGTGTCCAGCTCCTTCAAGAAGCGAAGTAATCTCCGCAAGGTTATTTGTGAAATTACTACCATCTGAAATATTTGGAACCGTAAGGTTGTCCTCATCATAAATTGCTACTCTAGCATTGTGTGGCATCTGCGACAGTAATGCTTGAGATTCGAATGGTCCATCAATGTTTGTTAGAGCATTGCTCCCTCCAAGAACAAACACTGATGGAACGATAAGTAAGCTTGTAAGGAATATTGTTATCATAAGTATCGGCGTGACTCGTGTCAGGGTCTCCACCTCTTGAATGCGTGCATCTGCTCAATATATAAGTACACTAGAAAAAGGCTCCAACCTTTTATCTTTCGACTGGACTGATAAGATACCACTATTTGGGAATCTTGATTAGTAGAGTTCCGTTCGCATCTGAACAGAGATGCTTTGATGAATGACCCTACAAAAGCAACTGAAATAGAAACAACATCAAGTACGAAACGAGTAGTCCTACTTGGAGTGCTAACATTACTCGCTATTACAGCTGCTGCAATCTTACATGTCAACCAACCAGAATTCATCCTAAATCGATTTGTGGGAATATCAGAATTCGAATATTCTCTGTTTGACACGACATTGTACTTATCCTACCTCATCATCGGCATCACAACAGGATTATTGTCAGACCGATGGGCGA
>Ga0209536_100012104_pt1 | contig 12572 bp, 13 predicted proteins | sample DeeMarSeWOR28_12_FD_187461 | JGI IMG/M metagenome (GOLD analysis project Ga0209536, IMG submission 187461) | Marine sediment microbial communities from White Oak River estuary, North Carolina - WOR-2-8_12 (SPAdes) (version 2) | ecosystem: Environmental > Aquatic > Marine > Intertidal zone >...
GTACCAGGGCTCGGCCTTCGACAGAGAGACCGGTGAGGTCATTTTAATAAAGGGGCCAATGATGATTTCGTAACCTGTTGACTCTGGCACTTGACTCTGACCCCCTAACTTCCCCTAACTTCCGCCGGGGCTGAGTGGCAGCCCCGGCGAACGGATGCCCTCCCTCAGTTCTTGGGCGTGTACCAGATGGGCGAGGTGTATGCCCGCTCCTGGGTGATCATCCGGATTTCGGCGGGCAGCGTAATGCCGAACCGTTTTGCCTCGTAGGCGGTCCAGCGCGGTGTCGGGATTTCCAGCACGCGAGCGTAATAGACCGCCGGGCGCTCCGGATCGAAATCAGGGTCAGTCCACACAGCGATCAGTTCGGGATCGCCGATCGTGTTGGTCCAGGTGGCTTCGGCGACGTCCACCGTGTTGCCGACGGGCGGCAGCTTGCCGTCCGCGCCGGGCTGACGCTGATCGGCATCGCCCCAGACCACGTCGTAGATCTTCTCTTGCCGACGGCCTTTGCCGTCCAGCCACCCCTTGACGATCTGGATGCGGTCGAGGTTGCCGGAATACGGATCCTTGAGGGCCGCGACCAGGAAAGTGGGTGCGGCGCTGCTATCGGGCGCGGGGGACAGGTCGCCGCCCATGGGCACGCCCTTGGCATAGCCGATGTCACCCGGCAGCCGTGACTGGGCATCCGCCAGGGTGAACTCCCAGCCGCCGAAGAACCGCACCAGCATGCGCGGCCCGGTGGTCGCGTAGGTTTCCTTGCGCATCATGGCATCGAATAGCGCCTCGCGGGTGTTGTCACGGGCCCATACGGCAGCGAGCCCGGAGCCGACCATGTCCCAGCTCTCGTAACGACCGTTGGGCGTCTCGCCCATCGGGTGCTTGTAGCGCTCCGGCCCCGGCTCCGTACCCGAGTGCTTGCCGAAGAAGTTCTCCTCCTCCGCCGTCGCCAGTCCCGTGTGACTGTCGGTCGAGCCGATCATCCCGAACTTGTACGGGTTGACGCCCAGTTTCTTCTGCAGCTCCAGACCAATCTGCAGACCCGATCGCGCATACTCGAACGGCAGCATGTCATCCTTCTTCGGGACGCTCAGGTCCAGGTTGCCCTGGTCCCAGGTCTCATAATCGGCGAACTCGTCGTTGGGCGAGAGCAGGGGATGCGCCTCGCCGTCGCCCTTGATCTGAGTAACCTCGTAGAGCGGCTCCCATTTCATGCGCGTCTCCGCGTAGGCGCGGTCGAAGCGTTTGCCCGTGAAGGTATCCATCAGCGGGAACATGATGCCGTTGCTGAGGTTGCCGTTGTGGGCGATGGCCAGGATATCGCCACCGGTGCGGTCCTCGTAGGCAGACATCCACTTCCACAGGTCGCGCGGATTGTCGCTGCCGAGGGGTGCCAGCGTGGTGTAGGGCTCCATGACGCTGGCCTTGGCGCCCCCATCGCGATAAATGACTACCCGGTGCAGGTTGTTGCCGCCGGTATTGGACGTCCACTCGTAGCCGATGAACGCGGTGAACCTTCCGGGGTCGTTGTATTCCTCCGCAGCGTCGATCGTCTCTTCCCACGCCGCCTGGTAGGCCTGGCTGCCGGGCCGGGAGGCCAGGGCCTCGGGAAACTCGTTCTGCGAGAATGCGACGATGATCTCGATCGCCGCCGCCACGCCCTGCTGGCCGCCGGCCTGCACCATCTCGTACCAGCGCTTGCCTGTTGGGTCGGCCAGCATGTCCGGGGCACCGGCGTACAGCCGCGGGAAGAAGCCCATGTTGTCCGAATGGTCGGCTACCACCAGGAAATCCAGCGGGCGCGAGAGCTTTACCTGCAGCCCGGTGGACGAGGTCAGTTCCTCGCCGCGGGCGAAGCGGTAGGCATCGACCGGGGTGAGACGCGCGCCAAAGGCGCCGGCGTCCATCGACATGCCGGTGTGCAGGTGGGTGTCGCCCCAGAATACGCGGGTCGGGAAATGGCGCCCCGCGTAGGGTGAAAAGTGTTTCTGTGCGGGAAAAGCGTCGGCGGCATCTTCGCCCGGCGGCGGCAGGCCTGGCGTGCTGCCCGCCCAGGCGCACGTGCAGAGCGCGGCCAGCAGCGCCGCGGCGAGAAATTGTCCAGTAACGCGGGTGGCTCCGGAGTACATGACAGGTCCCTCCCTAAGGGTCGGCAGGTCCCGGCAGTCTAGCAGCGGCCCGGTCGGAACGCTTTGATGCGTATCAACGTCTTGAGGAATCGGCAGGTCGCATTTTCCTCTCCTGGCAGCTTTTCGAATAAAGGGGCCGGATACATTTATCGGAATAAATGTATCCGGCCCCTTTATTGGGGACGAGGTCGGGTGAGGGCCGTCTTACGCGCAGCGTGGAGGGTTCGACAAATTGGTCGGGAACATCTGTCCGGGGGGAGCGTGAGACCGGGGACCGGTCGATATGCTGGCCCGGGCCACGGACACTATCAGGGTGATGCAGGAGCAACTGCCGAGGGGAACGAGACTCCGATCGAGGAGCCCGCGACACTGATGGCCTGAATGCAATGTGGACCTATTGGCCTTTCAAATTTCCAGTTTTCACAGATATTTATTTTGGATTTTTCATCTTATTTCCAAATTTAGATTGACATCCTGCAAGCGAAACATATGCTGTGTAGGCGTCAGGGTTAACAATGACAATTGGCACGGATGCTTTGAGCTTGAAAAGTACCTGGGTTGATTGCGCCCTCGCAAGGAAAGGGGGAAGCAACCAAAACTTAACAAGCTCAAAGGAGATAGACATGGAGAGTAAACCGAAATCCCCGGCTCTAAGAGTCATTATCGCTTTCGTAATCACCCTGGCAATCGCTCAGCCGCTCGTTCTTCAGGCGCAGGTGGATTACGAGTCGTTCAGGGAGGACCTGGTGGTTTTTGTCGAGACTTATGGGACGGAAGCGAATTCCGACCTCATAGCGGATATTCAGGAAATGTCGTTCGACGAATTGCAAACCTACTATTCCCTTTTGCCTGACCCGACTCTGTTTGCCCAGGCTAACGAACAGGCGCAGGCCCGCGCGGAATTGCGGCAGGAATTGGAATCACTGGCCCCAATGGCGCCGCTTCCGCTTCTGCCCGGCAGCAGCTACCCACCCGATTACCCCAGCGGCGGCAACTACGACGTATACACGGCGTCGCTGCCCGGGCTGGGAATCATGCTTGCCGGACCCCAGAACCGCACCGACGCGAGTGCAGTGGGCGGCGCATTCATTGCCTATGATGTGCTCGAGTTTGCGGCGCTGGCCGCGCAGGCGGTCTGCGACGCGTCGCTGTTGGCCGCACCGGTTGCGTGTCCTCTGGCCGGTGTAGCGAATGCAGCCGCCAGGGCCGACCAGATCGTTCTGCAGCAAGCCGCGTATCAGGACGGACTGATCGATGGCGCGGAAATTGAAGCCACCTATGAAAATTCCAAAACGATTATTGGTCAGGCCAACGACCTTTCCACCGAATTGGCAGCACATGACACCAATATCGACAGTGACCTGGCAGCACACGACGCCAACATCGATGGCGACCTGGCGGCGCACGATGCCAATCTGGCGGCACATGACGCCAACATCGACGGTGACCTGGCAGCACACGACGCCAACATCGATGGCGACCTCATGCAGCATGACGCCGACATCAAGGAATTGTTGGAAGATCTGCAGGGCGCGGTAGACGAGAACCAGCGGTTGATCAAGATCACCATGAGCCGTCAACTTGAGATCATGCGACTGCTGATCACGCCGAACGGCCGCCGGGATATCAATCCAGAGGTTCTGAACTGCACGGGCGATGATTGTCCCGAGTATCCGGCATTTCAACTTTGTGCCGATGGTTCATTGAACTGGAACTGCGGCGAATAATCGCTGACGACCGGGGACCGGGGCCGCCCGCAGAGGCGGCCCCGGTATTTTCCTGACACGAATGACCCGGTAACCCGGCGCGGCGCACAGCATATCGGTCACGCCTCTTTTTCCGTTACTTCCCCTTCACCCATGACGAACGGTCAATAACACGACAGGTTGAGCACTGCGCCCACTTGTAGCAACCGCCGCCAGACTGACCTCCACCGGGTCCGCGGGAATTCAACTGGAAGCGAAGCGAGGACATGACAGCCGTGTTCAGCTACCTGATGAACCTTCCCCCGATCAATAACCGGGTTCCGCCACCGGTGCCGCCCGGCACGAAGTAAGCGGAGTCCAGTGACACCGCTCACTCGTACGGAAGTTGATTCCTACTCTGCGGTTGTGGGGTCAATGACGTTTCGGACCTGCGCTATCGAGTTTGCCGGAAAACCGCCCATTTCGGCGTGATTTCTCACAGATACCTCGTCCGGAGCGATGTAAATACAATAAATCTTGTCGTCGGTCACATAGCTATGCACCCACTGCACCTGAGGTCCCAGCTCCTGCAGCACCGCGCAGGATTTCTGTGAGATTGAATGCAGTTCTTCCGGCGATAGCGCACCCGCACCGGGGATTTCACGTTCGAATAAAGGGGCCGGATACATTTATTCCGATAAATGTATCCGGCCCCTTTATTAATGCGCCACCCATGATCTCGGGGTGAACATGGTCCATAATGGTCGGCGGTTGAAGAGGGTAAAAACGGTTCAATGAACTTCCTGGATCAGTTGCCGCTGGGGATAGTCTTCTTGATCAGCGCGATCGGGCAGATCGCGTTCATAGAGCTCGGTTTCCGCTACGGCGTGTCCCAGCAGGGCAAGGGCCGCAAGGCGCAGCTCGCGCAGGTGCGCGCGCTCATGGGCGCTTCGCTGGGCCTGCTGGCGTTCATGCTGGCGTTCACATTCAGCGCGGCGCAACAGCACTTCGAGGAGCGGACGCGGGCCTACATGCTGGAGGTCAGCGCCATCGACTCGGCCTACCGCGGGGCCGACCTGCTCGGTGACGACAATCGCATCCAGGCGCAGGACTTGCTGCACCATTTCGCTGACCTCCGGGTTCGCCTTTCCAAGGCAGCCAGCACTGATGAGTTCGGCACGGTCATCGCCCTGGTCAGGGAATCCGAACGCGTTCACGATATGCTGTGGGCGATTGCGGAAACCTCCATGGAGAACGCCGGCGACGGCGAGGACCCCGGCATCTTCGCGCAGTCGGTGCTGGCGATGGTAAATGCCCACGACGCCCGCCTCCAGGCAGCGGTGTTCAACCGGATTTCACCGGTGATCTGGCTCACTCTGTTCGCCATGGCGCTGCTGTCCATGGTGATTACCGGTTACCAGGCGGGATTGACCGGCACCCGCAGCCGGCTCGCGACCTGGACGCTGGCCTTTACATTTGCCGGCGTCATGACCCTGATTACCGACCTGGACCGGCCGAACATGACCCTGTTCAGCGTCGATCAGCAACTGATGGTAGAGCTTCAAAATCGCATGGGGGGCGGCGATCTTCAATAAAGGGGCCGGATACATTTAATTGAATCCGGGTGAGAATACTGAATACTGACCAATACCGGCCTCAGAGACATATTTCAGTTTGCTGAGATTTCCATCAGAAAATGTATCCGGCCCCTTTATCGGACGTCGCGGCAAGCGTGGCTTCGAGCGGATTCGGGTGTTCCCTGTTATCGACTTCGGCGTCGGGGGATTTGGCGCCTATTTCGCGATCATCCGCACTCTTGCCAGCCCTTATCTGTTCGTAAATCACAATCTCGAAGGCTCGGCGGTCAACGGCGGCTACTTCAATCTGCACTTCCGGTGTAGCGCCATCGTGGCCGTTGCGCGCCGGGTTCCGGATTGATGCGGCCAGGGCCGAATTGAGCAGTTGCCTCGCCTCCAGCATGGCCAGACGGTAAGCGTGGATCTCGGTTGGGTATGCGACAAGGCGGCTCATCAGGTACAAGTCGCCTGCATCATTCCTGACGATGCTCAGTTGTTGCATCGGGTTTTCACTGCAGAGACTGAAATGCATGTCGTTCGAATCATGCAGCAGCACATTGAGCATCCGCCAGATTTCGTCGGAAACCAGTATTTCCGCTTGCTGAGGTCCCCAGGCCGACGTTGCCACCACTGCGCCCAGGAACACACCCGAAAAAAGCACGGTTCCTTGCATGGGATCTTCTCCTCGATCCGGCCAACATTGCACCGCCGCCGGCGACCAAAATGCCCCTTTCCGGCCGCCTTCAACGGGGCATATTTTGATATTAGCGGAGGGATGCTTAACTTGGGCTTAAGTCCGGAAAAACGCCTTGATTTACACGTAGGAGGCCACGCTTCACGGCATTGCGCAGGCTCTTTTTTCGGCTGCGCCGAAAACCGCTCTTGCCCGGGGCTTCGCCGGGACTGTTTTTCGGCCCATATGAGGTACTAGAATATTCCCGGCCGCTCGAGGTGTCATGGGTTGAGGGTAGCGTGTCGGACAAAACGGAAAAGCTCGATCGGATCGTCGCGCAGGCCCACCGTGAACGGGCGGCCCGGGAGAGTTCCTACCGCGAACGGGCACTGCAGATGTACCCTTGGGTCTGCGGCCGCTGCGCACGCGAGTTCAACCGCGACAACCTGCGGGAACTGACCGTCCATCACCGGGACCACGACCACGACAACAACCCGCCCGACGGCAGCAACTGGGAGTTGTTGTGCCTCTACTGTCACGACCGCGAGCACTCGCGGTACCTCGATTCGGATTACGCAGCGGGAGGGGCCGAAACCGCGCGGGGAGCCGCCGCCACCTACAACCCGTTCGCGAATCTTGCGGAGATTCTGAAAAACCGGAAATAGGAGCCGGCGAGCGCTCGATGTCGTCGTAATCGCCCTCGGCGCCAGGCAGCCGGGTCAGCCACCGCCGCAACTGATCCGGCAGCGGACCGTCCACCACGCCGAATTCAGACCCTGATGCCCAAGATGACTGACAATATTTAGTTTGACGGCATTAGTATTAGGAAAGAATAATGTTGAAAAACCGGAACCGCTTCTTTCCCCAAAGAGGAACATTTTTATGGATATGGTTGACGTTATTATTCACATCAACGAATCAGTGGACCATGATCGCCGTACCGAGATTGCCGACATGATCAGAAACCACAAGGGGGTCATGGGCGTGGCTCACCATGACGAAAAGCCTCACTTGTTGATAGTTGAATACGATCCGGCAGCAGTAAACTCGAGAGAACTGCTTCAGGTTGCGTTGGACCAGGGTGTGCATGCGCAACTGGTAGGCTTTTAACAACTCTATTTTCGTTACCGAAAACCCACGGTGAAGACCACGCCGGCTGTGCCGTGCTCCTCCCCCTGATCGAGGACCCCCTGCCGCCCCGAAAAAGCGACTCGCGCACCTGAAGGCCCTCGGCGCCAGCTTGTTCCTGGCCATGATGGCGAGCCCGGCGCCTGCCGAATGGCCGACGCCCACCATGACAGGAAACAGTTCGTCCTGAACGCGCTTCACTGGCTCTCCGGCGCCCCCTGCACCGCCGGTATCTTCGCCTGGAAGGTCATATCGAAAAGAGCTGGGTGTCGATCAATTTCGCAGAAGTGAAGTAAATGAGCCCTGTGGCTTCACAGAGGAAACTGACATGAAACCGAAGAAGATCGCAGGGTTTTCAGCCTCTGCTTTTATCGCTGCCTTGCTGCTCGGCCTGCTGATGAGCGGGACGGCTCTCGCAAAGAAGGACAAGCTCCCGGAGGTCGACTCCGATGGGCTTCATCTGCAGCCGAATACCAAGGTCCTGGCGGCTTACGCCTTGCCTGGCTTTGACTTGAGCGTCTACGACAAGGTAAAGATCCTCGATTGCTACGTGGACTTCGTCAAGGACTGGGAGAAGGACTATAACCTCGAGCAGGTCGGGCTTAGCGGCCGCATCAGGGGCAAGGACGCCGAAGAAATCAAGGCCCGCCTGGCCTCCGAATTCAACAAGGTCTTCACGAAGGTGCTGACCGAGAGAGGATTTCCCGTGGTCGATGACGTGGGGCCCGACGTGCTGTTGCTCCGTCCTGCACTGGTCAACGTGGACGTGACTGCGCCGGATGTGTTGTCGGCCGGTTTCCAGACCACCATCGTGCAGTCCGCGGGCTCCATGACCCTGTATATGGAAATGTACGACTCCGCCACCAGCAAGCTGCTGGCGCGAGTCATTGATCCGGAGGCCGATGATCGCGCCTTCGCTCAGGCTGCGAACCGCGCCACGAACCAGCAGGCGGCCGACAAGATATTAAGTGGTTGGGCCGAGTTGCTGGCCAAGCACCTGGGTGATGTGACACACAAGTAAGCTATGGGGTCAGAGTCAGGGGCCAGATAGTAGGGCGCGTTGTAATGTATGTCAATTCCAGTCGTTCGGCTCTGGTGCCTGACCCTGAGCCCTCATGTAACGCGTTCCAGGCGCTTCTGACGCAGGAGGAACGCAAAGCACAAGGGCGTGGCGGCAGCAAGCCCGGGACAGAATGGCAAAGTCCGGGAATTCAATTGATGCGGAGGCCACCAATACCGAGCTGATGGAGCAACTGCTGGCCATGGAAATCGCCCCCTACCTGGGGGACGCCCGGATGACTGTCGACGATCCCGACAAACCACTGAATGAAATCCACCAGGTCGTGGCCACGGAGGTAGCGAAAGCGCTGGCAGGCGTCGAATTGTGGAAAGCCAGGGCCGATGCAGCCAAAATCACCGCTCCCGATGGCGCCCGCCCACTCATCCCGAACCTTGCGCCAGTGTCCTGGCCGGGCAAGCAGATACAGAATTCAAGGTGTACGTAACGGGCTCAGGGACTGTGGGCTGCTGGCCGCCTCAACGTGCGAGCAGCACCTTTTTCACCCAGCCGCCGCCGTACTCGGTCTCAACCCTGGCGAAGCCGTTCTCCTCGATACCCATGTAGATCAGGTCATCGGTCTTCTGCAAGGCGGTGATGACGCTGGAGCCATCGTCCGCATGCGACATCAGCTTGACGTTGTTGATCTTGGTCCACACGATATCGCCCTCGCTCCACACCGCCCCGCCGGAACCGGCGCCGCCCAGGGCGGCTTCTTCGGCCAGGCTGCCGACGTCACGGTGCAGGCTCGGCTGACCGCGGACCGCTACTACAATGTTGTTGTAGTTGTCGGCCAGGCTGGCAGCGATGACCTTCCCCTCGTCGGTGCTGCTGTAGCCGCCCAGCGCCCCACCGACGCTGCTGCCGTACATGAATCCGCCCAGCGACAAGTCGGCCTTCCTGGCGCTGCCTTCGGCCGCGGCGACCTGCACGCCGGTACGGGAGTCGGAAACCAGCATGCTGGTCTGGGCTTCCTTGAATTTCAGTCCGCCGGCAACGCCCCCAATGATGGAACCGGTGGTGCCGCCAATCAGGCCGCCGAGCGCGCCGCCCAAGCCACCGGCGTCGTTATCGGAGAACACCACCGCCGGTGTCAGGATGAAGTCGGCCGCGACCATCTGGCCGCCGCCCATGCGCGAGTCCTGGCGCAATTCACCGGAATCCGAAAGCCCGCGCTCCTGCATCATGTTGTTCATCGCCTGCCCACGCTCAACGACGATGAAGCAATTCGACTGCTGCACCATCATGCGAATGATGCCGGTGGGCGACTGCAGGTTGTATTGCGCCAACGCGGCCATCACGTAGTCCTGTGGTTCGACCACGGCGAGCGCGCCCATCGGCTCGCTGCAGCGCTCCAGACCATCGGCTCCGGTCGTGCCGCCGGGCCCCGTGGAGCCTTGGACCTCGCTGCCGCCCATACCCTGCTTCATGTCGGTAACGCCCTGGGCGCCGGCGATTCCGCTGACCGCCAGCAAGGCCAGCGTGACGAATAAGGTGCGTAGCGGTCCGTCGAGTCGGTGCATGGTCATCCTCCGGGTTGGCTGATCAGCGTACTCGATATTAAAGCACAAGCCAGACGATCCCCGGCAACAGTACCTGGTGGCAATCACTCCGGACCTATCGCCATTCGGCCCGGCAGTGCTTGACCTATGTCAAATGTTAATGAGAATCATTTGCAATTGAGATCAGGCCTCATCTAGAATTCCTCCGTATTTAGAAACCACCGAGGAATCCAGAATGAGAAGCCTTTTCATTGCCGCGCTGCTGGTCATGTCCCCGACGGGTCATGCCGCTGATCCACAAGTTGAGGAAATGCGCGCGCTGATGGAGGCGCAGCAGCGCCAAATCGAAAGTCTGCAGCAGCAACTGGAAGCCACCCGCGCTTCCATGGAATCGCTGAAGCAGATGGTGGAGGCCAACATCGAGGCAACCGAGGCGGCTAACGAGAAGGCCGAGATATTGGCCGACAACCTCGAAAGTCAGCCGGTCGTGGCCGAATCGGCCAACTCTCTCGGTGGTTACGGCGAACTGCATCTGAACATGCTTGAGAATCAGGCCACGGGCGAGGAAACCAACGTGCTGGATTTCCATCGCTTCGTATTGTTCTATGGGCATCGTTTCAACGACCGCCTTCGGTTCAACAGCGAACTGGAAGTCGAGCATGCGGTGTCCGGTGGCGACGAACCGGGCGAGGTGGAACTGGAGCAAGCCTACATCGAGTATGACTGGTTGGACAGCCACAGCTTGCGGGCGGGTATTTTTCTCGTGCCCGTGGGCATACTGAACGAGACGCACGAACCGCCGACCTTTTACGGCGTCGAACGCAACCCGGTCGAGAGCAACATCATCCCCAGCACCTGGTGGGAGGGCGGACTGGCCTTCAATGGAAGCTTTGCGGACGCCCTGCGCTATGACTTCGCCGTGCACTCGGGCCTGAACACCAGTGCTGACGACAAGTACGCCGTGCGCGCCGGCCGGCAGAAAGTCGCCAAGGCCCGTTTTGACGCACCTGCCTACACCGGACGCCTGCGTTGGCTGGGTGTCCCGGGATTGGAGCTGTCTGCCAGCGTCCAGTACCAGGATGACGTCACCCAGGAAACGGACCCGCTGGCCGGAAGCGCCTGGCTATTCAGCGGCCACGCGGCCTGGCAGTTCGGCGGCTTCGGCCTGCGCGCGCTCTACGCCCGCTGGTCGCTTGACGGGCCCGGGCCGGAGGCGATTGGCGCTGACCGGCAGGAAGGCTGGTATCTCGAGCCCAGTTGGAGGTTCAACGAGCAATGGGGCGTATTCGCCCGCTACAACTCCTGGGACAACCAGGCCGGCAGCACCGCCGATACCGAGTACACCCAGGTCGACGTTGGCGTGAATTACTGGCTACATCCAAACGTCGTGTTCAAGTTCGACTACCAGGATCAAGACGCCGCGCCCGGCCGCAAGGAACTGGACGGCTGGAACCTGGGCGTGGGGTACATGTTCTGATCATGCTTCGGCTTGCACCGGGAAAATGCTTCGCAACAGGGCTGGCCCTCATCTGCAGCCAGCAGGTGTTCGCCATGGAAACGGTCTACCAGAGTCCGGCCGATTTCCTTGGCGAGCACCTTCCCGGCTGCAAGCAGGAGGCGCTCTGGCTGGACAGCGACCTGAAGGCGGAAATTGAGCACCTGGTCGAACGTCCCTGGCGCGGGCTTCGTGTGCGTTATTGCCGCCAGGGCCACAAGACCGCCTGGATCCTTGACGAGATCGGCAAGACCGAGCCTATTACCAGCGGTATCGTGGTCAGCGAGGGCCGCGTGGAACGCGTCCGCGTATTGATCTTCCGGGAAAGCCGCGGGGCCGAGGTGAACCGCAGTGCCTTCACCCGACAGTACGAGAACGCATCGCTGGCCGAGGACTACTCGCTGGATCGGAGCATCGACGGCATCACCGGCGCCACGTTGTCGGTCTGGGCGCTCAATCGACAGGTCAAGCTGGCGCTGTTGCTCGACCGCGCTGCACAGCGTAGTTCCGATGACGATTAACGGGTTCAGGCGACTGCAGTTCCTGGCGCGCTGGCATCGGCGGATCGCACTGCTGGCCTGTATCTGGCTGGTGGCGCTCGCCGCCACCGGCCTGCTGATCAATCATGCCAACGACTGGGGGCTCGACCGGAGCCCCCTTTCCGCATCGCTGCAGCGACTGGTTTATGGCATTGAGCCCGCCAGTTCCGACTTCTGCGGCCACGTGATCGCGCTCGGTGCCGACTGCAATGGGGTCTTTGGCCGGCTGGCGCTGCCAAGCGGTGAGCTTCTGCTGGCGCCAGATCGTTTGCACTTGCTCGACAGCACGGGGCAGCTGATCGAATCACTGCCGGTCTCCCGGCTGGGTCTGGACAGCCTCGAGGGAGGCAGGCGAGAGGGCGATTGGATCTACCTTCGCAACCGTGAGCAGACCGTGCGCATCGATCCTGACTTAGTGGATTGGCAAGTACAGGACCCGGAATCAGCGGCGGCTTTGAGCTCGGAATCGTGGCAAGTGCCCCCCGCAGCCAATGAACCGATCACCTGGGAGCGCTTCCTGCTGGACCTTCATGCAGCCCGGTTTCTCGGCCCACTGGCCAAAACCTTCACCGATTTGATGGCAGGCCTGATCCTTCTGCTGGCGTTTTCGGGCGCGTGGCTCTGGTGGCTGAAACGCCGGCGTGACTAATTTCAACTGAAATTTTCGATAGTTTTGACGGGGTAGTTTGGAGGTAGGGTAGTTTGGACATCCACCACCGAGGGGTGGGTAGTTTGGATGGGGGTAGTTTGGAGGGGTAGTTTGGACATCCACCATGGGTAGTTTGGACAT
>Ga0209536_100012105_pt1 | contig 12572 bp, 16 predicted proteins | sample DeeMarSeWOR28_12_FD_187461 | JGI IMG/M metagenome (GOLD analysis project Ga0209536, IMG submission 187461) | Marine sediment microbial communities from White Oak River estuary, North Carolina - WOR-2-8_12 (SPAdes) (version 2) | ecosystem: Environmental > Aquatic > Marine > Intertidal zone >...
CCAACCGGTTGGCTCGACAAGGAAGCTGCACTTGGGTTGTTGGCCCGCCGACCGCCGCACTTGCCGAGTTCGCAGCTCACTCGCCGTCTCCGTGTCTTGCTCGAGCACTGCAGTCTGAATGTTGGCTGGCAGCGGTGTTACGATGCCCCTTCTCTCTTGGGATCTCGTGATCCGCGAAATACCGGGTTGCTGCGAGAAACCCGAAGCTTTCCGGCCGCCGCAAGCGTACCCCTCAACGTTGCGGCATCTCTGGGAGTCGGGAATCCGCGATACCTCATAGACGCATTGCGGTTCTCGCTCATGTACGGGGCCAGTCGATTTCACGTCTGGTACCTCTCTCAGCATGAACTCGGTCTAGGGCTTGCGTTATTGTGGGCATATGCCCATAATAACGGTGTACCATAACGAGCAGATTGATGCCACGGCCAAAAGGTTGTCGCAGAGTTGCAGGACCGCCGGGATGCGTGCTGTTCAAGCCCGCCGGCGTTCCTGCGTCACAGCTTGGTGAGATCGTCCTCGGGATCGACGAGATGGAGGCAATTCGTCTGGCCGATCTGGAGGGACTGTATCAGGAACAAGCCGCTGAGCGGATGAACGTGTCGCGCCAGACCTTTGGCCGGATCGTGTCTGAGGCCCGGAAGAAAGTGGCCCGGGCACTGGTGCAAGGCATGTCATTGCGGATCCAGGGAGGTGAGATAGAGATGGCAGAGCAACGGATTTTTACGTGTCTCACGTGCGGGCACGAGTGGCAAGTTCCATTTGGGACCGGCAGGCCCAAAGGGTGTCCTCAGTGCGCTGGTACCAGTATTCGCCGAGCCAAGCAGCAGCGAGCTGGCGGTCCTGGGGCGGACGCGAGGCAAGACTCGACACGCGGGACAGACGGGGGCTCGGGCATGGGATCGGGCAAACGACGCAGTGCTGGTGGAGGTGGGGGTGCGGGGCGTTCCCGAGGGCGGGCAGGAAACCGCGCAGGGCGAGGTGGCCGCGGAGGGAAACGATAGACCGGTTGTTGGATCGATATGAGAGCGAAGGAGGTAGCCATGCCAAGAGGAGACGGCACGGGCCCCGAGGGGAAGGGGCCGCTGACAGGACGCGGTGCCGGTGCCTGTGGGGGAAATGACGTCGCTGGAGTCGAGAGTGCGGGACGTGGCAGCGGTCGCGACAGGCGTTTCCGTCGCGGGGTCGGTCGCGCACGGCGCAACAGATTCGGCGGACGCGGTCTTCCGGGTCGAGTGCTCTTCGGTTGGGGAACAGGCGCAGCAGCGGCGAAAGAAGAACCGGATGCTGGGAGTGATTCCTGAGGGAATACTCGGACACCGTCACGCGGGGGCCGTGCTGACAGGCCCAGAGGGAGAACGACAATGAAGATTGCAGTGACTGCGCAAGGGGTGACACCCGACTCACCGGTCGACCCTCGTTTTGGTCGGGCGGCAACGTTCGTTCTGTTCGACACAGAGACAAGCGAGAGCCACGCGGTTCACAACGATCAGGGGGTGAACGCTTCCGGGGGGGCGGGCATTCAGGCAGCGGAGACCGTTTCCCGACTCGGCGCGGAGTTGGTGATCACGGGACACTGCGGGCCAAAGGCCTTCCGGGCGCTCGAAGCGGCGGGCATCAAGGTGGTTGTGGGCGCAGCAGGAACCGTGACAGAGGCGATAAGCCGGTTCACGGGAGGCGCGCTACAACCAGCCAGCGCTGCCGATACCGACGAACACTGGTCGTAGGCCGTGCGAACGTATCTGGATTGCGTGCCCTGCTTCGTGCGCCAGGCAATCGATGCCGCGCGGCTCGCAACGTCATGAGAATCGCCGTCGCATCGGGCAAAGGAGGCACGGGAAAGACTACCGTCGCCGTTGCCCTCGCCCAAGTGATCGCTGGTCGGACTCGGCTGCTCGATTGCGACGTAGAGGCTCCCAACTGTCACCTCTTTCTGCGACCAAATGGGGTCGAGACGGAGACCGTCGGAATACCGGTACCGCAGGTGGATGCGGCCAAATGCACCGCCTGCGGTGATTGCGGGCAGTTCTGCGAGTTCAACGCCATCGTCTCGTTCAAGACCGAGCCCTTGTTGTTTCCGGAACTCTGCCACGGCTGCGGTGGCTGCATGAAGGTCTGTCCGGAGGGCGCGATTCGGGAAGTCGACCGACCGATTGGAGTGATCGAACATGGGGATTGCGGTGGTGTCGAACTGGTGCAGGGGAGGCTCAACGTAGGAGAGGCGCTGGCACCGCCCCTCGTGCGAGCGGTGAAGGCGTACGCCTGTGCAAACGGCGTCACGATCGTCGACTCACCCGCAGGCACCTCGTGCACGATGATCGAAGCGGTGCGCGAGTGCGACTACGTGGTCATGGTCACCGAGCCCACGCCGTTTGGGTTGCGAGATCTCAAGTTGGCGGTAGGCGCGGTGCGGGTGCTTCGGATCCCGTTCGGTGTCGTGGTGAACCGCGTCGGTATCGGAGACGGCCGGGTTAACGAGTACTGTCACTCGCAGAACATTCCGTTGCTGCTGGAGATCGCCGACGACCGGCACATAGCCGAGGCTTACTCCCGAGGAGAGACCATCATCGGTGCCGTACCGGCCATGCGCTCGACGTTCGCTCAGTTGTTCCACCGAGTCGAGAGCGAGTGTCATCATGCATGAACTGGTGGTCATCAGTGGCAAAGGTGGCACTGGGAAGACCAGCATCGTCGCCTCTCTGGCCGTTCTCGTGGACGGAGCCGTCTTGGCCGATTGTGACGTCGAAGCAGCCGACCTCGATCTCATCCTGACCCCGACCGTGCAGCGACGGGAACGGTTCTACAGCGGCCACCTGGCCGTCATCCGCGGAGACAGCTGCCTCGCGTGCGGTGACTGTATGGAGTATTGCCGTTTTGCCGCAGTTCACACGAACGGTGCAGATCACGGCGCAGCTCCCTACTGGATCGATCCTCTGGCTTGCGAGGGTTGCGGAACGTGCGTGCGGTTCTGTCCGGTTGAGGCGATTGACTTTGCGGACCGTTACTCGGGTGAGTGGTTCGTATCGGATACCCGGCATGGGCCACTGGTGCACGCCAGGCTCAGGACTGGTGAGGGGAACTCCGGCAAGCTGGTAGCAACGGTCCGCAACGAAGCGAAGCGAATAGCAGCCGAGCAGCACAGACAGGTGATCATCATAGACGGTCCTCCCGGCATCGGCTGCCCGGTGATCGCCTCGCTGACGGGAACTTCCCTGGCTCTTGTCGTGACCGAGCCGACACCGTCTGGCCAGCACGATCTCGAGCGCATCTTGGACCTCACGCGACACTTCGACATACCGGCAGCCGTGTGCGTCAACAAGTGGGACCTCAATCCGTTTATGACGGAACAGATCGAGCGCCGGGCGAGCGAGCAGAGCGCTACGGTCGCCGGTCGGGTTCGCTACGACAGCGAGGTGACCTCGGCTCAGATGCAGGGCCGCGCAATGGTCGAAATAGAATGCACTGCGGCGGATGACATACGGGTGCTGTGGCGCAATCTCGCCCGCATCGCGTCCACCCAAGGAGTTCGACTCGAACGCACGAGTGATGCCGTTGGCATCGCTTAGGAAGTCAACCACAGATCGAGAAAGGAAATGCAGGTCATGCGGTTTGCGATTCCACTGACTGGCAGCAGACTCTGCTCGCATTTCGGTCACTGTGAGCGTTTCGCCCTCATCGATGCTGATGCCGAGGCAAAGACGATCGTCGGCAAGGAAGAAGTGGCCGCTCCCGCACATCAACCCGGGCTCTTACCGCGTTGGCTTGCCGATCGCGGAGCAAACGTAGTAGTCGCCGGAGGCATGGGACCACGTGCGCAGGACCTGTTTGCAGAGCGGGGCATCGAAGTAGTCATCGGTGCACCCCAAGAGAAACCTGAGACTATCGTGCAGGCCTACCTGGCGGGAACGTTGGAAACCGGAGAGAACGAGTGCGATCACTGAGTCGCTTAGCCTCGCATGCCGCATGGGAGACAGAGTGAACTTCGACTCACAGGGCGACCAACGCGTGGCAGGGCGTGTCATCTCTCCGGGAGTCGCATTCGGGATCGCATACGTCCATGTGCCGTTACGTCTCAGCGCGATGCCGTCGACCATTGCCGCCGAGGACGTGCCAAGTGAACTTGCAAAGCTCGACCATGCCAGGGAACTCGTTCGCGTTCACCTCGAGGACCACGTCCGCGGAGAACACGCACCGGCACTAGAGGACGTCAACCAGGTCATCGCGGCACACCTGTTGGTGCTGGAAGACGTTCATTTCTTCGCATCTATCCAGCAACGCATAACAACCCAGCTGCTCTCCGCCGATCGAGCGGTCAGCGACGCATTCACGACTGCCGCATCCCGCATGACCGCGAGCAGCGACGGCTACATGCGCGCACGCGCCGAGGACCTCAGGGACATCTGCCACGCCATCAGGCGCGCGCTGGTTCAGGATGCCGCTGCATTCCAGCCGCCAGAACGTGATGCAGCCCCGACCGTGTACGTCGTACCGGACCTCCGTCCGAGCGTCGTTCTGCGAGCCCGGCGAGAGGGTGCGGTGGGATTCGTGACGAGCAGCACTGCCCTGACGTCGCACGCGGCGATCCTACTCAGAGCGGCAGGGATTCCCGCGCTCGGGGGCGTCAGGTTGCAGGACCTTGAGATCGTGGCTGGGGTGCCACTGCTCGTTGACGCTGTCCAAGGCGAACTCATTGTCCACCCACAGCAGGATCTAGTCCACGCAGCACGTGGCCGGATCACCATTCGTAGCCCGGGTCCTGAGGACCAGAGCCTGCCACCGCTCGACGCTGAACTCGCGGACGGAGAGGTGGCGTCCTTGTTCGCCAACATCGATCACCCAGCTCAGGTGGGACTCTGCTTCAAGCACCGCCTCCGCGGCGTAGGTCTGTTTCGGACCGAACTCCTCGTGTCCGAAGAGGGCATCGTGCCGGACGAAGAGAGTCAGTACCGGACGCTCAAGGACCTCGTGAGTGCCCTCGCCGGGAGATCCCTGGTCGTTCGGACCTTCGACTTCGGCGCCGAGAAGGAACCGGCCGGATTGCAGGAGTGTTTCGGGCAGAATCCCTCCCTCGGATTACGGGGGATCCGCCGCCACCTGCACAGGTTCCCGCAGGAATTGAGGACGCAGCTAAGAGCCGTTCTCCGCGCCGCTGTCGACTCCGATGTGTCGATCCTCTTGCCGATGGTCACCCACGCCGGTGACGTCAAGGCCGTAAGGGCCCACCTGAGTCAAGTGACCGAGCAGCTTGCGTCACTGGACATACCCTTCAACGGTGCTATCAAGGTGGGTGCTATGCTGGAGATCCCGGCTGCTGCCCTGCACACCGCCGAGTTGCTCGAGGTCGTGGACTTCCTGAGCGTGGGCACGAATGATCTAGTGCAGTATCTGACCGCCGCCGATAGAGAGAATCCTGCAGTACTTGATTACCAGGACTTAGAGAACTCCGGTTTGTACCAGATTCTCCGGATCGTGGTGGAGACGGCGCGGACTCTGGGACGAGAAGGGGATCTCTCTGTCTGCGGCGAGTTGGCCTCTGACCCGGTCGTCGTGCGAGACCTGGTGCGACTCGGGTTCAGATCGCTGAGCGTCACACCTCACGCCGCAGATGCCGTGCGGGAGTCGCTTCGCACATGGACCAGGGCTGCGGTTCCCTCCGTTCCCGGCGTATCGGACGGTCACGCGGCAGCGGCCCCGTCCCGGTGAGGACGCACAGCCGTAACTGCCTGAAGGGAGAGACACGATGGCCCTATACCGATTTGGCAGCAGAGTGCCCTCCTGCGGTGACGGCACCTGGATCAGCGGTTCGGCTCAGGTGATCGGTGACGTCGTGATTGGAGCGGACTGCTACATCGGTCACGGCGTCATCCTCAGAGCGGACTATGGGAGCATTCGCATTGGGCAGGGTACGGCGATCGAGGAGAACACGACCGTACACATCAATCCCGACGGTCTGAGTGTCATAGGAAACAGAGTCACTGTCGGCCATGGTGCCGTCATCCACTGCCGCCGCATCGACGATCTCGCGGTCATCGGCATGGGGGCGGTACTGAGCTTTGATGTGAGAATCGGCAGGTGGGCGATCGTGGCCGAAGGGAGTGTAGTGCCGCGCGGAGTGGAGATACCTGCGGAGAAGGTGGTGGCCGGCGTGCCTGCCAAGATCGTCGGAGATGTTCAGACTCATCACAAGGAGTTCTGGACCCACGGGAAACAACTCTACGTCGACCTCGCTCACCGATACCCACAGGAGTTCGAGAGAATTGGCTAAGACTCACGACCGCCCGCTAGCTGGGCAAGGAGTAACGATGAGACCATTCGCGCCAATCGCACTGTGCATGACATTAGCAGTTGCTGCTGCAGACCCTGCGACTGCGCAGTATGGGCTAGGCCTCGGACAGGGGTTCACCGGAGCCGGTTTGGGCAACTGGGTCCTCTATGAAGGCGGCGCTGACAGCCTTGCTGCGTGGTACCAACTCACGGAGGAACAGCGTGGTCAGCTCGAAAGCCTCGCGGCTCAGTTCCGCAGCGAGAACGCAGACGCTGTAGCGCGTTGGGAACAGATGCAGCGCGAGATCCAGGCACTCTGGACGGGCAATCAGCCACCCACGTGGGCCGCTATCAACGCAGTTGGTGAGAAGTACGGGCATCCAGGGCAGGAACTGCAGCCGGCTTTGGATCAGCTGCAACAACGGTTCGCTGCGCTACTCCCACCAATCCAACGGCAGTTCTTCGGCCGGCGCGCGTTTGGGGGAATGGGTCGCGGACGGGGTTTTGCCTCTAGGCGTTTCGGCACAGGGTATCGTGGCTTCCGGGGCAGACCGGGCTTCAACAGCTGGCGCGGTTGGCGACGACCGGAGAACTAACTTCGAGAAGGCCACATGCAACGCCACCTCAGCGAAGTGGAGCTAACACCACGGGCAGGAGGCAGTCGAAGACCATCCTGCCGTCGTCTGCCACCTTCTGCCAGCGTGTCATCGGTGGCTGGGCAGCCGCACTAGAATCCTGCCCGCGATACAGCAGTGACCCTCGATTGGTTTACTGCGGCATCTTCCTCAGGGTATAATGGGGTCAAGATGGACTTGGCCGTGCTATTTGCAGGAGGGCTCTTTGCTGGTACTCTCGGTGGCCTGCTCGGGATCGGGGGTGGAGTCGTCCTGATGCCGCTCTTGCGTTTCGTCATTGGCCTGACACCTGCCCGTGCTGCAGGCACCTGCATTCTTGCAGTATTCTTCACCACTTTGGGTGGTAGCTATCGTCACTTCAGACTGGGCAATGTCAATATCAGATTCATTGCTCCGGTCATCTTTTCCGGCGCCGGGGCAACTACCGTTTTCTCCCTCGTATTCCTGTCACTGTCGAGTCGCGAGCGGTGGCTGGATTTGGGAATAGGGTTGGTTCTCTCTCTCATCTCACTGCGCATGATCTTGGAAGGACTACCCGGACTGATTGCACCGAGGAATGACGAGCACGCAGGCAAGGAAATGAAAGGCACCTTGTGGCAGAAAATGCTCATCGGCGGTTCGGCAGGGATCTTCCCTGGTCTTCTGGGTATCGGCACAGGCGTGATCCTCGTTCCGGCCTTTACCTTCATTCTAAGCATGCCTATCAAGACGGCAGTAGCCTCTTCGTTGACAAGTTTCTGCGCCAACGCCCTTGTCAGTTCGTCTTTCAAGCTTAGCCAGGGATTCATCGATCTGGAGGTAGCCCTGCCGATATGCGTCGGCACACTGCTGGGCTCCAACCTTGGGGCCATTCTCAACAGGCGGTTTCCATCCCGGGCCGTGAAGTTCGTTTTTGGAGTTGTTTTCTGCTACATCTCTCTGAGATTCATACTCCCCTTTTTCCAGGTGCAGACGTGAGCAACGAACATGTGCCCGCTCTTGAGCGGACCTTAGGACTGTTTCGAGAGATCATCGAGAAGGAGCGGTTCGATGATATCGAGATTTCCGTGCGGGTCGTACCACTAACACCTGAAGAGGCTATCGGAAGACCCTGGCGGCAGGACTTTCCCATCATCGTAGGCAAAGAACGGGTAATTGAAGCAGATGCGCTGGGAACAAAGGGCCAGGCATACACGGATTCGCCTCGGGAATTCGAGGGTACGTTGGAGGACGTGCTAAATCTTGGCTTGGCAACCAATCAGAGCCGCGCGATCTTCATCGCTTCACTCAACGCAGTGCTCAATCACCTGGGCATGGTGACGGGCACGGTACACTGCAAAGATGAAGAACCCGAGCAATGTGCGTTGGAGATAGCCGATGTTGTTTCCCGAAGGTTCGGTGCGGTCTCTGTGGGGCTGATAGGATTGAATCCGGCCATCGCCGAGAGATTGGTTGAGAGGTTTGGCGTTGACGACATTCGTATCACAGATCTCGACCCTGACAACGTGGGCCGACAGAGATTCGGAGTGGAAATCTGGGATGGCAAAGACCGAACAGAAGACCTCATTGACGCCTCGAAGGTGGTTGTATTCACCGGGACGACTCTGGTGAACGCCACTTTTGACGAAATCTGGCAGCTAATACAGACTCGCATGAAGCACTACCTTGTTTACGGAATAACGGCAGCCGGCGTGTGCCGGCTGATTGGAATCGATAGAATCTGCCCTTGTGGTAGGACCTCTTAGTCGTTCCTTGGCGTTCCATCTCCTCCGCGCCAACGGCAACCTGCGGGGGACTCACCATCAGTTATTCCAGCACGTTTGCATGGGTCACCCTGCTCCTGGTCGTGCTGCTTTCGATAGCGGCTGGGCCTGTTCTCCTGGAAATGGACCCGTCAATGGTGGTAGGAATGTGCGGCCCCATGACTCCTGCGTGCGCACGTTTCGATAGCCGCCCGGTTTCGCAACTGACCTACCCCCGACCGCCACGTCCCACGATGATCTTCGACCGCCCCGTCTCGGTCGTGATACGCTCCACCACGCTGAAGTGGCGTCGGAAGAGAGCCTCCTCATGGCCCACCACCTCCAGCGCCTTCCGCAGCCCCATCGATAGCAGTCGAATGTAGAACAGCAAGCGGATCAACGGCTTCTCGGGTAGCTCGTGCTCCATGATCAGGAAGCGACCGTCGGTCCGCAGCGTCCGCGCCACCTCTTCGAGAGCCCGCTCCACCCCCGTATCCTTGAGCTCGTAGAACGCGTGAGAGCACGTCACCGCATCGAAGCTACCGCCCCGAAACGGGAGCCACTCCGCGTCGGCCTGGACCAACACCACACCGGGCGTGTCCGCAATCTTGTTCCGTGCCTGCCCCAGCATCCCGCGCGAGAAGTCGAGGCCCACCACCAAGCCGCTGTCGCCAGCACGACGAACCAGGCACGGCAGGATGGCGCCCGTTCCGGTGCACAGGTCGAGCGCCCGGTTGCCCGGTCGGAGCGCCGTCCGGTCTGCCAGGACCTCCCGCAGCCGCCCTTCCCGGTCGCTCGAGTGGGCGGCGACGAATCGATCGTAGACTCGAGAGAAGGCATCGTAGTAGCGGATCCGGAAGCGGGATCGCATGCGGCTCATCGAGGGCTCTCCTGACTCTCCTCACGCGTGGCACCTCTTCGGAGGCGCGCCGGGTGCGAGACCATGCCCGCGAGGCCGGCCGCTCAGGCCGCGGCCATGATCGACAGGGAATTCAATCCTCCGGCCCAAGTATCGCCCTGGATTTCCATGGCGTCCAGCCGCTCAAAGGCGGTAGCGCGCCTCGGGTTGCCTCGGGAGTCGCGGCGCTGCCACGCCAGTACGAACCTGTCGATCAATGCCACTCACTCAGGGGTAAGGTAGAAAACGGAGCGCGTGACCATTGACAGAGTGGTTCATGGTCCTGTGCTGGGCGGCCGTAGCCTTTGCTGACCGGCAACTAGAACGACCTCCGAGGAGATAGTTTCCATGAGCCGGTGTACCGGCCGCCGACCTTGGACCGGGAAACACGAACCGGGATGCTGCCGACTAGTTTACGAGCTACCACCACCAGCTAGGGACAAAGGGCATGAGCGCAGTCGTTTGGACACCACTCACGGACGCCCTGATGATATCGGCCTTTGTGGCCGTCATGATGATCACCGTCGAGTACGTTAGCGTCCTCACGCATGGCGCATTCCAGAGCGCTCTAGGCAGAGGCCGTTGGGCACAGTACGCAATTGCGGCATTCTTGGGTGCGCTCCCTGGGTGTCTCGGACCATTCACGATAGTCGCACTCTACACCCACCGCGCCGTGTCCTTCGGAGCGGTGGTCACTACAATGATCGCCACGAGTGGTGACGAGGCGTTTGTCATGTTTGCGCTGATCCCGACCAAGGCACTCTGGCTGATGCTGGCTCTCGCGGCAACAGGTTTCGCTGTCGGCCCCCTGGCCGACCGCATGGCCAGGGAATGGGGAGCCGCTCGCCCGTGTACAAGCCTCGTCCTTCACGAGGCTGACACCTGTCGCTGCTTTCCGGGGAGACAGGTACTGGAACAATGGCGCTCGCCCAGCTTCATCAGGAGCGCGCTCACCGCGTCAATGATAGCGTTCGTGGCCGTCATCGCGACTGGGCTCGTGGGGCCTTCCCAATGGAACTGGGTTCGGGCAACGCTACTGTCGGTGGGACTGGTTGGTGGCTTCGTGGTGAGCACTGTGCCGGACCACTTTCTCCGCGACCACCTGTGGAGCCATGTCATCGTGAAGCACGTACCCCGTGTGTTTGTATGGACGCTGGGTGTGTTGCTTGCAGTCGCAGTACTACGACAACTCGTCGATCTCGACGCACACGTGCAGGCTAACTTGTGGGGTGTCCTGGGCGTAGCTGGACTCCTGGGGATCATTCCGGAGTCAGGCCCGCACCTCATCTTCGTGACGCTGTTCGCCGACGGCCTTGTGCCTTTCAGTATCTTGTTCGCCAGTTCCATCGTACAGGACGGGCACGGCATGTTGCCGCTACTGGCCGAGTCGCGGCGGGATTTTCTCTGGATCAAGGGGATCAACCTGGCGATTGGACTAGCGGTTGGAGCGATCCTGCTGACACTGGGACTCTGACGCCCGCCAGGGTCCACACTCCTCTCATGAGATACCGCAGCGATCTCTCACACCAACGGAGATATCAGACATGCCCGATGAAACCCGATTCTCTCTGAGCCTCGAGCGAATCACGAATTACCAGTTCGAGACGCGGTTCGACAAGGACCATCTCGAGCCGTTGCTGCTCGACGAACCGGAGCCCCTCGGCGACGACAGAGGGCCGAATGCCTCCCGGCTCGTAGGTGCCGCAGTGGGCAACTGTCTCAGCGCGAGTCTGCTGTTCTGTCTGGAAAAAGCGAAGCAACACGTCAACGGAATCAAGACCGACGTGGTGGGAACGTCGCGGCGCAATGAGATGGGCCGGTGGCGCATTGCCCGACTCGAGGTACGGATCACTCTAGATGTCGAGGCTGACCACGCCGAGCGGCTCAAGCGATGCCTCAGTCTATTCGAGGACTACTGCGTAGTGACTGCCAGCGTGCGGAAGGGGATACAGGTGGACGTCGAGGTCACAGATCCAAAGGGAAACAAGCTGTTTCGCCAAGACGGTGCGGAGGTGGGCTAATAGCCCCGCTGTGAGCCGGGCCTCGCGCAACTTCTACGGTCTCCTCTGGCACGCGACCTTCCTGCGGCTAACGCTCACGTTCACCGATGTGAACACGATTCTACCCGCCCTGATCGTCAATGCGGGTGGTACTGAAATCCACATCGGGCTGCTCACTGCGATCATGGTCGGGACGCCAATCGCGGGACAGGTGTTGTTCGCCAGCTACATGCACCTGAAAGCGCGCAAGAAGCGATTCCTGCTCCTGGGTATCGACCCTCGCACGGGGGTCAGCGTGGACGAACCAATGGGCTGGCCCTCCGGCAGAAGGGCAGCTAGCCACCGATCCGTCATTGTCAGGCGTCCAAGCTACACTCCTTCCCCGACGCTCAGCCTCCGAGCGCGAGCCCTGCGGCACCTACGGCCAAGACCATCATCAGGTCAACGGCCTCCGCCCGCAGGAGATCTTTCCGCGACTGGGCAAACAGCCGCAACATGCCGTGCACGTCCTACAGGCCGGAGCTAGCACGGCGGTCACCATCGTACAGTGGTCTTCGCACACGAGCGCCTCGAGGTCGGTGGACTATTCCTCCATCTCACTCCAGCATGGCAGGCACTCCGCCGGACCGGTCCGGTGGCGAAGTGAAGCCCCGGCGTACGAGGGCGCGAACACAGGTGTTCCACCGCACGATGGCATCATCGTTGGCAGGTGGTCGAACGGCCTCCGCTTTCTCATACCACGTCATCGCCTCCCGGAGGGAGCGGTTGGCGTAGTCATCGGAACTCGGCCCGCCCCGCGCGAGTTGCGCCTTTGCCAGGCGCTCGGTCACGATCCCGGAATAGTAGCAGCGCTCGTACTCCTCCTCCAGCTGCGCAGCCAGCGTCTTTGCCTCGGCCACGCGGCTCAGGTCCAAACGCAACTGGTCGGTCAGCGACAGGATCAGCATGACCCGCGCCTCGTGGTTGGCCGGATCCGCTTCTAGGACATCGACGCAGATACTCTCCGCCTCGCATGGCTCGCCCAGCAGCCGGTAACGCTCCGCTTTCCGCAACGTCC
>Ga0209536_100012106_pt1 | contig 12571 bp, 9 predicted proteins | sample DeeMarSeWOR28_12_FD_187461 | JGI IMG/M metagenome (GOLD analysis project Ga0209536, IMG submission 187461) | Marine sediment microbial communities from White Oak River estuary, North Carolina - WOR-2-8_12 (SPAdes) (version 2) | ecosystem: Environmental > Aquatic > Marine > Intertidal zone >...
ATTTTTCCCAAATACTTTTATTACTTTGACTGGGCTGCCGTTTATTTTATACTTGAACCAATTAACTACAAATTAAACAACCGTACTTTATTTGATTTCACAGTTAACGGTAATTGGAAACCAATAGCTGCCTTAGCAATCGGTACATTAATTTGCGGCTTCTTTTGGGAGATGTGGAATTATTTTTCATATCCTAAATGGATTTACGATACTCCAATGGTAAACTTTCTTCATGTTTTTGAAATGCCTTTATTAGGTTATATCGGTTACATTCCGTTTGCACTCGAACTATTTGCAATATATAATTTTATAACGGGATTAAGCCAAGAAAAGGATTTTGATTATATTCTGATCGCTTCATCATAAATTTATATTCACAAGAATTTTTCAGATGCAATAAAATTATTTGCAGCTTTAAAATTTCACATACCACTAATTTTCTATAATCTTTTTACCATTTTGTTGTTATCAAAAAATCTTTCTGACCTGATTAATCCCATATCATTAACTTTACTTTATTATCAATTCAAGAAGTACTATATTTAAAAAAGTATTCATAAATGAGATGAGGAAATGAATAATACCCGACCAATCCTAATTTTAATCCTTCTTTTTTTATTCTCAAGCATAGTGTTACATGCTCAAACCGGAATGCCTCAATACAATCTGTTATGTGAAAGAGAAGGAACATTTATAGGTAATATTAAAGTTGAACTGTTTAGAATAATTACACCCCTGCATGTTCATAATTTTGATAGTCTTGTTTCAATCCAGTTTTATGATACAACTGCTTTTCACAGGGTAGTACCGGGTTTTGTTATCCAGGGAGGTGATCCAAATTCCCGGCATGGTGATCCATCAACATGGGGCTCTGGTGATTCAACGCAGACAACTGTACCTGCTGAGTTTACCAATATAGACCACGCCAGGGGGATCCTTGGTGCTGCAAGAGATACTGATATAAACAGTGCTACTTCTCAGTTTTTTATAAATGTTGCAAATAACTCGGGTTTGAACGGACAATACACTGCATATGGAAGAGTATATGAAGGAATGGATGTTGCAGATGATATCGTTAATTCACCAGTCGTACCCGGGACGGAAAGACCGCAGCAAAAAATTGAAATGTTTGTTACTCAAATTGGTGTCAATAACAGCGTGCCGGATGCACCGGCTCTTATATTTCCCGAGGATAGTCTTGCTGATGTAATTTTTTTACAAAACTTTGAATGGTCTTCGGATTCATCTGTCGTCTTGCACAGATTCCAGTTATCAAATGATCCTAACTTTACTACATTACATAGCGATACTCTGGTCGGTGCTCCTAATTTTACAGTAATCAATTTGGAACCGGGTTTTGTTCAATATTACTGGCGGGTGCAGGCAAATAATGGTGGAAATATCAGTGACTTTTCCGAGGTTAGAACTTTTACGACAGGTATTGGTATCCCGATTCTAATTTCACCGCCGGATAGTGCTCAGAATGTTTTGACCAATCCTACATTTGAATGGTCTACAGTAACCGGTGCAGTTTCTTATACGTTACAAGTTTCAGCATATGCTTCCTTCATTATTTTAATTGTAAACGAGTCTGGAATTACTTCTACATCGTATCAAGTAAGCGGTCTTGAGGAAAATAAAACATTATATTGGCGGGTAAGAGGTGCAACAGCAACTTATCAGGGGATGTATTCAGATGTCTTCAGTTTTACTACCGGCTCATCCACTTCAGTAAATGAGAATAATAAATTATTTACATATAAATTAGAACAGAGCTATCCTAATCCGTTTAATCCAAGCACTAAAATTAAATACTCTATTCAAGAATTAAGTTTTGTTCACCTGTATGTTTATGACGCTCTTGGAAATGAAGTTACATATTTAGTAAATGAACAAAAAACAGCCGGGGATTATGAAGTCGGGTGGGATGCAAGTGGTTTACCCAGCGGTATATACTTCTATAGACTAAAGGTTTACCCCGCAAACGGCGGGTCAGGTACTTTTACTGAGACTAAGAAAATGATATTTTTAAAATAATTTATGGAACTTAGAACCTGCCTGCCACCTGGCTCTGGCGGGGATACAGCGGACAGGTGTTGATGAAGTAAAATTGCAACTTAATAAATTGTAGAGTATTATTGAGTATTCAAATTTTCTGATATTTTTAATGAGCGAAATTTTATGGGTAAAGGAGATAAAAAATCAAAGAGAGGAAAAATTTTTAGAGGTACTTTTGGCAAGCGCAGAACAAGAAAAGCCAAATTATTTAAGCCTCCGACTGATGTAAATATTGAAAAGAAAAAAGATGAAAAAAAGATTGATGTTGTAAAGCCTAAAGAGGTAGAGACTGAAATAAAAGCTACAGAACCAGCTAAAATAGAGGAAGTCGCTGCAGGAAGTGAAAAAGAGAAAGAAATAGTGGAGGTTGTAAAACCCGAAAAGGTAAAAGCTGAAGAAAAAACTGCATCATCAGAAAAAATTGAAGAAGTAAAAACGGTAAAGAAAAAAGAAGTGAAGAAGACCGATGCAAAATCAGTAAAAGCCAAGACTGAAAAGAAAACTCCAAAATCAAGCAAAAGCGAAGAAAAGAAAACTGAAAAGAATAAAACTACAAAAAAGAAATCCACTAAAAAGAAAACAGATAAGGATTAGTAAACTTTTCAGATATTTGATAGATCAGAACAACTTTTTTAAAACGTGTTGATAATATTTTTTAATAACAATTGAAAATGGTTAACTCCGGTTTCTTCCTCTGGCGAAGATCTTCCCTTATCATTTCCTCTGAATTCTATCCCCTGATTTAATTTTATTCATCTTCAATCATGTAAGTATTCTGTTTATAATTAACATCAGGAATATGCGCATCTCCTAACTTAATCATCTTAATTGTCTTTGTAGTTTTTTCTGTTAAAATAATTTCATCTTTATCATCAGACCAAACTGAAGCATCTTTATATACTACTGATTCAGTGCCATCGAAATAAATAAAAGTTAGTTTTATTGGTATTGGAATGCTTCCTTCATTTTTAACAGTAACACTTAATCTAAGCTCATCCATTACAACTTTTGTAATCGAAAGATCCGGATAGCCAAAATCAAAAAACCACGATTTCCAATACCAGTTCAGATCTTCATCTGTTCCATCATTAAATGAATAAAATAAATCGTATGGAGTAGGATGTTTGCCGTTCCATCTTTCCATAAACGTATGTAAACCTTTTAAAAAAAGTTCATCACCAAGCATATTACGTAAATTATCATACGCAGCACTCGGGCGTGAGTAGGCAGACATTCGGTAAGCTGTACCTATCAAATTAATTGATGAAACAATTAAGGGCAAATCATGTTCTCTTCCTGCTAAATACTGATAGCGAAAAATTTGTCTTTTCCGCGGATCATTTCCTTCAGCCATTCTTTCCTGAAAATCATACGGAAGCATTACAGCCCAGCCTTCATCCATAAAAGCATACTTTCGCTCATTTGTTCCCATGTAAAACGGAAAATATGTATGAGCAATTTCGTGAGATGTAACACCAACCGTCCCTGCAAGAGTGCTTGCCGAACCGTCATTAATCATCATCGGGAATTCCATTCCGCCTGATCCATTAAAAATAGTCAGCGAAGGATAAGGAAAAGGAACCGCGGGCATTTCAAAAGAAAAGAATTCAATCGCCTGTTTTGAAATTTCTGCAACATAATAAAAATCATCCGATTCGGCCTTATATGCAGCCTGTATAAAAACTTTCCGCTCAGTTGAGGAATCTACAACGGTAGTTACGGCATCCCACAAATAATGGTCACTCAAAGCAAAAGTAAAATCAGGAACCTTTTCTGCTTTATATTTCCACACATTATTAATTGAAGAGTTATTGAAATTATTACCTTCACTAAGGTTTCCTTCAGTTATTATTCTAACAACTTCATCAGAGTTATGTGCAGAATTAAACCTGTCTAATGTCTTTTGTGTTAGAATTTCATCAGCGTTTTGCAGAACTCCTGTTGACCAAACCGCAAATGTATTAGGGACTTCAATCTCAACATCAAAATTTGAGAAGTCGTTATAACATTCCTGCTGCCCGCCGTAATTGTTACGATCCCATCCGTCAATATCATCGTAAACTGCCATTTGAGGATACCAGTATGCTATGAAGAAAGATGTTGAATCATAAGCCCCCATCCGAAGGGTAGTTTTGTGTGGAATAACGAAATCCCACTCAAACTCAAGTTCAGTATCTGTATTCGGAGGAACCGGTTCATCTAATATTAAAAGGAGGTTTGTATTTAATCTTTTTGTTGTAATTGCGCTTGAATTATCAACCACTTCTCCGTTTACAATAATTTTTGAAAGGTTCACACCATCGTTTATCGCTTCTTTCTTTATTGAAAAATCTCGGGCGTTTCCAATCTTAAAAATGTCCTGGTATAATCTCACAACTAAAATTTTAAGGGTATCGGGGCTGTTATTGTGGTAGGTTATGGTTTCTGATCCGTAGAGCATTTTCTTTTCAGGATCAATTTCTACTTTTATTTTATAATCAGATGAGTTTTGCCAGTAATTTGGTCCGGGTGTTCCATCATAATTTCGTGTACCATTTTCGTATGCTTTTTTTATATTTAAAGGCATATACAGATCATCCTGCCCGGGTAATAATGGATGAACAGAAATTAATAGTAAGAGTGTAAATACGAATGAAGATAAGAGACGATGCTGCATAATGACTCCCTGAATAATATGAGTTAAATTATATCCTGATAACTCAAGTTTATTGTTATCCTGGGGAAACCGTTTGCTGAAGGCATCCCTTAGGGAAAAAAGGTTTAATCAAATAAAGAATTATTATCATCAAATTTTGTTTTGCCAAAACGTTTATAAGCAAATGGAGTTGCTTCTCTTCCTCTGGGGGTTCTCTGAATAAATCCCTGCTGAATTAAAAAGGGTTCGTAAACTTCTTCAATAGTCCCCGGGTCTTCGTTAACTGCTACTGCCAGAGTGTTTAAGCCAACAGGACCGCCGCCGTACTTTTCAATTATAGCAAGAATTATTTCTTTATCCATTTCATCCAATCCATAATCATCAACATCAAGAGCAGATAAAGCTTTCCTTGAAATTTTAATATCAATTATTTTTTTATCATCAAAATCTGCAAAGTCACGGGTTCGCTTTAATAACCTGTTTGCTATTCTCGGTGTTCCCCGCGCACGTTTTGCAATTTCGTAATCAGCATCCTCATCTATTTTTATATCTAAAATTTTAGCAGAACGCTGCACAATTATTTTCAAATCTTCAGCAGTGTAATAATCCAATCTAAACCTTATACCAAACCTGTCACGTAAAGGTGAAGTTAACATTCCGGCACGGGTTGTTGCACCGACCAAAGTATATTTTGGCAGACTTATTTGAACCATCCTTGCATTCGGTCCGCTGTCAATCATAATATCAAGTTTATAATCTTCCATTGCAGAGTAAAGATATTCTTCAACAACAGGGCTCAGGCGATGTATTTCATCAATAAAAAGAACTGATTTTTCTTCCAGATTAGTAAGTATTCCTGCAAGATCGCCCGGCTTTTCCAGTACAGGACCGGAAGTTACTTTTAGCTTAACACCCAATTCGTGTGCAATGATGTGTGCTAAAGTTGTTTTACCCAAACCGGGAGGACCTGTTAATAAGGCATGGTCTAATGCTTCGCTTCTTTTTTGTGCAGCCGAAATAAAAACATTTAAGTTGTCTGTTATTTTATCCTGCCCTATAAAATCTTTAATAAATGAAGGGCGAAGAGTTTGTTCAAACTTTTTCTCTGCTTCCGTTAACTCCGGATTTGTTGCTTCGGTTTTTCTCATATATAATCTTAATCAATGAATTGACAAATTTATAAAAATATCTAATTGTTTACTATCAGGTTACAAGCTGCTTATTTTTTATTTTGAATTTATCAAATAGCAGTACCATCAAAATCATCAAACCAAATATTACAACTGCTGATATTATTGCCTGTACACCGTTAAATGTCTTTCCAACCCACCCGTATAATCCGGGATTCCAAGCGCTTCCATAAACAATAAGCAGATGCACAACATAAATCATCAAAGTGTTTCTTCCGATTAAAATAATAAGTTTTGGGATTGAATTTACTTTTAACGATATGTATGACACAATGGAATTAAGCACAAGCACAAATCCTATCCTGTATATTATTAAACTTGTAGTTGCAGAATTTACAGCAACTTCGTTTCCGTTTAGTGCTGTTAAATAATTGATTGCCATTGATACAAAAATTAATATAAAGCCAATCATAAGGAGAGTTAGACTAAATTTAGATGATTTAAATACTGTGGGATGTTTTGCAAGATAAGAACCAAGAATACCACCGGCAATAACGTAACCCGCCCACGGGAAAAAAGGAAACAATGAACCTGTGCCTGTATAAAAGTATCCTGCGATAGCTTGCGGTAAGAAACTGTTCCAATCAATTTTAAAGAATACCGGCGAAACCATGAAAATTATTAGTGAGGCTGCTGATAAAGTAATATAATCATTCCGGCTAAATTTTTCCGACAGGTATAAAAGTGTAAGTAAAGCCAATAATCCAAAACCAATTAATTGCAATACATCAACAGCTAAAAATATTCCCATTGAGTAATCCGATACCCTGGAAAAATCAAATAGTGTCCAGGTTGGATATCGTATCAGATAACCAAGAAAGATAAGCAGTAATCCCCTCTTTATTCCTTTTTTAACTCTCGGATTCTCTTTAAATGGTTTTTGAACAAGACGAAACAGATACGTAAATACTATTCCTGCAGTGAACATAAAAATGGGTGCTGTTAGTCCACGCATAAAATGCCAGGTTGCATAAATAACATTATCAGGATTTCTAAAATTATCAGCTAACAGTGCATCAATTGTGTGCCCCTGCACCATTTGAAAAACTGCAAATGCACGCATTAAATCGATAAATATTATTCTATGTTTCTTTTCTTCGTGAGGCATTATGCAATTTTAAATTTAAATATTATATAATATAAGCAAGATTTTAAATTAGAATGTTAATAAACAGAAAAACGTTAAAATAATGAACCACCGGTAAATTAGCAGTTAGAGGACAATTGGCTCAAATATTCAAGTTATAGTAATTCCTTATTTCTTGGTGATATTTATTACTTTGTTTTTTAAATACTATTTGTCACTAAAATCCCGAATCAAAATGTTCAGTCCATTTCCCTACATAAAGCGTGATACTAACGTATGTTTGTGTAAATTACATTCTTAATTTTTATTTAAAGATTATTATTTAACAGGAATTGATAATATGACTTTTGAAGAACTTGGAATTGAAAATAAATATATCAGCGCAATTGAGGAGATGGGAATCAATGATCCTATGCCCGTCCAGGAAAAGGTAATCCCTCACTTAATTCAAAAAGATTGTGCTGATATAATTGCATTAGCACAAACCGGTACCGGTAAAACAGCTGCTTACGGTCTTCCTTTAATTCAAAAAACAATTCAATCAGCTAACCATGTTCAGCATCTTATCCTCTGCCCTACCCGCGAACTTTGTTTGCAAATTTCGAATGACTTAATTGAATACGCAAAGTATGATCCCGGAGTTAAGATAACTGCTGTGTTCGGAGGTGCAAGCATTGAAAGGCAGATCAGCATTATTAAGAAAGGTGTGCATATTATTTCAGCCACACCGGGAAGACTGCTTGACTTGATTAAAAGAAGAGTAGTAAAGATTTCGAAACTAAAATCAGTAGTGCTTGATGAAGCCGACGAAATGCTTAACATGGGTTTCAGAGATGAACTTGAAGCAATTTTAAAAGAAACACCGGAAAATAAAAATACATTTCTTTTCTCCGCAACCATGCCGCAGGAAGTTCGTAAAATGGCTAACCGGTTTATGAAAGATCCGGTTGAAATTACTATCGGTAAAAAAAATGTTGGTGCCGAAAATGTTAACCATGTAAGCTATATGGTCCATGCACGTGACAGGTATTTAGCATTAAAAAGAATTGCAGACTTTTATCCTGAGATTTATGGAATAATTTTTTGCAGAACAAGGAGAGAAACGCAGGAAGTCGCCGACAAGTTAATTCAGGACGGATACAACGCTGATTCGCTTCACGGTGAGTTATCCCAGGCGCAAAGGGATAAGGTGATGGCGAATTTTCGTAAAGGTCATTTAAAATTGCTTGTTGCCACGGATGTTGCAGCACGCGGACTTGATGTTGAGAACCTGACTCACATTATCAATTATAATTTGCCGGATGAATTGGAAGTTTACACCCATAGAAGTGGAAGAACCGGAAGAGCCGGACGCAGCGGTACTTCAATCGTAATCGCCAATCTGAAAGAAAAGCGCAAACTCCAATTGATTGAAAAACAGGTCAATAAAAAGTTTGATAACAAACCTGTTCCGCTTGGTAAAGATATTTGTGAAAAGCAGCTTTTGCATCTGGTTGATAAAATGGAAAAAGTTGAAGTGGATAATGAAAAGATTGATGCTTTCCTTCCGGTTATTATGCATAAGCTTGAATGGCTTGACCGTGAAGAGTTGATCAAAAAATTTGTATCGGTTGAGTTTAACAGGTTCCTTGACTATTATAAAAATACGGCCGATCTGAACGTGCCCGATGCTATGGGAAAAAGAAGCAGCCAAAAAAGACCGGGTGGTAAAAGAGAAGCAGGAGAATTCACGCGCTTTTTTATTAATTTAGGAAAAACGGACGACCTGAAACCGGTTAACGTTATCGGTATGATAAACGACTACACAAATGTTCGTAATATAGAAATTGGTGAGATAGAAATTCTTAAAAACTTTTCCTTTTTTGAAGCCGATAAATCATTTACTGAAAAAATATTAAAAGGTTTTATAGGAAAAGAATTTAAGAAACGTAAAATAAATGTTGAAGTTTCTGAAGGTAGAAAGAGAGTTGTAAAATCTGATTCGGGAAGAAATAAGAAGAGAGACAGTTACAAGAGAAAATCAGAAGGGAGAAAAGCCGAACGAAGAAGGAAAAAAAGGAAGTAATTTAGGATTTTATTTTAAACGCACAACCCTTCAAACTTCGGCTTAATGCTCATAAGGTTTTGTTTAATAAGGGAATTTACATGTGAGTTGGATTTTCGGATATTATTCAAAAAATTCTTTTGATACAGAATATTTGTCAGAATATCATCCACAACCAATTGCTTCTGTGTCAAGTTCAAAATATTACATAGCTATTGGGGGGAACGATAATACAGTATTATACCAAAAAGCCGAACCAATTATTAATTACTTCCTTTGTGGTTTACCCATATCAAAAGATGCAACAAAGTTTTTGAACACAAAAGATGTGGGTAAAATTATTAATGGGAACCCGGATGACCTCAAATTATTAAACGGGCATTTCTGTGGAGTATTCATTATAAACGATTCAATTACCCTTTTCACAGACAGATTGGGTTTGAGAGAATTTCATATTTATGAGACTGATAAGGGGTGGTATTTTTCTTCCAGGTTAGATTTCATTTTAAAATTAGATAATTTTCAAATTGACTTCAACCAATTTGGCTCCCGTTGGCTGTTAATAAATCAGCTTTCAAATAAAAGTATAATTAAAAACATTAACCGGCTAAATTTTGGTGCAAAGGTAACTTTAAATAACAATCAATTAAAAAATATTGATGATAATTGGTTTCCCTCAAAAGGAAACACTATTAGTATAAACGATTTCAATTATAAATTAAAAAAACTGATTTTACCTGGGATTTATAACAATTCAAAGATCTCTCTCAGCTTATCCGGCGGAATGGATTCCAGAGTAATTCTGTCTTTACTTTTAAATTCAAATTATAGTAATTGGGATTGTCACACATTCCAGACAGAAGATAAAATGGATATCAATATTGCTGAAAAAATATTAAGGGATCTAAATATTCAACATAAATTATTCCCGGATAGTACTGACAGACAAAATAATATTGTCCCGGAATTATTTGATTATATTGGTTCAACATATTTAACCGATTCCGGTTTTACTTCGTGTAAACTAATGCATTATAAGTCATTTTCAAAAAATGAAATTATTGTTGACGGTGGTTTTGGAGAAATATGGAGGAGAGAATTTTTAACCCGCTTATACTATTTGGGTAAAAAAGATTTAGAAAACAAGAACTATGAAAATATCTCTAAATATTTGCTCCATCACCGTGCAAATATTTTTTCTGAAGAATCTAATTCATTAATGTATAGAGGAATTGTAGATCAAATACAAGTATTAGTTAGTTCTCTGCCATCAATAAAAGAAATTGGATTTGGCAATTGGCTGGACTTGTTCTCACTTAAAACAAGACTTGTAAATTATTATGCACCGGAACAAGCACGGATCGATAATTTTGTTACAGCCTATATGCCTTTTGTTCAATTTATTTTAGTGAAAGACATACTTAATCTGCCGATAGAAAAAAGGAAGAATAATCGATTATCTAAAAACATTATTAAATTAAATTACAAGAAGCTATCAAAATATCGTTTGGCTAAAGGGAATATGTCTTATCCTTTTTATTTTACTCCTTTAATGAAAAGAACCAGATCACTAATACAAGGTAAATTTAGTAAACATAAAGAATTTGATGCGATGGATTTATTCTTAAATAAAATGAAAGAATTTACAATGGATTCATTGCATTCAAACTCAACTAAAGAATACGCCCCATACAACTATGGTGGGATTTATAAAAAGGTAAACTCATATTATAATGGTGAAAAGAACAATAAGCAGTTTGTTGACTGGTTTCTAACTTTTGAAATATTTAGGCAGATTATGGAAAGTAAAATATAGGTTAACGTTCAAAGTTTCAGTTCCGCCGTTGAGATAGCAGCTTTTTTGTATCCACTTGCTTCCTGTTTAATTTCCTTACTCAAAGTAATTATCTCCCCGGGTATAGTCTCCTAATTCTTACTACTTTCATGCATCGCTTGAGTATGAATTATGTAATCATTATGTTCTAATTTAAAATTTTAACAAAAGGGAATATGTATGAGCGAACAAAAGAATCAGAAACCGACCATCACACCATCACCTGATGGACCTTATTTAGTAAAAAACCTCGAGAAGTTCTCCAATCAAAACGGACCTATCGAAACAAAGAAGACATTAGCACTCTGCCGTTGTGGTAAATCTGCTAACAAACCATTTTGCGATGGTACGCACTCAAAGATTGGATTTTCATCTGCAAAATTAGAAAACCGTGTTGAGGACAAGCGGGAAAACTACGAGGGTAAACAGATTATCATTCACGACAACCGTGGTATATGCGCACATGCCGGTCGATGTACTGATGGTATTCCTTCGGTTTTTCGATTACGTCAGGAACCATGGATTGACCCGAACGCCGCTGACGTCCAGAAAATTAGTGCAACGATTAGCCAGTGTCCCTCAGGCGCATTGAGTTATTCCACTGAAGGTGTTGAACACCGTGACAGAGAAGGTGAACCTTCAATATTTGTAGCACCAAACGGTCCCTATTTAGTATCCGGAGGACCAGAGTTAATTGAGACATCACGTGCAGAGGGTGCTTCACTGGAACACTTTACTTTGTGCCGTTGCGGCGGATCTAAAAATAAACCTTTTTGTGATGGAACACATTGGCACATAAAATTCAAAGATGATAAGAATTAAAACAATTATTAATAGAAGAACCTTCAAATGAAGAAAGATTTTCCTGCCAAAATGTTGGTGGTAGAGAGGACGAATATATTGGTATGGTTTGGGTTAACGAATGGAGCTGATAATGAAGCGAATCAAAATACTAATCATGGGGGCGGCGGGACGCGACTTTCATAACTTCAACGTGGTGTTTCGTCACGATCCCACCTATGAAGTTGTCGCATTTACGGCCGCACAAATTCCGAATATCGAAGGTCGGCGCTATCCGTCTCAGCTGGCGGGGGAATTGTATCCTCAAGGGATTCCCATTCGACCGGAAGATGAATTGGAGTCTCTCATCACCCATGAGGATATTGCACAAGTGGTTTTCAGCTATAGCGATGTCTCTCACGTGGAAGTGATGCACAAAGCTTCACGGGTGATTGCCTGGGGAGCCAATTTTTGTCTCCTGGGAAGCCGGTCAACCATGCTTCCCTCTACAAAGCCGGTCATTTCTATTTGTGCCGTGAGAACCGGTGCCGGCAAAAGCCCGGTGTCTCGCAAAATTGCCAGGCTTCTGAAGGCCGCTGGACTTCAAGTGGCGGTGGTTCGTCATCCTATGCCGTATGGGGATCTCGCCAAACAGGTGGTGCAACGATTTTCTACTCTGGACGATATCGGCGCGGCGAATTGTACGATTGAGGAACGAGAGGAATATGAGCCACATATTCAACAAGGCACGATTGTCTATGCTGGAGTTGATTATCAGCAGATACTAAAACAGGCGGAAGGTGAAGCGGATGTCATTGTCTGGGATGGTGGCAATAATGATTTGCCGTTTTTTCAGCCGGACCTGGAGATTGTGCTGGTGGATCCCCATCGAGCGGGAGATGAAACAGCGTATTTCCCGGGTGAAGTCAATCTGTTGCGTGCG
>Ga0209536_100012107_pt1 | contig 12571 bp, 11 predicted proteins | sample DeeMarSeWOR28_12_FD_187461 | JGI IMG/M metagenome (GOLD analysis project Ga0209536, IMG submission 187461) | Marine sediment microbial communities from White Oak River estuary, North Carolina - WOR-2-8_12 (SPAdes) (version 2) | ecosystem: Environmental > Aquatic > Marine > Intertidal zone >...
AGATGCAAGTGTTGGATTAGTGGTTTAGTGCAAATCCGTTAAAAAGTTCCCCTTATGGGGCAGTCGAGGGTAAAATAAGGACAACATGCCTGGCCGTGAAGACGTTTTCCAAAAAGCTATTAACCAGGGTCACTCCCATGCCTGGGATCAGGAATGGGGTAAGGCCGCCAACTCCTACCGCGCAGCGTTGGAGGAGTTTCCCGATAACCCCAAGGCGTTAAGCAGCCTGGGCCTAGCGCTCTGGCAGTCGCAGCAATTCGATGAAGCCCTGCTGATCTACCAGCGCGTCACGGAGGTCTCGCCAACGGACCCGGTCGCATTCGAGCGCGTGGCGCAATTATCAGAGCGGATCGGCCAGCTTAAGGAAGCCATCGAAGCAGCCATGAAAGCCGCAGACCTGCATCTCAAAAATCGTGAAGCCACCAAGGCCGTTGAAAACTGGGTGCATGTCACCACGCTCAACCCGGAACACATCCTGGCGCGCTCGCGCCTGGCGTTGACTCACGAAAAACTCGGCCATAACCCGCAGGCCGTGGTCGAATACCTGGCGGTGGCCAGTTTGTTGCAACGCGGCGGGAATCTTGAAAAGGCCACCGAGCTGGTAAATAAAGCCTTGCAAATGGTGCCCAATAGCGCTGAAGCTAGGCAGGCGCAGACGTTGCTGCGGTCTGGACAGTTGTTGCCCAAGCCGATACGCCCGAAAGGTGGAACTGGGCCATTAGCGATGTCGCAGGTCATGCAGCTAAATCCGCCTACGCAACCGCTCAAATCTTCCCAGGATCCGATCGCTGAAGCACGCCAAAAAGCGTTAACTACGTTGGCAGAAGTTCTCTTCGATTACTCTGACGAAAGCGCCGCTGCGCAAACCCGACGTGGCCTGTCTGCCATCGTCAAAGGGACCGGGCAGCTATCCTTGCAACAGGCCGAACAAGCCAAAATCGTTTTACACCTGACCCAAGCCATTGACGCCCAAACAAAAAACCAGGAAAGCATGGCCGCTGACGAACTGGAAAATGCTTTGGAAGCCGGCTTTACGCATCCTGCGCTGTATTTCAACCTGGGCATGTTGCGGTCGAAAACGGATCGCACCGAGAGCGCGCTGCGCTACCTGGGACATGCTGTCAAACACGTCGACTTTTCCCTGGGCACACGTCTCCTGATGGGAGACACCCTCCTCAAAGTAGGGCGCACCCAGGAAGCAGCCATTGAATATCTCGAGGCGCTCAAGCAAGCCGACTCGATGGTTGTCCCTGAAAATTCGGCTGATGAAATCCGTCAGCTATATGAACCGCTCATCGAAGCCCAGGCCACCGATGCAGATGAGTCCAACCAGCAGCGGCTTTGTAAAAATATCAAAGAATTACTGGTGCGTTCGGACTGGCGCAACCACCTAGTGAAAGCCCGAGAGCAATTGCCCAAATCGCAGGAGGGCGATACCCCGATCCCATTGGCGGAAATTATCCTCCAGGCGCAGAGCAGCCAGGTGTTGGACATTATGAACCAGGTCAACCAATTGGCCCGCCAGGGTCGGCTGCGCTCGGCTATGGATGAAGCCTTCCATGCCCTGCAATCTGCGCCTACCTACCTGCCGTTGCACACATTGATCGGCGATTTGCTTGTCCGCGAGGGGCATACCCAGGAAGCAATTGCCAAGTTCACCGTGGTAGCCAACGCCTATGGCGTGCGCGGCGAGTCGAATCTGGCGACGAAAATGCTGCGGCGCGTCATCGAACTCTCACCGATGGACCTGAACGCCCGCATACGCATGATCGATCAATTGATCGCGCGCGGGCTGGTAGATGAAGCCATCAACGAATACCTTGAGTTGGCAGACATCTACTATCGTCTGGCCGAACTTGATATGGCCCGCAAAACTTACACCACCGCCCTGCGGGTTGTCCAGCAGGCAAGCGCCGACCGCAGTTGGAATGTCCACATTTTGCAGCGTATGGCTGACATCGACATGCAGCGCCTGGATTGGAAACAGGCCATGCGCGTCTTCGAGCAAATCCGCACCCTGCGCCCTGACGATGAAGTCGTGCGCAAAAACCTGATCGATCTCAACTTGCGGATGGCGCAACACTCCCAGGCCATTGCCGAACTGGACAGTTATCTTTCCTACCTGGATAGCAGCAGCAAGCAGGAGAAAGCTATCCCCTTCCTCGAAGATTTGGTGCAAGAGAACGAAGACCAGGTCATCCTGCGCCGTGCCCTGGCGAGCCAATATCAGCAGGCAGGGCAAATGGATAAGGCCATTGCCCAGTTAGACGCTGTCGGAGAAATCCTGATCGAAGCAGGGAAGAAAAATGATGCTGCTGAGGTCATCCAGCAAATCCTGCTTATGAACCCGCCCAACGCCGAAGGATATCGTACGCTCTTACAGCAACTTCAAGCTGATTAGTCCACTCCCCGCTCAACGCGGGGAGTTTTCATTCCCCTCCAGAGAACCATGCAAAACAACCTTTAAGTATCATGCGTGCATGATGAGTATTTGATAGCATGGTTAAGTCGAAAATTATCTACTGGAGGAATCACATGGTCAACCACTTTAATGAGCAGAACCGTCGTAATCTTGGTATTGTCTGGCTTGTCGTTGGATTCATTTTTCTCTTGAGTGGATTTTCAGGCGGCCTTGTTTTCCTCTTGCTGGGGGGCGTATGGCTGGCTTCATCCGATGGGAGGGGATTGAGCCTCTTCCAAAACCAACCCGACAACATGCGAATCCTGCTCCACAGAACGACCATCGGATTATTGGTGCTGGCCTCGGTTGTCCTGGTTGCAAACGCAATCCCTTAAAATATAGACATGAAAATCCGCCTGAAGACAGGCATCCTTTTACTCTGCATCTTCCTCCTGACTGGATGTAGCCCTCGCCTCGTTCCAGCGACCCCAGGCCTGCCACCCGCGCCGACAAGTTTGTCCATCCCCGCAGGGCTGACCCGGGAACAGTTCATCACTTTGAATTCCCTGCAAAAAGTGGAAGATTACCCACTTTACACCATGACCTATACCGGGGCATACCGTCCACGCGCGGGAACCATACTCCCCGATAAAACTGTTACTACAACCGAATACTCTTCAACCTGGGCCTGCTCCCTGTTCACCGTTCTTCTCGACGAAGAAAATCTACTCTACGGCCGCAACTTCGACTGGCAGTTCAGCCCGGCCTTGCTGCTCTTCACCGATCCGCCTGATGGCTATGCTTCGGTCTCGATGGTAGACCTCGCATACTTTGGGTTTGACGATACAACCGCCAAAGGGATTACCGATTTTCCCATCGAAAAGCGAACGAGTTTGCTCGATGCTCCCTACATGCCATTTGATGGCATGAACGAATATGGTCTCGTCATTGGCATGGCGGCTGTCTCACCCGGGAACATGCAGCCCGATGCGAACAAGGAGACGATCGGTTCCATTGGCATCATACGTCAGATGTTAGATCAAACCCGCAACGTGAACGAAGCCCTGGCTATTATCAAGAGCTACAATATTGATTTTGGAGGCGGACCTCCCATCCATTACTTGATGGCGGACGCGACTGGAAAGTCTGTGTTGGTGGAATATTACAATGGGGAAATGCACATTATTGATAACAAAGACCCCTGGCACCTGGCGACCAATTTCCTGCGCTCGTCTGTGGATGACCCGGCAGACGGCGGTTGTTGGCGGTACAATACGATTCAGGCGCAATTGACCGAAACGGACGGTCAAATTGACGCGGGTGCTGCCATGAGCTTGCTGGCAGACGTGGCCCAGGACAGCACCCAATGGTCGGTCGTGTACCAAATGAGCAACGGCACGATCAACGTCGTCATGGGCCAGGAATATCAAAACATGCACCAGTTCCAACTAGACCTGGCAGGTCGATAAAAACGGTTTGGAATTTTGGGTCGGGAGGGTAATATGAGCAATTTGATCTTCGCATTTATGCAGGCATACGGAGGGGATGAGCGCGAGTCCATCTTGCTGGCACGCAGCCTGCGTACGTTTGGCGGGGCACTGGCGAACCAACCGCTGTGGTTGATGATGCCTGAGAATCTGGAACAGGTTAGCGAGCCCACGCTTCGGGCGCTGGAGGGACTGGGGGTTCAGGTGCACAGGTTCGACGTCCCGGAAGATGCGCTCAAATTCCCGTTTGGGGGTAAGGTACATGCTGCTGCTGCGGCAGAATCCTTAGCGTCCGCTCGGGCTGATGTCTTGGTCTGGATGGATTCGGATACGGTCTTCGCGGGGGAACCTGCTGAATTCCTGTTGGGTGAAAACATCAATTTTGGGTATCGCCCGGTGATGTTAAAAAATATCAGTTCGCTATTTGATGAACCTGTAAACGCGTTTTGGAGTTTCATCTACGAAGGTTGTGGCACGCCTGTGGAAAAAATCCCCCCGATGCTCACCACGGTGGACGCTGTTCGCATTCGGCCACAATATAACGCTGGGATCATGTGCCTGCGCCCGCAGAAGGAACTGCTGCGAAGGTGGCGGGATCATTTTGGGAAGCTCTATCAACGACCGGAACTCACTCTTTATTACGAGAAACACCTTTTGTATCGTATTTTCGTGCATCAATCGATCCTGTCTGCCACGCTGTTGGCGATGCTGGAGCCGAGTGAAATGCAAGACCTGGGGCCGCGTATCAATTTGCCAATATTCCTGGATGCAGAACCTGAACTTTTCCACAAAGCCGTGACCTTGCGCTACGATGAGTTCAAATTCTTCGAGGGGCCTGATTGGGAAGAGAAAGTTGACCTGGGCGAGTCTTTTCAAGGGTGGTTACAAACACAGGTAGGGAACCTCAATTCGGGATAATAAAGTTTTTACACGGATTGCACGGATTTTCTAAATCTTTCCGTGCTGGGGCTGTTCAAAAAGGCAGGCAGCCCCTCGGTCATTGCCTTGCGCAAGCAGCGCGGACCGGACGTTGAAGGCGCTTTCGGCGATATCACACACAACATGGGCGTACGCAGGTTCATGCTTTGAGGCTTGAAGAAAGTCGAAACCGAGTGGGGCCTACTCTCTATTGCATACATTCTACGCAAACTGGCGGCCTTTTGACCGCCAGTTTTTTGCCTTTCTTGTTCTTAGGGCACTTTCCTACCCTTTTTCAAAACCTTTTTAGACCCCCCCTCTTTTAGAGAAGAAGAAACTGAAATCTTATGTGGGGATTTGAACCTGTGGCAAGTCCTTCATGGCTTCTTCGATGGCTTCGCGGGGATACTCGTAATCTTCTAGACTGCTGCCCAAGTAAGATTCATAAGCTGCCAGGTCGAAATGACCGTGCCCAGACAGGTTGAACAAGATGGTGCGCTTCTCGCCTTTTTCTTTGGCATCCAGGGCCTCGTCGATGGCGGCGCGGATGGCATGTGAAGTCTCGGGGGCCGGGATGATGCCCTCGGCTTTGGCAAAGGTCACCGCTGCATCGAAGGTTGCACGCTGCTTGACAGAAACCGCGTCGATCAGGCCCGCATCGCAGAACGCGGACAGGCTGGGGGCCATGCCGTGATAGCGTAGTCCACCGGCATGGATGGCGGGCGGCACGAAGCTATGACCCAGTGTGTGCATCTTGACAACCGGCGCCATCTTAGCTGTATCGCCATAGTCGAAGGTGTATTCGCCCTTCGTGATCGATGGGGTAGCGGTTGGCTCTACTGCCACCAGGCGCGTGCGCTGACCGTCTTTGAGATTCTGCCGCAAGAAGGGGTAAGCGATCCCGGCAAAGTTCGATCCACCGCCGACGCAGCCGATGACCACATCCGGGTACTCGCCCGCCATATCCATCTGCTTGAGAGCCTCCTCACCGATGATGGACTGGTGCGTCAGCACGTGGTTGAGCACCGAGCCGAGACTGTATTTCTTCTTGCCTTCGGAAGTGGCGGCCACTTCAACGGCCTCCGAGATGGCGATACCCAGCGAGCCGGTGCAGTCCGGGTCTTTCTCGAGCATCATGCGTCCGAACTGGGTTCTTTCCGTAGGGCTGGGATAAATTTCAGCGCCGTAAGTCTGCATCATGACCCGGCGATAGGGTTTCTGCTCGTATGAAACCTTGACCATGTACACTTCCAGGTCCAGATCGAAGAAGTTGCAGGCCAGCGCAAGGGCCGAACCCCATTGACCGGCTCCGGTCTCGGTGGTCAGGGCCTTGGTCCCGCCAACTTTGTTGTAGAAGGCCTGGGCGATAGCAGTGTTGGGTTTGTGGCTGCCAGCCGGGGAAACGCTTTCATTTTTGAAATAGATATGCGCCGGGGTGCCTAGGGCTTTTTCCAGGCGGACAGCGCGCACGAGCGGGGTGGGGCGATAGAGCTTGTAAATATCGCGCACCTCTTCTGGGATGTCGATAAAAGCGTCAGTGGCAATCTCCTGCATGATCAGTTCCATCGGGAACAAGACGGACAGGAAATCAGGTGTAACAGGCTCGAGCGTGCCCGGGTGCAGCACAGGCGTGGGCGCAACCGGGCTGTCGGCGGCGATGTTGTACCAAGCCTTCGGTAGATCAGTTTGGTTCAAAAGAAAACGGGTTTGTTCAGACATGGGAACCTCCATAGGATTTTAGATTTTAGATTTTTGATTTTTAATTGACGATTTGATAAACAATGATGAACAGTTTGGAACGTATTCCTATCTTTGTTCATCTGTGTGCATCTGTGGCTTTTGGTTCCCTTCAAGGCGGGTGAAAAACGATGTAAATAATCATCTCGCTCCTCCATCAAGAACTAACAAAAAATACCTGAAATGTTATTAGCCAAAACTTTCTCGCTAAATGACTGGCTGTGCATCAACCCCATCTTCTGGTGGACTTCTTCCAATGTTTGCTGGGCGATAAACTTGGCCTTCACCGTGCCGCTGAATAACACTTCCAAAAGCATCCTGGGCTGGGAGATGTACTCCGCACGGCGTTCGCGCAAGGGTGCAAGGTACGCGTTCAACGCTTCTGCTAACCTGCGTTTGACCTCTACATCGCCAATCTTGCCCTCCAGGTAGCGGGCTTTGAACTCCTCGACCTCGGCTTTATCGGGATTGAAAATGTCATGATAGACAAAGACCGGGTTGCCGTCCACATGCCCCGGGTCCGTGGAATGGATGCGCGTGGGGTCGGTGTACATCGACATCACTTTGCGCTCCGTCTCCTCGGGCGTGTCTCGCAACAAAATGGAATTCCCGTAGGATGTGTGCATAATGCGATTGTCAACGCCGGGCAGCCGGGCAGCATTGGAGAGCAGCGCGTCCGGCTTCGGGAAAGTGTCACCATAAAACTGGTTGAAGCGCCGGGCGGTCTCACGCGACAACTCGATGTGCGGTAACTGGTCCTCGCCCACCGGCACCACCTGTGCCTTGTAGAGCAGGATGTCCGCCGCCTGTAAAACCGGGTAAGTCAGCAGGCCGAGCGAGGGTTGCAGGTTCAGTTCCTTGATCTGCTCTTTGTAGGTCGGCACCCGCTCCAGCCGCGACACCGTGGTCAACATGCTGAACAGCAGCGAGAGTTGCGCATGTTCCGGGATGATGGACTGCAGCACGATGGTCGCCCGCGAAGGGTCGATGCCAACTGCCAGCCAGTCGGCCAGCATGTTCAGGATGTTTTCCTGAATGCGTTCCGGCTGGGCATGCCCCGTCGTCAGCACATGCAGGTCGGCCACCAAGAAGAAGCACTCATGCGTATCCTGCAAGCGTGTCCAATTCTCCAGCGTCCCGACCAGGTGGCCAATGTGACGCGGCCCGGTAGGGCGATGACCCGTGAGAATTCGTTTTTTGGACATGACTGCCTCCTTCTTTGGAAAATGGATGTTTCGATCTACGGCACGAACAACAGCGTGGAAGTCCGTCCCGCTTCTTTCTGGGCCTCAAGCCTGCGCGCCGCAAAAATGGCCTCCGCCGTAAGGACATTGCTCTCATCAACCGTGGCTGACAGACGCTCCTGCATCGGGTTTTCGATTTCGTGCGGTACATCAGCTGCTTTGTCAACCAGATTTGTTTCATTTTGTGTGTTCATTTCTTCTCCTTCTTCTTTCTCCCCTCTCCCTGAAAGGGAGAGGGGCCGGGGGTGAGGGTCTTTGATTGAGGGACAAAACAAAAAAGCGCTCATCCCATATGGGACGAACGCTTCTGCATCCGTGGTGCCACCCAACTTAGGCTGACCAGTGGCTTTAACAAAAATTTCCCTGCCGTCTCGCACCGAAGTGCCGTGCTCGCGGCACGTGCCCCATCAACACGGGGTACACAGACGGTGATGAAGCACCAGGGAGAAAAGCCAGCCTCACTCATTCAGGTACGGGCTAACAGCCAATGTCTAAAAGCTAACTGCTAACTTTATACCCTAGCTCTATAACGGGAGCATCCCGGCGCGGGTTACTTGTATCCGTTCGCCCTGCGGCTCAGAGGTCCATTCGGCGCTGTCGTTTCGGGCAGGACTTTCACCACTCGCCTGCTCTCTGTGCCGTCGTCCAGCGCGTACTCGTCCTCGTCACAGCCTTTTGTTGATTGGGGTTGATTATATCCATAACAAAGGAGGTGTCAAGGGCGGATGACACCAATTAAATAATCATAGATTACATCTGCCATCAATTGATGCGCCTTTCCATTTGGATGACTATCGATTGGATAAATAATATATTCATCATAGCCCAGCCCTTTGAAAGGGGTACTTGCATTCACAAAATGGAGATCGTTTTTTAGGACTATCTCTTCCAATCTATCTGCAAACTTTTCGTTATAAAAAATATCAATATATACAACAATGGTGGGGATATCATTTTGTTCACTAAAATCTTTCATCTCTGAAAAGACCTGGGACATATATCTACTCTGTTTCCCTGAAAAAGGTTCATTGCGGGCAAGTTCCTTTTCCATGTTATAGATATCATCATCGTAATAGGTGCCTCTATTGAACACATCGATAAAAGCCTGTATCGAGTAAAAATGAAAGAATGAGTAAGCTTTAGGTACATCCCTGTATGTTTGTTCTTCAGGAATGTATTGATCGTTACGAGGGCAAAAACCGACCAAGATCAGGTCCGGATCATAATCTTTCGCTTTATGCTTCATCACCTCTAAATATTGTTTCAGGTTGTATGCGCTCAGGCCAAAATTGATGAATTCGTATGTAATATCTCCAGCCTCTTTGTTCAACCTTTCTTCGAGCAATGAATGGAATGTCTCCTCGATCGTAATCCCATCGGCCAGGACAAATGAGTCGCCAATGACTGCAACCCTAAAGGTATCACCTGCCTTATCAAGGCTGTATTCTTTGTCTCTAAGCCCGGCGGAATTGGTTTCAAAGGTAACCAATTTGTGTAAGGCATTCAAGTTTGGTTTTAGCTCGAAAACAAGTTCAGGATAATCCGATTGCTTTAAGAAACCAAGTTCCCCCAACCCATTGACACTGTTCATTTTTGTTATTGAAAAACTTGCACTTCCAAACAGAAAGAAACGGTAAGACTGTTCCAGTGCAAGAAAGGAAATAGCAGTGGAAATTAATAGGAGCAATCCATTTGTGAGAAGATTCTTCTTATTCATATCTCGGCTTTATATCGTAATATTTCGAAGATTATATACGGAAAACTGTGACTGCTATCTATTTAGGTAAATGGGCCGCCCGCAGATAGGGGTCATTTTCGGGGTTGTCCGAGATATATCCTGAAGCCCGTGTGAAGCCAAACATTCCCGCTGCCCTTGTGGCAGGCGGTGTCTCTTCGCGCGACCAAGGTGCTGGCATGCGCATCCCTAGTGAAGCCCCCAACAAGGCCCATGTTTGCAACGCGACAAAGATAACGTGGTTCTGGTAGAGCGCGAAGAAGATCAGGCAGGCTGTGATGTTAGGAATATGAGTCCCCACCACCTTAAGCTTGATCGACCAGGGCGAGTCGTGCTCGGGCGAGATGTACACGTCCCAGTAGTAATCCTGCCAGAGCCACTGCCACACCCCGATCAGCACATAGGCCAACAGCCACACCCCCCAGGTCGGCCATGTTTCGCCGATCCGCTGTGCCAGATGATAGAAGGACAGAAAAAGCGTCCCTGAGGCAAATCCCCAGGTCAGGCCAAAGACGATTTGCGGAAGCAGGTCCATGCGGCGGTGGAAGCGCAGCGTGTATCTTGCCCAGATGACCCAATAGGCAACAGTCACCAGCAGGATCAGTCCACCTGTCCACAGCCACCAGCGGGTGTCCGCGATCTGCTCGGGGGTGGCAATCGGATTGGAAAACAGCGCATCAAACACGCCCGAGAAAACTGCTACCAGGCAGCAAGCGCAGAAGTAGATCCCAGCCCGAGTCCAGGCTGCCAGCGGTGAAAACACGTTCGGAGGATGTTTCCGATAGCGCGCGAAATAAACCGCGATGAGAATCGTCATGATGGTGGATATCAGTATGGCAGCATTCGTTAAGGGATTCATAAGAGATAGATCTATTTATCAGCGGTCCTCAATGCCCATTCCACAGCGGGAAGTATCCACTCATCCAGGGGCTGATACAGAATACCATGACCTGTACCAATCTCCAGAATGATCTCATCGGATTTGGCGAGTTTGGAGAAGGAGAAAAATTCCTGGCAGGAGCCAGCCCACTTATCAACAGAATCGTAAATGGAGAGCACATTCCCAACCAAACGAACCTGGTCTTTCATAAATTCATCAACCGTATCAGGGTGACAGGCTCCTAAAAGAACGAAGCTGACTTCATCATTTTCAAGCAGATGTGAGACCAGGACAGTAATCGCAGCCCCTTTGGACGCCCCCACAACCGTGATATTTCCCGCCGGGACACCCACATCTATCAAAGCTTGGACCTGCTTCCGCACCCTTTTTGCATACACAAAACTATCCGTGTCCTTCGACCTTTGCTCGCTGATCACTACGAAGCCGTGTTTGTGTAGGGTTTCCAAGATCGCCTCGTATTCGTATTCGCCATATTCCGGGCTTATCGCTGGCAGTCCCTGGTCCTCGATGATCTTGCCGTGCAGATAAAACATATATCGTTGTGATGGGTCAATTGAATCAGGAAAATTGTAGTCAGGTTGGCCCCTACAGCCAAACAGGGAAGATGGGATCAGAATGAATGCAATCAGTTGTAGATAAACTATTTTGAATTTCATTTTTACTCTTGTGCAGCTACTCAATATAAATCTAGCCAACACTTCTATCTTTCCTTCTCGCCAGCAGCTTACGAATTCTTGCATGGCGTTCGCGTGTCAGCGGATAGAACCAGGCAACCGCCACCGCGCTGAAGAGCAGCAGCGCGCCAAAAGGGCCGATCAAGATGCGGATGGCCATCAATGCGGACGAGGATTGCTGGAAGAAGGTCGCGCCTTCGGGAGGCGCCTGGTAGCCGAACCAGCCCAGCGCCTGCAAAGCAATAAAAATTGCCAGCGCGCCGGTCATCTTGCGGACAAAGTTCTTAACACCGTAGTAAATTCCCTCCTGGCGGCGGCGCGTGCGCAGCTCGTCCCATTCGATCACGTCAGGGAAGAGCGCATCCGGCAACACATGCGCGGTCGAGACCGAGATGCCCGCCAGCACAGCCAACACCAGGATGTAAGTGATCTGTCCTGGCTGGATGGTGAAAATCAGCAGCTGCACGACCGCCCAGAAAGACATGCCGATGATGTAGGCAATATGTTTGTTGAAACGATTGGACATCCACACCCAGAACGGCAAGACCAATACAGATGTTATCAACAGCAGCGCAAAGACCACTGATTCGACCGGCAGGCCAAGCGCCTTGGCGAGCAGGTCCCCGTCCGAGATCCAGTAGGCGATGAAGAAGGGGAGTGCCAGCGCCACAAGGTCGAAGGTGATCCAGTTCAGCATATACAGGCCAGTCGCAAAGCGGAAGGGGATGTTGCTCCAGGCTGTGCGGACACTCTCGATGAAAGAGATGCTTTCCTCATGTGCGATTTCCTGTTGGCTGCGTTCCCGTTCGCGGATGAAAAAGAAAATCAATAATAAGGGTATGGTTGCCAGCCCGCCAAACAATGAGCCGACGATCAGGTAACCCTGTTGCTGGGTCGCACCCGAGGCCAGGACCGAGTCTACGATAGCGGGAGCAGCTACGGCGATGATCAGTGAAGCGAACAGGTTGAAGAACATGCGGTAGCCGGTCAGGGATGTCCGTTCGTCATAGTCCAGGGTGATCTCCGGCGTCAACGCGTAGAGCGGCACAATCACGAGCGTCTGGAAGGTGTCGCTCAGCATGAAGGCGAAGGTGACGAAGGCTGCCAGTGCAAGCTGACTCTCGAAGGGCGGCGCCCACCACAGGATGACGAATCCCAGGCCGAATGGGATCGAGAACCACAGCAGGAAGGGCCTCCTGCGTCCCCATTTCGTCCTGAAGCGGTCGCTGATGATGCCGACCAGGGGATCGTTGATGGCGTCCCAGATGATGCCGACCAGCGCAGCAAAGGATGCCAGGCGCGGCTCCAGCCCGACCACGTCGGTGATGAAGATGGCGTAGAAGATCTGACGCAGCGTGCCGAAACTGGAACTGCTCCAATCACCGGAACCGAACACCAGCTTTGTCCAGATAGACAGGTGGGCTTCTTTTGGAGTAGTGGTCATGTTTTCTCCTTTGGCATCACGAAGGGCGCG
>Ga0209536_100012108_pt1 | contig 12571 bp, 9 predicted proteins | sample DeeMarSeWOR28_12_FD_187461 | JGI IMG/M metagenome (GOLD analysis project Ga0209536, IMG submission 187461) | Marine sediment microbial communities from White Oak River estuary, North Carolina - WOR-2-8_12 (SPAdes) (version 2) | ecosystem: Environmental > Aquatic > Marine > Intertidal zone >...
GAACCATTCGCAGCAAGTGTGTGCATCATTGAGGCTACTCTCTTTGTTTTGGGATTACTAAGTTATGCCGTTTTTCGGCATTATGCCTTTCATTGGTATTACTGGTATGTCACATTTACGCTGGGAGTATCCATAATACATTATTCCTTCGGTGGCTTCGCACATTCTGGCATGGTCTTGCTCTGGGTGGTCCTGATTCCGTTAAACACACTCGTAGCCTATAAACCTCGTCATGGCCTTATGATGTTTCTGGCTGCCATCGCCATTTTTATTATCGCTGCAATTTTACAACCCTATAACCCCCGCCTTGTCAACAATATTCTACCAAACCAGATCACATGGTTATTCGTGATGAATACAGTGGGTGTTGCAACTTACATGATCGTTGCGATGTACTATTTTTTGTGGCGGAATGAGATACTCAGCAATTTGGTGTTAGATGAGCAGAAAAAAGGCGAAGCCTTGTTATTGAACATTCTGCCCAGGGAAATTGTCGCCATCCTGAAGAACGAGAACCGCGTCATTGCCGATCAATTCGATAGCGCCAGCATCCTTTTTGCAGATGTGGTGAACTTCACCCCCATGTCTGCCACCATGACCGCAACCGAATTGGTGGAACTTCTCAATGAAGTCTATTCTTACTTTGATACGCTGGTTGAAAAGTATGATCTGGAGAAGATCAAAACGATCGGTGATTGTTACATGGTAGCAGCCGGGGTACCTCGTCGTCGCCCTGACCATGCGCTTGTGATTACAAAGCTGGCACTGGATATCCGCGACTACGTGAGTCAACATGAATTTTGTGGGCATAAACTGACATTCCGCATTGGGATCAATTCTGGTTCAGTTGTGGCTGGCGTGATTGGGCGAAAAAAATTCATCTATGACCTTTGGGGAGATGCAGTCAATACAGCCAGCCGAATGGAGTCACATAGCGCAGGCGGTTCGATCCAGGTCACAGAAGCGACCCATAACCTCATAAAAGAAGAGTTTGATTGTGAACCGCGCGGCACGATCCAGGTAAAAGGCAAAGGCAAAATGCCCGTCTGGTTTGTGCTAGAAAAAAGATGAATGTGATGGTGACTCGCCATCATAAGTGTGTATTTCAGGGCTTCACGGGATAGAAATGGGCACGAATAAAAACTCGCTTTCAAGCAATAAGTAAAAGAAGCTTTGGCGGGGTTATTGGCGATCAGTCAATCAGGAAAATGTTTGCCATAGAGCTAGAACTATGAGTTGAGAGGAGTAAGATACACTACGTTGATGAGCACAGCCTTTCTAAGCATTTTATCTGGAATAGCAGGTATGTTTGGTTGGGGGATTTACGACTTCCTGGGCGGGGTTTTCACCAAACAGATCGGGCCGTTCAGATCTTTTTTCTGGTCACAACTGGCCGGGTTGACCTCGGTCTTTGCGCTGCTGTTCATCTTTTCAACCAGCCTGAATATCCATCCTTTAGCGCTCGCGCTGCTCCCCGTCGCAGCCATCCTGTATTCCGCCGGATACCTGTTCTTTTTCAAAGGCTTCGAGATAGGCAATGTCTCGATCGTGGCCGCGACCATGAACCTATGGGCGGTATTCACCATGTTGTTTGCCTTTCTCTTTATGGGACAGCGGCTTTCCACGATACAGACCCTGGGCGTCTTCATGATCATCTTCGGCGTTACTCTGGCATCCTTGAATTGGAGCGACATTAGGAATCAAAAATTTCAGCTATCGTCCGGTGTCAAAGAAACAGCCGTGGGCGCTTTTTTCTTCGGGGTCTTTTGGAATGTCAGTGAGATCATCACCGAAGAAATTGGCTGGTTGTTGACCACTCTGTTCGTGAAATTGGGAATCATTTTGTTCTTGCTGCTTTTCTCAAAGATTCTAAAACGGGAACTCACTTTAACAAAAGCCAGCACGAAAACACAGTTTATGGTTGGGATCATGGGAGTCATCGAAGCCGGTGCAGTCGCAATCGTCAATTATGGATTGACGATCGGAGACGCAATTCTGATCACGCCCATCTCTTCCGCCCTTTCGATCGTGACCATCACCCTGGCTATTATTTTCTTGAAGGAAAAGATAACGAAACTTCAGGGGGTTGGAATCCTGACAGCGATTGCCGGGATCGTTGTGACTGCGTTCTGAGATTTCCCCGCTACATGTCCCCGAATGGAAATTTCAAACAAGCCTTTATTTCTTCACCAAATGCTCCGGCGTAAAAGCACCCGGCAGCAGATCGCGGACTGTGGTTTCTTGAATCAATTTCCCGTCTCCGTCCGCGATCAGCACAACTGTATCCAACCCAAATTCGGCCAGCACCTGTCGACAAGAACCGCAGGGCGAACCGCCGTTCTCTGTCGCCACGGCGATGACTTCGAATTCCTTCTCACCCGCTGTTACGGCCGTGAAGACCGCTGTCCGCTCGGCGCACATGGTGGTGGGATAAGCTGCGTTTTCCACGTTTACGCCGGTAAACACCTTGCCAGATTTGGTGCGTAAGGCCGCGCCGACAGGATAGTTCGAGTAAGGCACGTACGCACGCCGACGGGCTTCATTTGCCAGGTCGATCAAGAACTGGCGTTCTTCATTCGTTAGCTGGGGCATTTTCCTGGTCACCTTTTTTGTCAGTAGCGATACGTTGCGCGCGCACACGTCGGATGCGTCGGCCAATGACCTTTTCGATGGTCAGAAGCAGGCCATCGGTCTGGATTGATTCGCCATCCTGCGGGACGCGTCCAAAATGGTCGTACAGGAATCCAGACAGGGTATCCGATTCAACCTTGGGGATATTGCTGTCCATGATTTCGTTGAAATCATCCAAGCCGATGCGGCCGAGAAATACGTACTCATCCGGTCCGTTTTGCTGCACGAGGTCTTCTTCGCTGAGATCATACTCATCTTGAATCTCGCCGATGATCTCTTCAATGATGTCTTCCAGCGTCACCAGCCCGGCTACTCCGCCATATTCATCCACCACAATGGCCATATGAATGCGTTGCGCCTGCATTTCGGTCAACAATGTGTCTGCTTTTTTTGTGTCGGGCACGAAATAGGCCGGGCGTAACAAATCGCGTATGCTGGCCCGTTTTCGGCCATTCTGCACCACGTGCAACAGGTCTTTGGCATACAGCAGGCCGACGATCTTGTCGATCTCCTTCTCGTACACTGGAACGCGCGAATGCCCAGATTGCGTGAAGGCTTTGGCTGCCTGCGTGAGCGAAGTGCTAACTTCAAAGGCCAAGATGTCTATCCGCGGCACCATGATCTCGCGCGCCAGCGTATCGCCGAACTGGAAGATGGAATAGATCATCTGGCGTTCTTCACGCTCCAGGCCGCCTTCCTCCTGCTCCGATTCAACCCAGATTTTAAGCTCATCTTCGGTCATTTGCGCAGCCACTGGAGCCGGCCACTGCGACTTGAGCAACAGAACCGGCAAAAAGATCAGCGGCGACATGACGAAAATCAAGGCGCGTGCAAAAAGTCTCAGGCGCAGGCTCCAACGTTCCGGTTCGCGCAGGATGTTGCCCTCGACGGTGAACTCAACCACCATCAGAGCTAACGCCACTAGAAAAATAATCACGATCAGGATGACAAGCGCGAATCGGGACTCCCCTACGGCCTGCCCGGCCATAGACAGGATAATTCCAGCCAGCAGGATGCGTGCGGCCGTCTGGCTGAATCGTAGCGTGGGACGCAAACGAGCATCTTCGATCAATGCCAGTGTGTGGTCCACGGCTTCAGATGACTCTTCCCTCAAGGATAGCAATCGCAGCGGACGCAAGTTCAGTAAACTGACGCGTGTCGCCGCAATGACCAGGTCTAGAATAACAAATAGAATACTAAGCGGGATGCCCCACTCAATCTGTATCACGTTTTTCCAACTTTCTTATGGCCCGAGCCGGCATGCCAACCACAAGTGTATCTTCTTTTACATCCTTGGTGACAACCGAGCCTGCACCGGTAATGGCACGATCTCCAATTTTCAGGGGCGCAACCAGCATCGAATCTGAACCGATAAACACATCTTCGCCAATCTCGGTGGGGTGTTTCTTTTCACCGTCATAATTACAGGTGATCGTACCGGCACCGATATTGGTATTCGCACCGATGTCGGCATTGCCTATGTAAGAGAAGTGTCCCATCTTGACGCCAGGACCAAGGGTAGAATCTTTCACTTCGCCAAAGTTGCCCATGTGGACGTTATCCATCAGGTGTGCACCCTTGCGCAGGCGAGCAAAGGGGCCGATGTCCACATCATCTTCGAGACGCGCGCTTTCCATGACCGACATGAAAACCTGGCATCCGTTCCCGATTTGCGAGTCCCTGATGTGGGTGTTCGGGCCAATTTCACAGCGCTTACCAATGGTGGTATTCCCCTGGATGTGAGTATTCGGCATAACCACTGTATCTTTGCCAATCGTCACACCTGCTTCGATGTAGGTCGAGGCGGGATCGATCATCGAAACGCCCGCAAGCATCAGATCCTGGTTGATGCGCTGCCGCATGACGGCCTCCGCTTCGGCGAGGTGGACACGGGTATTGATACCGATCGCCTCTTGCAGGTTATCATGAACCAATCCCAGCACAGGTAAACCATCCCTGACAGCCAACTCAATTGTATCCGTCAAATAATACTCGCCTTTGGGAGATAGTTCAATGCGATCCAGTGTATCCCACAACCAATCTGCTGAAAAGCAATATGCACCCACGTTGAGTTCTCTGATTGCCTTCTGTTCTGGTGTAGCGACGAACTCTTCCACAATAGCAGCGACCGTACCATCCTCCTTGCGCACAATGCGTCCAAAACCGCGTGGGTCTTCGGCGATGACAGTCAGCATGGAAACCGGGCCTCTATTCTTTTTTTGCATCTCAACCAACTGCTGGAAGGCCTCGCCCCGCAGTAGGGGCATATCCGCATAGGTGACGATAACATAATCACTTTGTCCCAGGAGTAAAGGCTTTGTCTGTGCTGCAGCATGTCCTGTGCCAAGTTGCGGCTCCTGGAGTACGCAAACTGCCGTCTCGCTAACGAATTCCTTCACCTGCTCGGCGCCATGCCCGACAACCACTACTGGCTTCTCGGTGGTGGCCTGGTTCAGAGATTGGAGCGTATGCCAAAGCATAGGCTTGCCAGCCAGGGGATGCAACACCTTTGGCAAATCCGATTTCATGCGAGTGCCTTGCCCGGCAGCAAGTAAAACAGCAGTGACTTTCATAAATTCACTCCAATAATTAAAACGGCCTGCGTTCCACGGGGCGACGCAAGGCCTGCTTGAGTTTAGAGAAAAAGCCCCGCAGATGCGGGAAATAATGAACGCTAGAAAAAAGCAGGGGCGCCTGGATTCGAACCAAGATCCACGGCTCCAAAGGCCGGTGTGCTGCCATTGCACCACGCCCCTGAGATGCCCCAATGGGCGGGCAAAATTGTATCACAGGGCGAGCAGTTGAGCAAATCGCTATTCTTCTTCCCCGGGGGCTAAGCCCAGTTGGCGCGCCTGATCGTAGGTGATTACATCCGGATTGGTTGAAACCCCACTTTGTTTTGAAGCAGCATCACTCCAATATGCTTCCAACTCAGCGGTTGTGATTTTCTTTTTGGATTTCAAAAGCTCTTCTATCTCACTCGTCGTGGTTTGCGTAAGAGGTTCCGCATATTTGGAAACACTCTGCTCTTCTTCATCTTCATCGTCCAAAACAACCGGGGCTACCCCCATGTGCTTTAAGGCTTTCTTCACTTCGTCACGCACAGCTAACATGGCACTGACAGTGTCCATCACATTTTCAACTGTTGCCAGGTTATTGCCAGCTAACAAGAGCGCGTAGGCTGTGTTCATTGGGACAAGCAGCAAGTCATGATCGCCACCAGCGAACACATGGTAGCTATCCAGTTCATCCTGGTGGATGTAACGCGTCACTTTCACCCCGGCGTTATAAACTGCCATCAGAGATGAAAACAGGGATGCTTCCATGCTGGTATCTTTCAAAGCACCGGCACACGCCAACACCCGTCCGCGGTCACTGAGAAGATAAACGGCCTGGGCGTTTACATCCTGCCTGAAATTGGCGAGCAGGTTCGAGAGCGTTTGATGCTGACCGGATTCAGGTTCCCCTTCTTCGGGCATAATGGTGCGATCCAGGCTAAGCGCACGCTCCACCGCATCTAGAAAATCCGTCAATGAGATGGGTTTATCAAAAACGGCTGCAGCTCCCGCGTTCAGGATTTCGTCGCGCGCTTTGCGATCAGTCATGCCTGTTACGAGAATAACGCGCACATCCGGGTTTCTGACGCGAATTTTATGCATCAACTCAATGCCAGTGATGCCCGGCAAGCGATAGTCAGATACCAGCAAGTCAATTTTTTCGCGCGAAGCTTCCAATAGCGCTTCCTCACCAGAAGGCGCTTCAATGATCTCCAACTCATGCGCCAACGTATCCAATGTGGAATGGAGCAATTTCAGGATGTCGCGCTGGTCATCTACTAATAGAACACGGGGAATAGACATAAGGCCTTTCCTTGAAAAGGGTTAGTTCAATATTAAATACCACAGAACTTCTTCAGGGCGGATTGCTAAATTATAGCAAAGATTCAACTATTCCCATCACGGAATCGGTATTGCCAGCGCCGGCGCACCATACAATCCTGTAAGCCCATCGACTACTTCAGAAAACGGATAGCGCACATTCCGGTATGCATCATACCTTACAGCCACAAATAGAGGCATAAGAGGCAGGTCTTGCATCAGAATAGATTGGACTTCGAACGCATGGATTTTTGCCCGTTCTAAATCATTGACTTGGTTCCACGCCTCGCACGCAGACACTAAGTTGCTTCCGTTATAAACAAATGGATTCTGCTCTGCAGGCACAAACCACTCACACAGATAAGACGGATAAACGCTCAAACGCCAGCCCAGCAAGGCCATATCATAATCCCTGGAACCATAAACTACATACAGAAGATCATCCGAATCGCTTATCTTTACACCAATAGTCAGGCCCAGGGTTTCCGCCTTTTGGGCGATATACTTTGCGGCCACATCTCGCATCGCATCCTGCTGCGGTGTCAACAAGGTAAAGCGCGGCAATATATTTCCGTCGGTGTCTTTGAGCCCGCTGCCATTTACATCTGAAGCAGGCACTTTGTCCCAGGAATAACCCGCCTCCGTCAAGAGCCTGACTGCTTCCGTCAGGCGTGCATCTTCCGATGTACCAGTACATGGCAGCGACAATTCCTCATACCGCCAAAAATCGTCTACTACGAATCCTGGCAAAGGGGCCGCATCACCGCCTAATTCTTCTACGAGAGCTTGCGGGTTGATCATACAGGCCAGGGCCCGATGCAAAACCGGGTCGGCCAGATAAGGATTGTTATGGTTGAAAGCCAGGAAACGCGCGCTACGAGTGGCATTGCGGCTGAGTATTATTTCGGATCTATTTTCCAATTGGGGAACAACGCCGGATGAAATGTTCCCAGGTTCCAGGATAATATCCACTTCATCGTTTTCCAAGGCTCTCACGGCTGCCGATTGGTTGGGATAAGTGATATAGCGAACACTGTCGAACCAGGGATCGCCGAAGGGTGAATCAAAATTGACCTGGTTTTCAAATCTTTCTTCAATGCTGCTGGCAAACTTCCACGGCCCCAGTGTTGGTTCGTTGGTATTAGCGAGTTCAAAAAGAAACCCGCGCGCTTCAGCTAATTTTGTTTCGTATTCACTGCGATTTTTGGTAAGTTTGTTGTATACACTGTTCAAATCATCCTGCAAATTTTGCGCGTTTCTAGATATTTCCGTATAGATTGCACTGCCGGGGGCCATTGTGTTCAGCGAAAGATTCAGCGTATCTACATCCGCATGCATCTGGGCAAGTTCACCTTCCAATTCCAGGATGGTTTGCAGCAGTGTTTCATCCGGCAACAGACTAACCACGTTGGCAATGCGTGGTTGCCAGTATGCCCGGTTGACTATTGGCCCTTGTAAGACTCCGTACTGCCAATCAGCTACGGTGGGTCTGGTCTTGAAATAGAACTTGACGACCGTTCGATTCAATACTTCTGCGCGGTCGAGAACGTCCGGGTTATAGGCTCTTTGCCAATTCAAACCCAACCGAAACTGCAAGGCTGTGTTTACTGTAAAGACCACGTCCTTTGCTGTAAAAGGAGAACCGTCTGTCCATCTCAGGTTGGATTGCAAGGTCACTGTAGCGGTGCAATTGACGGAATCACACACCAAGGCAGGTGGCTGCCCTAAAGCGGTAGCAGGCTGGAGGTCTAGAGAGGGAGGCGCGAGATAGTAGAGACTCGGCCAGTAGCTGGCCTGAGTCGCATTATTCCAGTAGTCCGCCCCTGATTCGTCAAACAGAGCCCAAACGTTGGTGGTGGTAATTTCCCCTAATATGGCAACCCGCAGCATAGGCATACGCTGCGGGAGACGAGTAGCTGCAACAGGAACAGGTGTATTCGTTGGCGCAGGTGTAGCAGGAGCAGGAAGCGGTTCTGGTGTGGTTGTTGCTACGCAAGCAGACAGAAAGAAAGCGGCAAGCGCCAGTGAAGAAAATAGGGGCCGCATAAACAAAGCCTATGGTGCGCAGGTGGGCTGATAATCTAGGAACTCGATGTTCCAGAGTGCATTGGCTGTCGGGTCAAGGGCAAAGCCGCACATATCCGAGCGAGCCGCAGCCACTTTCAGGCGTGCGTACAGGGGGATGGCTGGCAGGTCAGATGCAAAGATGGATTGGGTCAGGTGATAGGCGTCACGGTAGGCTTCATCCTCCGGGGTTTGCTCTTGCGCCCAGGCACAGGCGGCGTCGAACTCGGCGTTTGTGTAGCCAGTCACATTTGCACCCACCCAATTATTGGAGGCGGTCGGAATCTGCTCGGTGGTGTACCAGGTGCAGGGCGGTTCGAGACTGGTAGTGCCCATGGCAAACTGGGCCAGGTCAAAGCTGCGGCCAAAGAGCGGGCCATTGGCACCACCTTCGGCATAGAGATCAATATACGATAGATACGTGACGTTGACGCCGATACCACACTGCCCAAGCGACTGCGCCAGGATTTCGCTGACCTGGCGACGCTGGGTGGCGGAACTGGTGTAGTAGTTCAGCGTGAGCGGCGTGAGCGGCGGAACGTTCAGGACGCCCTGGGCCTGCCGAGGCGTCGAAGGATCGTTGTCCAAGTCCTTCCAGCCGACCCGCTCAAGAATCTGGTTAGCCTGGGTAGGATCGTAAGGATAGGGTGCAACTGTAGAGTCATAAAGAGGATGCTGTGGTGACAAATAGGTGTTCGGCACCTCTGACAATCCAAAGAGCACTGTATCTACAACTTTCTGACGATCCAGACACAAGGCAATCGCCTGGCGGGTGCGTTTGTCGTAGAAAAAATCAGGGCGGTCGAGCGGCGGGCTGGTGCTGTAACCATCATCGTAGGTAGCCGGTGTAATGCCAAGCCCAAGCCATTCGATCGTGTTGGTAGTAGACGTCAGTACCTGAGCTTGTCCATCAGTTTGCATCTGGAGCAGGAGGGATAGCTGACCATCCAGGTTAATGGTCGGGTCGAGGATATCGCACGCGCCTGCAACCAGGTCGCTCATGGCGGCGTTGGGGTCGGGAACGATACGAAAAATTAGGGTATCAAAGAGCGGCAACCCGTCGTCGGCGCGGAAGTAGCGGAAATTTTTTGTGAGCGTTAGATGGTCACCAGGCACCCATTCATTCATCACATACGGCCCCCAGCCAACCGGGGTTCGGGAAGCAATGTCAATCTGGGGCAATTCTGCTGCCGCGAACTCTTCCCAGGCATGTTTGGGAAGGGGCGACCAGAAATTTGTATAGAAGGTCGGGTCGATGAAGCCGGGGATGCCCCACCATTGCAGGTGGGTTTCATCGGTGGCTTCATATGTTTGTGTGTGGTCAAAAATGAATTTTGAGCCGAGAGTGTCATCATCCTTAGCCAAGTTATAGGCGAAGATAGAATCATCCGCAGTGAGCGGTTCTCCGTCTGACCAGACCAGGTTTTCCAGCAGGTTGAAGGTGACGATCAGCTGGTCCATTTCGAGGGGACTGACACCATCATAGATAATGGAGCATTCGTCGCTACGACAACCTGCCGGGCGCACACGCAAGCCAGAGTCCAGGAAGGATAGGTTGCCATCTGCATCCACAATCAGATCACCGACCTGAACCGGGGTTTCTTCAAGCAAGGCGTCACCGGCAGCAAGGCTGGGAACGCGTTGAAGGATAACAGCCTGATAGTTATAGCCGACCACATTCATTGGGCCATCATAGATGGTTTCTAGGACACTGCGGGCAGCGGCATTCGGCCCACCAAGCGGGTAAAGGGTATTAGGCTCTTCGCCAAGACATATAGTCAGGGTACGGGATGGTAGCGGGGTTGCAGTTGAAGTGGGTATGGGCGGAAGCACCATCGTAGGTGTGGGAGTCTCGACTTCATCAGCTCCTAACGGAAACTGGCAGGCGGACAAGATAAAGAGAAACAGGATAAAAGCCAACAGGCTACGATTAATAGAATAACTGGTCATAGGGCACCCCTTTAGGGCTGGGTTTATTTTCTCCTCAAAGTATGCCATAAAAACAGGATTCCGCCCAAGAGAAATATGAGTAAGAATATTGTCCAGTTTAGATGATCTTCCGATGAAGGGGCAAGCGGGAGGGGCGTTGGGGTGGGAGTCGGCTGCTGCGCCCACGGAAGCAGGATCTGGGCCGCGCTGGAGGCGTCCAGTTGTTCATCGTACCCTATTTGATTTTCCCGCAGGAGGAAGGCAGTCACCTGCCAGTATTCATCTTCCGTTAACACGCCCGGATCTTCAAAAGGCATGGCAGCCCGGATGAAGCCGTTGAGGTTAGCAACAGATGCAAACTTGGTCAGTGCGCCAGATCCAATCAGACGGGGTACCGTAGTAGGAAGGGTGAAACCATCTTCATAGGGATTTCTGCCGTGGCAGCCGCGCGCCCAACAATTGTTATCTTCGGGCGGGTAGGTGTCACGGAATTCGTCGGTCAGCCCCTGGCCCTTGTCGCCATGACAAGGCATACAATGCAACCAGTAAAGTTGTGCACCATGGTCAGCTTGAGATGGGGACACAGGCAAGGTGGGCTCGGCCAATCGGTCCAGCGTAGGCATGGGTGTTATTTGGGGCGAGATATTAAAAGCCATTCCCTCCTGGAAGAGGAAGGCTGCTATCAGCAGGGCCAGTCCAAGAGGGAACAGAATACGAATAAGTTTTTGAGCCGTGAAAGGCACAGGTATGTCTATGCTAAGTTATTAGTTACTAAACGCTGCCACTTCCACGCAGGCGTGGATCGAGAATGTCACGCAGTGCATCGCCTACCAGGTTCCAGGCCAGCACGAACAAGATGATGGCCATGCCAGGATAGACCACGATGTACCAGTACTCCACCAGGGAAGGTACCCAGTTGCGGGCAAAGCTGATCATCTGTCCCCAGTCCGCATACCCGCGCTGCGCTCCCAAACCCAGGAAGCTCAGGGCCGCGAAGGTCAGCACATAGGAGCCGATATTCATGGAAGCGATCACCAGGATGGGGAAAATGGCGTTGGGCAGCAGATGCCGGAAGAGAATGCGCATGTCACTGGCGCCGATCGTCTTGGCTGCCAGCGCATACTCGAACTCCTTGACCGACAAGATATTACCGCGCATCACACGCGCAATGCCCATCCAGCCAAAGAAGATGATCGCCAGCATACCGGTCAGGATCTGCAACTGGACCGGGTCTATGTTTTCAGCCGGGTTTTGGCCAAAGGTCACGAACGCCAGGCCCTTGGCCATGAAGATCAGGGCACCCGCTTCCCCTCTCCCATAAATGGTCTGCAAGACCGAGGTCATCGTGATGGCCGCCAGCAGAAAGGGAAAGGCCTGGAAGATCTCGGTGCCACGCATCAGCAATTCATCGATCCAGCTGCCATAGAAGCCCGAGATCGAGCCAATGAAAATACCTGTTAGCGTTGTGATCAGGGTGATGACCACACCGATGCGGAAAGCCGTCCGCGTGCCCCAGATGACACCATAATAGATGTCGTATTGCCCTTCGGTAGTGCCAAAGCGGTGCTCTTCACTGGGCGGATTCGGGGTTGTGCTGAACCCATCGCGCGGAATCATGTAGGGATCACGCGAGTTCTCCGGAATTGGCGCAAGCCAGGGCGCTGCGATGCCTATGATCACAAACGCGGTCAACAAGATGATCCCGACCAATGAGGTGGGGTTGCGAAGTAGTTTTTTGATTACGGTCATCGTATCATAGCCTCTTATTTGTTTGCTGTTATTGTCTTACTGCAAGCGAATGCGGGGATCGACCACCCCGTACAACACATCCACAACCAGGTTCCCGAACACCAGGATGAAGCTGCTGAACAGGGTCATCCCCAGCACTGAAACCACATCCAGCGAACTGGCTGCTTCCGCCATAAAGGAACCCAACCCGGGATAGTTGAAGACCGTCTCCGTGATCACCACTCCGTTGAACAGACCGATCAAGGTCAGCCCGCCCACCGTGATGACCGGGATCAGCGCATTTGGAACGCCGTGTCCGCGGATGACCGTGCGCTCACCCA
>Ga0209536_100012110_pt1 | contig 12570 bp, 11 predicted proteins | sample DeeMarSeWOR28_12_FD_187461 | JGI IMG/M metagenome (GOLD analysis project Ga0209536, IMG submission 187461) | Marine sediment microbial communities from White Oak River estuary, North Carolina - WOR-2-8_12 (SPAdes) (version 2) | ecosystem: Environmental > Aquatic > Marine > Intertidal zone >...
CTCTCCGAATTGCTCCAAAACGAACAGTGAGGTGTGCGAAAACGAGCAGTCGCTACGGTGAGCCTGCGGAAGAGATGGGAGTGCAGAGGATTTGGAAGTGAGCGCTCTCAGGTCTAGCGCGGGACACACTCACCGCATTTGACCTATGTTGGCGTACACAAAAGCTACAACGGGCGGCAGCGAGTGTCAAGCATATTCGACCGAATACGTCTCTATACCTTCAACCGCCCCACGAGACCGGCATTCGGGAGACATCCTACCCCACAGGGGGGTTGTCTGGACCAAATTCGCCCGCTGCGGGGAGATTTCAGTTCAGGGGTACTTTGATGCGGTTGACAGTGTCGTGAAGCTCTCCGGGCTGCAAATGGGAGTAGATTTGGGTAACAGTAGCACTGCTGTGGCCGAGCAACTTCTGTATGGCAAACAAGGAAACACCGTCTTGGGCCAGCCATGTGGCAAAAGTATGCCTGAGACTGTGGAAATGGTATTTGTCGTCGAGACCAGCGCCACGTACATACCGCTTGAACAATGTTGATGTCCAATGGACCCTCCATGGGCGTCCGTTGTTGCGGAACACCAGGTCATTATCACTGGTAGATCCGTTGCACATCTGGAGAAACATCCGAAGCAGGCCCTCACTCATCGGGATAGTCCTCACCCTCCTGCTCTTGGTGGTGAAATCCTGACTATTGCCGATAGTGACTACCCGTCGTGCCAGGTCCAACGCAGGCCATCTTAGAGAGATAATTTCACCAAGGCGCATTCCTGTTGAGACCGCACAGTACACCAGCTGGCGGAAGTCTGATCTGGGAATGACCCTCATCAACTTCCTGAACTGATCTTTGGTGAAGAAGACGGGGAGCCGTTCAGGAGCCTTGGGCTTTGGGACCAGCCGAAATGGATTAGCGGTGATGTACCCCCAGCGCTCGGCCGTCGTGAATGCGGAGGCAACGTGACCATAGTAGGAGCGGACGGTATCAGCGCTTATCGCCCTCATCTTCACTGCAAGGAAGGTTTCCACCTCACGCACACCAATCTTCTGCAACGGGAGATTCCCCACAACCCGGAGGAGCTCACCCAGTGCGTTGCGAAAGGCCCGCGTTGTCTGGGGCCTGTGAGTGCCAGAGGAGTAACCCAGGAAGGCGGAGATGAACTCCGCGAGGCCGATGGGCTTGACCTTATGCACTCTTCCGTGGTGCTCCAGGCGGAACTGCTGAACGAACTTCAGAGCATCTGATTTGAGAGTGCAACGGGTGGAGAGCTTGCGCTTGCGGCGGTCTTCATCCGTGTACCAGAGGTAGTACACACGTCCACGACGGGAGAGATACATGGCAAGCCCCCTGTTCCAAGGGGGCGGCGGCAACCAGTTAGGGCAACCAGTCGGTAGGAACTGCTATGAAACCTGCTCCCTACGAGGGTTTTTGAACCTCGATAAACAGATCCAGAGTCTGCTGTCTTGCCATTAGACGACGGGGCAATCCACGTAACGCATTTCAAATTACCCAATTCGACCGAATTTGTCAACATCCGCCGATTGACCTCATCTCCGCTTTCGTCAACAGTTCCGGCATCTGATTGTACCTACCTTTGAGACAAGGTTCTTGTTGGTTTCTGACTCTCATCTCTCATGCACCTATCTGGAACCCAGTGGTGCTGCAAGAGCTATCGGCGAAATTCGTTCTGTACCCCCAACCTTGGCCAGCCTTCACCAGAACTAACCCAATCCGGTCGACCCCACGACAACGATAGAGTACGCCCTATCGGCAGCCAGCTTTGTCACACTCAGGGTCTACAACGTCCTGGGTGAGGAAGTGGCAACTCTTGTCGCGGGACACTATGCTGCAGGTGCTTTCAAGGCTACCTGGGACGCATCAGACATGCCAAGCGGGGAGTGCTTCTACCGACTGACAGCGGGGGACTATGTTCAGACGAAGAAAGCGGTGTTGATGCATTAGGTTCTGCCGAACAGCGAACAACAGAGGCCCCGGCAGCGATGTCGGGGCCTTTTCTTTTACTGACTGTCCTGACGACTCTGACGGGCTACAATCTGGCAGTTTTCTGGAATCTCAAGCGGGTATGAGGGCGGCAATCTCGGCACGGCAGAAGAATCTCAGCGATCTATACCTAGAGAGGGAAAGGGCCCATGGGCAAAGAACCTTTGGCCCTATGTGCTTGATTTTGCATGGCAAAACGGGTAGTTTAGGCGAACGACGTAAGTGATCGTCTCGAGAGAGACTAAGGAGAACAAGGAGGAAACCCTCAGATGCGCACAACCATGGCAGCTGTGGCCTGTCTCGCAGTGATTGTGTTGCTGAATGCGGAGACGGCGCTCTCCCAGTCCACCCAGGGGAGGTGGATGGTCGGTCTTCACGGGGGTGCGAATATGTGGACCAGCGATTTCGACAAGTACAAGATCGGGCCGGGCGGGGAGGTGGTCATCCGGTATGGCATAAATCGCACGATTTCACTCGGACTGATGGGAGGCTACGAAGAGCTCAAGACAGAGCAGTCAACAACGACGACAGAATTCCCGTTCATCTACCAGAAGCTGAAGGCGATCCCCGCCGCGTTGGTGCTGACCATTCACTTTGCCCCCTTGACCTCAACGAACTGGTATTTCTACGTTGGCGGCGGTGCGATGATGTACCAGCGGCTTGTGGATACCGGCATCCCCTATCCCGACGATGCCTACCGGACCACCTACATCATTCCTGCAGGGGTGGGGTTCGATGCGTTTCTTTCAAACAACGTCGCTTTAGCGGTGAGCGCCGGGTTCACGAACATAGGGGACTGGGTGGACATGCGCGAGAACTCCTCCCCCGACGGGTACATCACGGCCAAAGCCGGTCTGAACTTCTACCTGGGCAGCAGCGATGCTGATGACAATGACGAAGACGGACTCGCCAATGGCCAGGAGCGACGTCTTGGAACGAACCCGGGCAATCCGGATACAGATGGCGACCTTCTCAAGGATGGCGAAGAGGTAAACCGTTACCGCTCAAATCCGCTCAAGACCGATACCGACGGTGACGGACTGGCCGACGGCGACGAGGTCCTGAAGTACAGAACGGACCCGGCCCGGTTTGACACCGACAACGACGGACTCTCCGATGGCGAGGAGGTGACGCGTCTCAAGACTGATCCAACAAAAGCCGACACTGATGGTGACGGCCTTTCGGACGGAGAAGAGGTGCTCCGCGTGAAGTCTGACCCGTTGCGCGTCGATACCGACGGGGACAGCCTTTCCGACTGGGATGAAGTACGGGTGTACAAGACCAACCCCAACGTGGCTGACACCGATGCCGACGCACTGAAAGACGGCGACGAGGTGAAGAATCACAGGACCGACCCGCTGAAGGTCGACACCGATGCCGGTGGGGTCAATGACGGTGCTGAAGTACAGCGTGGGACAGATCCTCTTGATCCCAGGGATGACAACGTTGCGGCACCGATCGTGCTGCAGCGCGGTGCTTCGGTTCTCCTGCAGGGCGTGAATTTCGCATCAGGGAGTGCGACGCTCACACGCGAATCGGAAGGGACCCTGGAGAAGGCGTTTATTGCGCTCGTGGCAAACCCCGGACTGAAAGTGGAAATCGCGGGGTATACGGACAATACCGGAAGTGTCCGGGTGAACGAGCGCCTCTCCCGGCAGCGGGCCGAATCGGTCATGTCATGGCTCGTGCGGAAGGGAATCGACTCCTCCCGCATGACTGCGGTCGGCATGGGACCGATGGATCCTATCGCCTCAAACAGCACTCCCGAGGGGAGGGCGAAGAACAGGCGCATAGAATTCCACGTCAAGTGAGGCGATCCTCACCTGCGGGCACACAGGTGATTCGTTGACTTTCACGGAGGCATTTGGTAGTTTGAAAGGTTAGAGGGCGTTTTTGACCCCACCTCATCCGAGGAAACCTTGGTTATCACGAAATACGGTTACGACGTCGTCGGGGCGGTCGTGGCCATCGTTGTGGTTGTTTCCCTTCTGGTCTGGTTCTTTGTCGATCCCAAACCTGTGAAATACGGCGTGGTTGGCCTGCTAGTTACCTTCCTGGTCCTCACGCTCTATTTCTTTCGCGACCCCGAACGGGTATCCCCCGAAGGTGACGATCTGGTACTGGCACCAGCCGACGGAAGAGTGGTCCTCGTGCAGGAGGTGGAGGAGAACGAATTCCTTGGAGGCAAGGCGATCCAGGTCAGCATCTTCATGTCTCCCCTGAACGTTCATGTGAACCGCTTTCCGATCGGCGGGACGGTCCGCCACTTCCAGCATTTTCCCGGAGAGTACCTGGTGGCTTACGATGAGAAATCCTCTCTGCGCAATGAGCGGACCCACATCGGCGTGGAGAACGAGACGATAAAGGTCCTGTTCAAGCAGATTGCGGGTTTCGTTGCACGACGTATCGTGGCAGAGGTCAGGATCGGGGACAGTGTTGTCGCGGGGGAGCGTTTTGGCATGATCAAATTCGGGTCCCGCGTTGACGTGCTCTTCCCGAAGGGATTGCACCTGCGGGTTCAACGCGGTGATAGGACGGTCGCAGGAGAAACCATTCTTGCTGCAGGAGTCTAACTACAGAGTGATATCGGACAAGCGGATGCGCGCATGAAGATCACCCGAGCTGTCGTCCCCAGTCTCTTTACGGTCTTGAACATGTTTTCCGGCTTCATGTCCATTCTCCATGCAAGCCGGGGAGAGTTTGCGCCGGCGGCGTGGTTCATCATTCTCGCGGCAGGTTTCGACGCGCTGGATGGTGTCATGGCCCGCATAACGAAATCGTCCTCTGAATTCGGGGTACAGATCGATTCGCTCTCTGATGTCGTCTCGTTCGGCGTGGCACCGGCGTTCCTGGTCTACCAGCTGTTTCTCTTCGATCTTGAGGGTCTGGGGATCCTCATCAGCTCGATGCTGATGGTCTTCGCAGGCCTCCGGCTCGCGAGGTTCAATACCCAGCTATCCGGCTACGACAAGGACTACTTTGTCGGGTTGCCGGTTCCGGTAAGCGCCATCACTGTCGCCTCGTTCACGCTGACCGCCTGGAATGAGACCTCGGGCCTGGATCCCGCCGGTGCGATCGTTCTGCCCTGGATGGTGGCAGCTCTCTCACTGCTCATGATCAGCAAGGTCAAGTACGACACCCTCCCCAATATCTCCCGGAGTGCCGTCAGGAAGGAACCCTGGAAGTTTGTCTTCTTCGGGCTGGCCGTCGTGGTTGTCTTTGTCACGGCTGGTGATGCGATCTTCCCCCTGTTTCTCCTCTTCATTGCACTGGGGATCGTCCGGTATCTCGTGGGGGTCGTCAGACGGCTGCTGCGCACGGGGGAGAAGTATGACGAAGAAGAATCTGTCGAGCCAACAAGCGTGGATACATGAAAGGACGGGGATTCGTTGTTCATTGCACGAATACGTATTACCCTTCGACCATCGATTCTTGACCCGCAGGGGAAAGCTGTCGAGCACGCCATCGCCACTCTGGGTGTCCCTGCCGTCAAGGACGTTCGGATCGGAAAGTATATAGAATTGACGGTGGATGAACCCTCTGAAGAGCGTGCGAGGACGGCCACAGAGGAGGTCTGCCGAAGACTTCTGGCGAATCCCGTGATGGAGGACTACTCTTTTGAGCTGGCGAGCGCATAGATGACCCGGAGCCGGATGCGGTTCGGCATCGTGGTCTTCCCGGGTTCAAACTGCGACCACGATGCGTACTATGCCTGCAAGAAGGTCCTGGGGGAGGATGCGGTCTTCCTCTGGCACAAAGAGGAGAGCCTGGAGGGGGTGGATGCGGTCATCCTACCCGGCGGCTTCTCGTACGGGGATTACCTCAGGTGCGGTGCTATCGCACGTTTCTCGCCTATCATGCGAGAGGTGGTCCGCTTTGCGAACGATGGCGGGACCGTTCTCGGCATCTGCAACGGTTTTCAGATCCTCCAGGAGGCAGGGCTCCTGCCGGGAGTCCTCCTGAGGAATGCCTCACTCCGGTTTGTGTGCAGGTATGTTCACCTGAAAGTGGAGAACGCTGCGACGCGGTTCACGAACAACTACACGCGGGGGCAGGTTCTGTCAATCCCCGTTGCACACGGAGACGGAAACTTCTTCACGGATCCGGCGACATTGCACCACCTGCGGGAGAACAACCAGATTGTGTTCCGCTACAGCGATTCCGGGGGAGGTGTTCGGGACGATCTCAATCCCAACGGATCCCTGGAGAACATCGCAGGGATCGTCAACGAGCATGGCAACGTGCTCGGCATGATGCCGCACCCTGAAAGGGCGACTGATTCGGTTCTCGGACACACGGACGGTCGTGCGGTATTTCGGTCGATTGTTCACTGGACCCTTACCAATATCCGCGGAGAGCGGGAGGAGAAAGAACGATGGGCAACCTCGGCGCAACCGAAATAATCCTTATCCTCTTCGTCATTCTTGTCTTCTTTGGGGCGAAGAAGATCCCCGAGCTCGCTCAAGGTCTGGGCAAGGGGCTCCGGGAATTCAAGAAGGCCACCCGGGAGGTGGAAGATGAGGTCGACAAGGAGGTGAAGAAGATCGATGACGCTACGAAGGTCTCCGACAAGAAAGGATGACAATCTGCCATGCTAGACAACATCGGCGGCAGCGAGCTGCTCGTGGTCGTCTTTGTGATCTTCCTGTTTTTCGGGCCCAAGAAGCTCCCGGAATTCGGGAGGACGGTCGGGAAGGCGATGCGCGAGTTCAGGAATGCGACTCAGGGTATCCGGCGCGACATCGAGAACGCAACCAAACCTGACTAACGATCTCTTTGGAACCCCGTTCGACGTACGAGACAACACGCCTGCTCCTCGAACAGGGAGCAACAACCTGCGAGTACATCACCCAGCACTACCTGGCTGCCATTGACGATGGAAAGCGTTTCAACGCTTTCCTCTCCGTTTTTCGGGATCAATCTCTCGAGCGTGCGCGAAGCGTTGACAGGAAGGTCAGGGCCGGAAACGCCGGACGGCTTGCAGGGATGGTCGTGGGCATCAAAGATGCCATATGCGTCCAGAATGAACGCGTGACGTGCGCCTCCAGAATGCTGGAGCACTTTGTTTCCCTCTACTCGGCTACGGCGGTCGAGCGGCTCGTCCGAGAGGACGCGATCATCATTGGAAAGACCAACATGGACGAGTTTGCCATGGGGTCTTCCACGGAGAATTCCGCGTTCGGTCCTGTGCTCCATCCCATCGATGAGTCGCGAGTGCCGGGCGGTTCAAGCGGCGGTTCCTGTGTTGCCGTGGCCGCCGGCCAGGCTCACACTTCCCTGGGGACGGACACAGGGGGTTCGATCAGACAGCCGGCGTCATTCTGCGGGATCGTGGGGCTGAAGCCCACCTACGGGAGGGTTTCCCGGTACGGTCTCGTGGCGATGGCCTCATCGTTCGACCAGATAGGGCCGTTCGCCTTGAGCGTGCGTGATGCATCGAGGGTTCTTCAGGTCATTGCGGGGCATGATGAGAGGGATTCGACATCGGCCCGTGTCCCCGTCCCCGACTACACAGCCAACCTGACAGGCGATCTACGCGGGTTGAGAGTCGGGATCCCCCGTGAAGCTTCTGCCGAGGGCCTCAATCCGGAAGTTGCTGCTGCGGTGGAGGCGACCATCGATCGTCTCCGGGAGCAGGGGTGTGTCATTGAAGAAGTCTCGCTCCCCCACTCCGAGTACGTTATCTCGGCCTACTACATTCTCATGACGGCTGAGGCCTCCTCGAACCTTGCACGGTTTGACGGCGCGCGGTACGGATTCCGCAGTCCGGATGCCAGAAATCTCCAGGAGGCGTACGTGAAATCCCGGAGCGAAGGTTTTGGTGCAGAGACGAAACGACGTATCATGCTGGGGACGTACGTTCTCTCGGCCGGCTACTACGATGCCTACTACCGGAAGGCGCAGAGGGTGCGCCGTCTGATTCAGCAGGATTTCTTCAGTGCGTTCCGCTCGGTGGACTGTATCCTGATGCCCACGGCCCCCACGACGGCATTCCGACTGGGGGAGAAGGTGGACGATCCGCTCGAGATGTACCTATCGGACGTCTACACCGTTTCGGCTAACCTCGCAGGTATCCCGGCAGTCAGTGTTCCCTGCGGAGCGGACAGCAGAGGTCTTCCCGTCGGGGTGCAACTGCTGGGGAAGCACTTCGATGAATCGACGATTCTCAAGGCTGCAGATTTTCTCGAACGATCCTGATCGATCAACAACTATTCCAGAATCCATGAGCATACTCGCAAACAAGAAGACACGCGTGGTGGTTCAGGGCATAACGGGTGGCGAGGGGACATTTCACACCATGCAGATGATCGAGTACGGCACCGCGGTGGTCGCCGGGGTGACGCCGGGGAAAGGGGGCAGGGCGTACGACGGGAACGATAGGGACAGGTTTGCCAGGCCGGTTCCCGTGTTCAACACCGTAGCGGAGGCGGTAAACGAGGAGGGCGCGAACGCGTCAGTCATATTCGTCCCGGCGGCTTTTGCCGCAGATGCCATCATTGAAGCAGCCGCAGCCGGAATCCCGCTCGTCGTCTGCATAACCGAAGGTATCCCCACCAGCGATATGGCAAGAGCGTACGAGTTCGTGACCTCCCGCGGAATACGTCTCATCGGGCCCAACTGTCCGGGGATCATCACGCCAGGTGAATGCAAAATTGGGATCATGCCCGGCTTCATCCACAGGAAGGGGCGGGTTGGAGTCGTCTCCCGCAGCGGGACCCTCACCTACGAGGCCGTATGGCAACTCACAGAGCGTGGACTCGGGCAGTCGACCTGCATCGGTATCGGGGGTGACCCGATCATCGGAACGCGGTTCATTGATGCGATCTCCCTGTTTCATGAGGACAGAGCTACGGATGCGATCGTCATGATCGGGGAGATCGGTGGCTCTGACGAGGAGGAAGCTGCGGCGTTCATCAAAGAGCACGTCACAAAGCCCGTCGTAGGTTTCATTGCCGGACGCACCGCACCTCCCGGCAGGCGCATGGGACATGCGGGCGCGATTATCGCGGGAGGAAAGGGGACCGCGCAGGAGAAAATGGCAGCCATGAAGGCTGCGGGTATCACGGTTGTCGAAAGTCCCGCGGTGATCGGAGAGACGATGGATCGTGTCCTCTCTCGCCGGGGGGCGAAGGGTGTGCGCCGGGCACCCGCTGCGAAGGGGAGGAAGGCAGCCTCCGGGAAAAAGCGAACAGCGACCAGAACATCTCGGGGTGGATCGAGGAAACGCGCCGTGGCAAACAAGAGAGCGGGTCGCTCCGCGCGCGCGGGGAGAGGTGTTGCCCGGAAAGGGCGCAGGCGAAGAGTGTAAACAGACATCAGATAACCTGCCACAGGAGGAGAGGTGCTCGAACGTACCTTGGCTATACTGAAACCGGATTGTGTAAGAAAGAACTTGATGGGAGAGGTGATTCATCGAATCGAGAAGGCGGGCTTCACGCTTCTGGGGATGAAGATGGTGCATCTGACAGGGGAGACCGCCGGGGGATTCTACGCTGTTCACCGGGGGAGGCCCTTCTATGAAGACCTCGTCCGTTTCATGAGCTCGGGGGCATGCGTACCGATTGCTCTGGAGAAGGAGAACGCCGTTGCCGACTTCCGAGATCTCATCGGGGCAACCGACCCGGAGGAAGCGGATCCCGGAACGGTGCGCAGGGATCTTGCCTCCAGCAAGGGGGAGAATATCGTGCACGGTTCTGATTCGCCGGAGAACGGACGACTGGAGATTGCCTTCTTCTTCTCGGAGAGGGAGTTGATCGAGACTGCCGGGTAAGACCCTCTGGCGCACCTCTGAAGAAAACCGGGAGGGCTTTGCCCTCCTTTCATTTTGTCTGAGGCTGACATGTCGTTGCGACCGTGGAAAAAGATCTCGGAAGAAACTCTCTTCGACAACCCGTGGTGGAGATACAAGAGGGATCAGTGCGAGCTCCCTTCGGGCAGGCCGGGAGAGTATCACTATGTCCACACAAACGGATCTTCGCTGGTGATCCCGGTACTGGGGGACGGCAGGCTTCTCATGGTGAAGCAGTTCAGGTACCTGCTGGCCAGGGAGTCGATTGAATTCCCCTGTGGGAGCGTGAAGGAGGGTTCTTCGCATGATGCCACAGCGCGGCAGGAGTTGGGTGAAGAGACGGGATGTGCTGCTGGCGAGCTGCTCGCGGTGGGGGAGTTCAATCCTTACAACGGCGTCACAGATGAGCTCTGCCGGGTATACGTGGCGCGTCGTCTGGAGGAGACCGGAGGGACGCCGGATGAGACCGAAGAGTTCGAATTGGTGAGACTGTGGCCCGCTGAAGTAGATGAGAAGGTGTACAATGGGACGATCTGGGACGGGATGACGATCGCGGCGTGGGCCATTGCAGGCGGAGGAGCTTCTTTTAGCCGTGCTGGGGGGGGGAAATAGTAGAGTTCTCTCTGAAGCGGCTCCCGGGGGGGGTGGGATGTATGGCGGAAAGGTGCCCGTTTTCTTGACTTTGGGGCGGGTTTGTTTTAGATTATGTAAATTTCCAGGATTTGTCCAGGTTCGCTTTGCGGACTCCACCGATGGTGAGGCCATGGCGACGGTGAAACCACCGCTCCGTACCGTTTTTCTTGTCGCACTGGTTGTGGCCGCGGCTCTCGCCATTGGCATTCTTTCGGGTTCGCTGGCGGGCTGGATCGTTGTCGGGACAATTCTCGCTTCGGTCGCGCTCTATGTTTTCTTCACGCTCAGGGACTCCGGCTTCTTCGATGGCGGTGGTCCATGGGCCAACAAACGAGAGTACGAACAACCTGCCGGCGGTACCATGAAGAAACTCCTCTTTGATGATTTCCAGTCGTCAGTAGGGAAGTATGTGGTACGTGAGGTTGAAGCGGACGAGCACGTCGTTCCCTCCACAAAGGCTGCCGAACCTGCTCCCCTGACGAGGAAGGAAGAAACCCCGCGTGAAGTCCAGATTCTCGATTTTTTTGATCTGGACACGGACGAGGCCCTGGCCGATGTTGAACCGAAGAGCGAATTCCATTCTCTATTGAACAAAGTGCTGCTCGTTCTCAAGGATGTGCTCTTCGCACACACGGTGGCTTTCTTCTGGGCGAATCGCGAAAAGGGGCAGATGGTCGTGGAATCCATGGCCACGGACAGTGACTGTTTCACGGAGGAAAAGAGATTTCCCATAGAGGGGGACCTGGTGAGCCTGGTCGCCCGGTCCGGGAAACCTGAATTGATCGGTGACATTAATCTCGCCGCCGAGAGGGAGCTGCTCCGGTACTACGCTTCCCGGCCCGGCGTCCGATCGGTCGTGGCTGTCCCGGTTTTCTTTCGATCGGGGTCGGAGGAAATCCAGCCCGTGGGGGTCCTTGTCGGAGACAGCAAGGCGGAAGATGCATTCGGGAATGAGACGCTGGGGCTGCTGGGGACCTTCACAAAGCTGGTCTCCGCTCTCATCAAGAGCTACATCGACAAGTATGATCTCCTTCTGGATTCCGAACTTCTCAGTTCCATTCGAAGGATGCAGGATCGCGTCAGGTCTGACCCGTCTGAGGCGACGATCCTCGCAGCGCTTTCCGACGAGTTGAACCGGCTGGCGGGCTGGGACCGCCTGACGATCACCATGTATTCCGAAAGTCAGAAGGGATGGGTCGTGCAGAAGGTCGTGAACAAGCCCGGAGGGGAGTACGTCTCAGCGGATCGGCTCGTCGATATAACCGGCAGCCTCGTCGGCAACGCGATCCGAAACAACAAGGTCGAGATGGTGCCCGATCTGGAGGCGGGCTCCCCGGTCCGCTTTCACGAAGGTGAGGAGTGGGAGGCGACAGGTTCGTTTCTTGCCATCCCCATCAATTCGTTCAATCGATGCTATGGCGCTCTGAGTCTGGAGAGCCGCAACGTGGCAAACTTCTCGGGGAGTGAGGTGGAGACCATCTACCGCATCGTGGAGAACGCTGCCGCATCGCTCGAGGTGGTGTATATGAACAGCCTCGTCCGGGAGTATGTCAGCGTCGATCATCTCACCGGGTCAATGACGCAGAAGCACTTCCTGCGCGCTCTGGATGAGGAAGTCCGCCGTGCCGAGGATTTCGAGGCGGAGCTGTCCCTGGTATCGATCGCCGTGGACAACCTGCCGGAGTACGTCAACCGCTACGGGAAGGAGACGGCCGAGGTGGTTCTCCGAGAGATCTCGGCGGTTGTTCGGGCGCATGTCCGATCGTACGACATCCTCGGTCTTCTGGAAGACGGGAAGCTGGGTGTCCTGTTGATCAGCACGACGGCGAGCGACGCGTATCTCTGGGCGGAGAAGATACGGAAGAAGGTCGCAAGCCATACGATCACCGTGGCTCACAGGACGTTTTCCGTTACAATCAGCGTGGGCGTGTGTGGGCTCTCAGAGGGGATGGGCTCGGGGGATCTCATGGCGGGCACCGAACGGGTGCTCGAAAAGTATCGAGTGTTTCTGGGAATCTGGCCGGATTTCCGGACTCTTGCGTCCGCATCGCTTTCCGATGCTTCGGTTTCCTCGTCGACATCTTCCGAAATCTCTGTCAAAGGCTCAACCTTATCGGCATCCTCTTCCGAAGCCTCGGTTTCCTCCTTTTCAGT
>Ga0209536_100012111_pt1 | contig 12570 bp, 8 predicted proteins | sample DeeMarSeWOR28_12_FD_187461 | JGI IMG/M metagenome (GOLD analysis project Ga0209536, IMG submission 187461) | Marine sediment microbial communities from White Oak River estuary, North Carolina - WOR-2-8_12 (SPAdes) (version 2) | ecosystem: Environmental > Aquatic > Marine > Intertidal zone >...
CCACATAGTTTTCGGGTGAAATCTTTTTTAATTCGTCTTTAACGGAATTTTTAACATTTAAACTTTCTATAAATTCTAAAATTGTATTGCGGTCAATGTTTGAATGGACTCGTGATAATGCTTTCAAAGCCTCATAAGGCTCCGGATATCCTTCCCTGCGCAAAATTGTTTGAATTGCCTCCGTGACAACTGCCCAGTTTTTCTGCAAGTCATTTTGAATCGCTTCTTTATTTAGGAGTAATTTATCCAGACCTTTTAACAATGATTTAAAGGCAATCAGAGTATGGGCCAACGGCACACCGATATTTCTTGTAACCGTTGAATCGGTCAAGTCTCTCTGCAGCCGCGAGATCGGAAGCTTTGAGGAAAGATGCGTGAAGACGGCATTGGCTAAACCCAAATTTCCTTCCGAATTTTCGAAGTCAATGGGATTGATCTTGTGTGGCATGGTTGAAGATCCGACTTCATTCTCTTTGATCTTCTGCATGAAGTAATTCATTGAGATATAGGACCATAAGTCTCGATCCATGTCAATGAGAATGGTATTGATTCTTTTAAGGTTATCACAAAATGCGGCCAGGTGATCATAATGTTCAATTTGAGTCGTCATTTTTGATCGTTCAAGGCCCAGCACTTCGTTCACAAAATAATTTCCGAATTCAATCCAGTGGATGTTGGGATAAGCAACATAATGCGCGTTGAAATTACCCGTTGTCCCACCAAATTTTGCTGAAAATGGAATTGTTTTTAATAGGTCTTTTTGTTTGATCAATCGCTCGACAAAAACATAAAGTTCTTTACCCATGGTTGTGGGCGTAGCTGGCTGGCCATGGGTTCGAGCCAGCATGGGTACATGTTTCCATTGCGTCGCTTTTTCAATTAATGCCGCCATTACCTGTTCCAAAATCGGTTCCAAAACTTCTATCCAGGCTTCTTTTAATGAACAAGGTATTGCCGTATTATTGATATCTTGAGATGTTAAGCCAAAATGAATAAATTCTCTGCAATCATGCAACCCCAACCCATCAAATGCTTCTTTGAGATAATACTCAACCGCCTTGACGTCGTGGTTGGTCACCCGCTCAATGTCTTTTATTGTTTGAGCATCTTCATGAGAAAAATTTTTATATAGACGCCGCAAGTGTTCAAACATGCCTTTATCAACATCTGCCAGTTGAGGAATCGGTAGATTGCATAATGCGATAAAATATTCAACCTCAACTCGAACACGATATCTTATCAATGCACCTTCTGAAAAATATTCTGCAAGCTTTTCAACAGATTTTCGATAACGGCCGTCTACAGGAGATATTGCATTTAAAGAAGTGAGTTCCATGATTTTTTTCCTATTTGACAAAAAATTATATGAATATTGAAAAAGAAATGTAAGATAATGCGATGGACGTGTCAAGCAAATGATAATTCCAAGGAACACCCTGAAAAAACGATGTGAAATTTGACTTGTAACTATTAGATATTACAACAATAAAAGTTATTTGAAAAAAACTATGAAAATTGATACATATAAAATTCAAAATATCAAATGCTTGGTGAATTCGACGGTATCCCAATTCACCAATTTTGGGCGTGTTAATCCTGAGAAATGAGAGGAATCATGGCAGAAATGAAAATCAGTTATGATGGCAATTACCCAACCGTTGAAATTAATTTTTCCCTAAATGAGGAAAGAGAAGATTACAGCATTAAATTGCCGATGTCAAAAATGTGGTATAAAGACATCATTTATGAAATAGAGAAAGTTGCAGAAGAGGAAAAAAAGAAAGCGGCAAAATATTTGCATGAAGACAATCGTCAAATGATGACCCACTCCTTTGATATATATGCAAAATTAATAGAGATCGGCAAAGAGCTTAGAAAAGATTTGGAAATGGATTCAGAAGGTATCAAATTAAGTGACACTTCTGGAGGCTTGTAGAAGATCAAAATATAATTCAACCTGCTGCAGATAACGCTTCCACCCGATTGACGGTCATGGTGATGGCGCCAAAGTCTTCTTCCACCTTCCCATAGAGGACAAAAGGACGGCTTCGATCCAGGATGGCACAGAAACGACGATAGGCTTTGGGGAAAAAGATCGTTTCAATCAACCCGGTGTCGTCTTCAAAAGTCAAAAATTCCATGGGATCGCCATACTTGGTATGCACCATCTTTCCGGTAATCAACAGACCGGCAATGTGAACATGACGGCCGATGAAGCGATGCAAGTCCATGGCTTTGACAGTTTTTAGTTTTTTTAACGCAGCGGCATATAACATCATGGGATGCCGATCGCACAAAAAACCAAGGGCTGCAAATTCTTGCCGTAAGCGTTCTCTTTTCTTCTCCGGCGGAAATGCCGGTTTTGACACTGCCTTCCTTTCATTAAACAAATCCCCTGTTCCGTATCGGTTTGATCTGGACTTTTGCCAACTGACCACCTCCCACAACAGAGCAGCTCGATTCTCTTTTGGATGAAGCAAATCAAAAGCACCGGCGTTAATCAGAGAGCGAACTTCAGGGTTGGCCGGCCGAATTCGATCAAGGAAATCAACGATGTCGTTGTAAGGTTTTTCTTTACGTCCAGAAACAATACGTTTGCATGTTTCTGAACTTACATTTTTTACGGACGACAATCCCACCCGAATAATCCCAGCGCTGCCTTTCCAAAGGATATCGCTGTTGTTGACGTCAGGGGGTAGAATTTTCACACCCATACGGCGTGCTTCCGACACGTAAGCAAAGGTGTTGTAAAACCCACCCTGATTACTGATAACCGCGGCCATGAACTCTGCAGGATAATGGGTTTTCAGATAGGCTGCCTGAAAGGAGACCCGAGCATAGCTTGCACTATGAGGCTTGCAAAATGAATAACCGCTGAAACTCATCATCATGTTCCAGATGGCCGCAATCTGATCGTTACGAATACCCTTTGCTTCTGCACCCGCGGTGAAACGCGCTTGATAATCGTCCAATTTTCGGATCTTATCTTTCTTAGACATGATCTTGCGAAGGCCATCAGCATCAGCATGTGAAAATCCGGCCAGAGCCACAGCGGCCTTGGAAACATCCTCCTGATAGACCATGATTCCATAAGTTTCTTCAAGGACATCTGAAAGCAAGGGATGAATCGGCTCCCATCTACCGCCATGCAGACGACGGACGTACTCACGGATAAATTCATTGGCCGCCGGACGTATAATACTGCTGTTGATCACCAGATGTTCAAAGTCGCCGACATTCGTCTTCTTTTGCAACATGCGCATGGCAGGGCTTTCGATGTAAAAACAACCCATGGTGTTCCCATTCGCCACATTTGTCTGTGTAGCACCATCATCTTCCGGCTCCCAGGACTGCTCGTCAAATTCCGTACCGTTATTCCTAAGATTGGCAACGGCATCGCGGATAACCCCCAGGCTGCGATTGCCGAGAAGATCGATTTTGACCAGTCCGCTCTCTTCGGCAGCATCTTTTTCCCACTGAATAATCGGAACAGTTTTGGGAGCAAGTTCAACAGGAACATAATTGTCTATTGGCTCAGGGGTGATCACCACACCACCCGGATGAACAGAAATGTAGCGTGGAATACCAATGATGTGACGGGCGATGTGAATAATCTTTGGCCATGGCTCTGGAAAATCAAATTCAGAAAGCTCGGGCAATTTTTTAAGCTTTTGAAGAAAATCTTCTTTCGTGTGATCCGCTCGCCAGAACCCTGGAAGGCGTTTGGTGACACGGCCGATCTCTCGTTCGTTAATTCCAAAAACCTTTGCAACCTCTCGTATGGCCATGCGAGGTCGAAAAGTGACATGATTGCAGACCAGTGCCGCATGACCTTTATATTTTTCCAATACGGACCGCAGAATTTCGTCCCTTTCATCCCAGGCAAAATCGACATCGATATCCGGTGGATCCGAACGCCCGGGGTTTAGAAACCTCTCGAAATAAAGGTTGTGCTTGATTGGACAAACATTGGTGATCCCCAGGCTGTAGGCTACCAGTGATGCCGCACCACTTCCCCGACCGCAAATACGTGGGCTGCGGGACACAATATCCCGAACCACAAGAAAATATGACGAAAATCCCATCTCCTTAATAATACGAAGTTCATGCTCCAGACGATTCACAACATTTTCAGACAGATCATCTCCATAGCGTTTTCCTGCCCCTTTATAAGCGGCCTCCCGAAGCGCTTGATCAGGCCCGTTTGATTGTATATCGTTCCATGGCGGCAGAACAAGCCCATGGTAAGGACCGGTAAAAGTCAGTTGCTCTGCAATGGCTTCAGTATTTCGAAATACATCCGGCCAGACGGCAAAACGTCTGGTATACTCGGATGCCGTTGCCATCCACGCATCGGGCGACGTCGTATCTTCCGTCGTTAATCGGGAAAGAGGCGTGTTCAAATCGATGGCCCGAAGTATCTGGTGTATCCTAAAACCGTCCGGATTTGCAAAAAAACTCCCAGGCGCAAACAACATCGGAATTCCAAGATATCGAGACGTCTTCCGTAATCGAAAGGCAATGCCATCCGGCTTGCCTGAAACTGCCGCTGCAATGGTTAATCCGGCTTCATGCCACTGTGTCAAAAGTTCTGGATGTTGTGTGACAATCATCAGTCCTTTGGCATGGGTGAGGATGACGGATTTTAGGTCAAACGCCGCGTCGGTATGACGACGTGTAATGATACGGCAAAGATTATGGTAGCCCTGATCGTTTTTCACAAGACAAACGGCTCGGTACCCGGTTGAGGACTTGCCCGCCGGGTTTTTGGCGGAATCCGTCAGTTCCGCACCGACAATCGGAGTTATATTCTCGCGCTTACAGCTTTTTAAAAAGGGCCACAGGCCGTATAAGTTGTTGGTATCTGTGATCGCAAGACGGCGATAGCCCCGTTTTTTTGCAGCAGCACAGATTTTCTCCGGAGAACATGTGCCCCACATCAATGAATAATATGAATGAACGGAAAGAGAAATCATATTAAATATTTAAAATGAAAATTTAAACAAGCCCTTGTCAATTCTTCCCTAATTAGTCCAGGGATCGGGTGTTAATTTGTTTGTCAAATCGCTCCATGGATAATGCTTTTTTTCAAACCGTGTAAACTCGTGGTAAAAGGATCGTAAAGAAAGAACAGAAATCGATCTATAAATAATTGACTCAACTTAAAACAAACATTATCGTTCTGTTGAAAAGTTGTGGTATCCGTCTGTTCTTTCCAACGATCCCTAAACCACTCAAACAGTACACGCTTTTTAAAAAAGACCATTTATGGATGGACACTAGTTAAGGGTTCTTCCCACACGAACGGCATTGAATCCGTAGCGACGGCGGATGGAATCAAGGGCAAAAATCAGATTGTCGCTTTTCCTTTTCTCTTTTTCGTCCTCACTAAAAAGTGCCATTTGTGCCGGGGGATAGGTCAGACGACGGCACATCAAACCCAGATGACGGATACGCACACGGCGTTTCCAAGCCACTTCAAGTGCTGTCCTCGCCACAGCAAATAAACGAAAATCGTTGGTCGTCGCCGGATCAGCGGTGGCCTGTCGGATCATTCGCCTCCCATCTGAATAGTCGAGGACAATTCTGACCCGTTTTGCCGCCAGTCCTCGTTTGCGCAAATCAATACCGGCCTTTTCGACAAGTCGATACAATGCACCTTCCACGGATGTCACCGTGTTGGTATCATTTCCAAACGTATGATCGACACTGACCATGGGATGTTCCTGTCCCACTGGTAAAACCGGTGACGGGTCGATACCACGCACGGCATTGTACAGACTGTGACTGCGATTTCCAAACATCACATAGAGTTGTCCCATGGACAAATTGGCCACATGGCCGATGCGGGTCAGATTAAATTCCCGGAAATATTCCAGGTCTTCCCTTTCAATGCCGGGAACAAAGTGAATCGGTAAGGGTTCCATAAAACACGCTTCCTCACCTGCCCCGACAATATATTCACCCACTGGTTTGACCATGCGTGTCGCCACTTTGGCCACCAGTTTGTTGGGGGCAACCGACCAGATCGGATCTAAGCCCATATTGGCGCGCATCGCCTTCCGGATGCGCCATGCGATGTCAGGCGGCGGACCGAAAAGTCTTCCTGTTCGGGTGACATCTACGAACAAATGTCCATCGTAGTCACTTTTTTCGATCAACGGCGAATAGGGTAATGCATATTTTAAAACCTGAACCATTGCGCGTTCGTAACGGAAAGGGTGAAGCGGCAGTACAACGGCATCCCGACAATAGCGAAGTGCCTGCCGCAGAGCCATTCCTTTACGGACACCATTTTGATAAGCCTCTTCACTCATGTCATACACGGCAGCCCTTACTGCAGCATCATGGGCGATGATTACCGGGCGTTCCTTCAGACGTCGATCCACAAGTCGCTCCACGGCCACGGCAAAATCAGCTACATTGATATGAATAATGGATCGTTCCCGCATAAACATTATAACTCTTTGAGGTAAATGGAAAATTGAAAGAATTCTTTGTATTTTAAGTCAAAAATATCAATCACGAAAACACGAAAGCGCGAAAGCACGAAATAATAAATATTCTTTTTCGTATTTTTAAAATTTCGTGCTTTCGTGAAAAAATTTCTTTTGTTTTTCCGATAAATTCTGCCGAAGATCTTTGGCGGACCAGACGGCACGGGCGGACAAGCACGCTTCACCCCGACAATCTTCAATCGAAAATCATCAATCGTTTATGCCTGAAGCGATAGTGTTTTTTAAAAGCTATTCAGACGACTGACAATCCTCGCTCCTTTAACAACATGGCCATTCTTTGGGCATTCGCTGGCGCCTGAGCACGAACATGATTGTTAAAAAAAATGACACCTCTGCGCGCCCGACGGCTCATGGGTTCAATCTTGTTTTCAATCCACGCATGAAGTTCATCGTCAGAATAGTTGTAATCAAACTGAAGCTGCATTTTCCCTGAACGCCAACCTTTGGCGTTTCGGCCATGAAAACGCACATAAAACAGATTTGGGTTGGTAACCACGTCCAAAACCGGAAACAGGTTTGGCAAATCCGGTGCATCGACGCCTACCAGTGTCACCTGACGGTGTTCCAATTCAGAAAACACACGATCGCTGACCCAGGAACGATGTCGGAATTCGATTGCCAGAGGCAAACCATGAAGCTCGTCAAGCAAGGCCGCCAAGTATTTTCGGTTTGATGTTGTGCGCAGGAATGAGGGGGAAAGTTGGATCAATACAGCGACGAGCTGTCCGGTCTGAACGAGTGGAACGATACCCTCTCGGTAGAAAGCCGCCTGATCGCGCCATCGCTGCTGATCGATTTCATGGGTCAGGGTTCGTGTTAACTTGGCAGTGAACAAAAACTCCTGAGGAACTTGTCGCCGCTGGCGTTCAATGGCCTCGGCTTTGGGCATCTGATACCAGGTATAGTTAAGTTCGGTAATCAAAAAACATCCGGCATATCGTTGTAACATCTGACCTGATTTGGTGCCGGAAGGATAAAATCCGGCATCGATCCATTCTGCGTAGGAAAAGCCACTTGTGCCCACGTACAACCGGCAGATTTCGGAATCTCGGTGTTCTTTAGTGGTTATTGCCGTCATATTTTATCCCGGTCAGGTCTTAGATTGCTAATTTTAAAGCCTCTCCATACCCTCCGGCCCTCTCTGAACACCGATAACCTTACCCTGGATCAGGATTTCATTGAAATCATACCTGACCGGTTTATACGCAGAATTTTCAGGGTGCAGTTCAATATGTTGTTTTCTGTGAAAAAAACGCTTGACCGTCGCTTCTTCTTGATTGATAAGGGCCACGACGATTTCACCATCTTCGGCAAACTGACGCGGCTCACAAATCACCAGGTCTCCATCCAAAATAGCGGCATTCCTCATCGAATCCCCTTTTACTCTAAGCGCAAACAGATTTGAACCACGATACAGGGTTGAATCGATCACAACACTTCCGCCCCATTCCTGCTGGGCATACAACGGTAATCCAGCAGCGATGTCTCCCACAATGGGCACTTCTCGCCACCGCATGATTCCTGCTGTTTTTCGGATGCGATTCAGCAGATGGATCGTACGGCTGTAACGACCGTCACGTTTGAGAATTCCTTTTTTTTCAAGCGCTTTTATAAGCTGAGATATCGCCGCATGGCTCACCCCCATCTCAACTGCCGATTGCCGTAAGCTGGGGGTTTTTCCGGTTCTGACAATTTCACGCTCCAAATAGTTAAAAAATCGTTGCTGTTTTGGAGTAAGTTCTGGTTGCATAAAACAAATCTCCCTGGTGTGGGTTTCAAAGGTTCAAGGGGTATCTATATGAAAAGAAGGTGGAAGATCAGAAGGTCGGTTTTTCTCAAAATCTCCAAACCCTTTACGTTCTAACCTTCTTAACTTCTTTAAAAAATAGGCATCTTCGGCCTTGAACGCTGAACCTGTGAACATATATTATATTTTAAATTAACACACCATAATGTAAATGTCAATGTAAATATTATTGTATAGAATATGTATAGTTTCGAATAATCGGCAATGGGATTTGAATCAACGATATAATGACACGAGTTCAGGATGAATATATCTTATTGATAAAATGTCATAAAAATGATAGAGCGTATGCCATGAGATTGGCGGTGATATCCGATATTCATGCTAACCTGGAAGCATTCAGACAGGTTCTCATCGATATCGGGAAGTCAAATATTGACAATATGATTTGTCTGGGTGACAACATCGGTTACGGCCCAGATCCTGAACAGGTTGTCGCCATGATAAAAGCTCATAATATTCAGACTGTTATGGGAAATCATGAACTGGCTGTAATTGATAAAAATTATCTATCTTTATTTAATCCCCTTGCCCGGAAATCCTTGCTAAAAACGATCGACTTGCTATCTGAAGAAACCATGAATTTCATTTCCGGATTAGAACCGTTCTTGATTCAATATGAATGCCGTTTTGTTCACGGTTTCCCACCCAATTCGGCAACCATGTATCTTTTTCAAGTTTCAGAAGATGAACTGCTGCTAACTTTCAAGAAAATGGCAGAAAGAATCTGTTTTTTGGGACATACACATCGTCTTGAAATCATCGACTTTGACGGCCAAATTGTTTCCCACACCCCTCTATACAGGAGGATCATCAGCCTTGACAGAGATCATCAGTATATCATCAATATCGGAAGTGTGGGGCAGCCAAGAGACGGCAATAGTTGTGCGAAATACGTTATCTGGGATTCACAGAACGATACCATCGAAGTAAAATTCATACCTTATGATATTGCTTCGGTTATTAATAAAATTATAGAAGCCGATCTTCCGACGGAACACGCAATTCGTCTATTATAGACGCTGCCGAATAAATACAGTAATCCAAACGTGATGGCTTCATAAAAAAGTCCGTTTTGCTAACTCGATGATCATATAGGCGCCGTGCAGGCCGAAAATTTTCCTTTAAGGGACAATACCAATGACCGATATTCTGACTTTAAAAGCGAAATTAATCAATTTTATCAGTACCAACATATGGCGGATTCGAGACAAAGATCTTTCCCGAACAAAATATTTTTTTGTTAAACAGCTTCGAATTCTTCTTTTATCCATTCGCGGATTCAACAACGACAAATGTCCTTTAAGTGCTTCCGCACTGACTTTTTATTCCATACTTTCCATTGTTCCCGTGGTTGCCATGGCCTTTGGAATTGCCAAAGGTTTTGGGTTTCAAAAGCTTCTCGAAAAAGAGCTGTTGGAAAAATTTCAGGGACAGGAAGAAGTAATGAACCGTGTGGTTGCATTCGCTCATTCGCTACTTGAAAATACAAAAGGTCACATGATCGCCGGTATCGGTATCATTTTTCTTTTATGGACCGTGATTAAACTGTTAAGTCAAATCGAGCGTTCGTTCAATGATATCTGGGAAGTAAAAATTCCCCGCACTTATGGAAGAAAATTTAGTGACTATCTGTCGATCATGCTAATCTCTCCCCTACTCTTTATCCTCTCCAGCAGTGTTACGGTATATATAACCACACAGATTGCGGTAATCACTCAAAAAGTCGCGCTTATTGGAGTGTTCAGTCCGGTCATATTTTTCATGATGAAATTTATTCCGTATGGTTTGATATGGATACTTTTTATATTTATGTACATACTCATGCCCAATACCAAGGTTAATCTCAGTTCAGGTGTGATTGCCGGCGTTATTGCCGGAACCATATATCAAATTGCTCAATGGGCCTATATTACTTTTCAGGTAGGAATGGCGAGGCATAATGCCATATACGGAAGTTTTGCAGCACTTCCGCTCTTTCTAATATGGATTCAGCTAAGCTGGATGATTGTTCTTTTCGGTGCGGAAATTTCATTTGCCTATCAATATGTGGATACCTATGATTTTGAGCCGGACCGTCGGTTTATTAGCCCGGCATTTAAAAAATTACTCTCTCTTCAAATTTCACGTCTCATCATATCCACGTTTTTAAAAGCCGAGCCGCCTTTATCGGCTTCTAACATATCGAAAACCCTTGAAATCCCAATTCGTCTGGTACAACAAATACTCGATGAACTTGTCGAAGCGGGCATTTTGTCAGATACTGAACTCAAAAAAAACAACGACGTGTCTTATCAACCCGCCCGAGATATCAATGCGATAACCATAAATTCTGTTATCAAAGCTTTGGAGCAAAAAGGCGTTGACAATATCCCCGTAGCTCAGACACCTGAATTAGGGCACTTATCAGAAGCGCTGAAAACGCTGAATGATGAGATTGAAAAATCACATGCCAATCGCCTTTTAAAAGATATTTAAATACATAGCACCCTAATTCATAAAGATGGTGACGCATTTCTGTCAGGACCTCTACCACCGGTTAATCTGAAGTTAAGAAGTTTGAAGTTTCAAGTGAACTAATCCGCCACAGTGCATTAGCGGACAAGAGTTTGAAGTGAGTTAAAATTATAGAATTTATAGACGATTATATTTGTATGAAAGCGCGGTAGCGCTATATTAACTTCCCCGTTGAATACGGGATAAATAGGCACTTTAGATCATTTCAAACTTCAGGCAATTGTGAATATTTAGTAATATGACAGTCCTTTAGCTTCGGAAGATGACACTGGAATGGCCATTGGCACATCTACTCGAACTCTTCGGAAAGCAAAATCGCTTCCGCTACATGGCGCATCGACTTTCGTGAGTCCATGCTTCGTTTTTGAATCCATCGAAATGCATTGTTTCCGTCCATTTTTCGACGCCGCATCAGAACTTCCTTGGCTCGTTCCACAAGCTTACGGGTCTCGAGTTCTTCCTGGATAACCTTGGTTTTGACCATCAGTTCCGTATTGATGATGGCTGCTGCGGCCTGATTGGCCACCGTCTTTATAAGATTAACCTCGGTTTCGGAAAAGTCATGGGGTTTGGCCGTAAAACAATTGAGCACACCGATCACTTTCTCATCCTTTACTTGAAGCGGCACTCCCACCATAGATACCAGGCCGAGTTTTTTAGCCATGTCTTTTTCCTTGAATCGGGGTTCTTTCAAAACATCCTTGATTATCAGCGGTTGTTTATGGGTCGTAACAAAACCGACAACCCCTTCGTCCATGTTGAGTGAACGATCTTTCACGTAATCGGGGTCAATGGCTTGAGTCGCCTTGAGGCGAATTTTTTTCGGCGTCTCCGTCTCGTCAATGAGCCATAAAGAACAGATCTCAACCCCTGTCACTTTGGCCGTAACCATCACAATCAACTTGAGAATATCCTCCAAATAAAGATCCGAAGTAATGGCCCTGCTAATGTCCATCAAGCCCTTAATATATTTGTCGTGGGTTTCGGGTGCAATTTTTTCCATTTCAATCTCGCTATCGTTCTAAAAACATCAATTTTAATAACGGCTCGACTACAACGAAACTTTGGCAACAAGTTCTATTAAGGTTTTAATTCCTAAATCTTATTTGAACTTATGCGGGTAAACTTTTAACACATATTGACCTTGAATGACAATTAATCTTTTTTAAAAATAAATTGACAATGTTTTCCTAATTGAGTATAATTTCTACTCATAAAGGATTAATCATGGAAAATCTATTTACAGGACTTATATCATCCAAAACCCGCATCAAACTGCTCACCCGTTTTTTCTTTAACCCAGAGACACGGGCGTATTTGCGTGAATTGGCTAAAGAATTTAATGTGTCAACGAATTCGGTGCGTGAAGAGTTAAATCAACTGACCAAAACGAAACTCCTCACATCCAAGAAAAGCGGTAGACAGGTCTTTTATAAAGCCAATCAAAATCATCCATTATTTCCTGAGCTGAAATCCATGGTCGGGAAGGTGATGGGTATCGATCAGGTTATCGAGGGCATTGTCACCCGTCTGGGCGACATAGAGCGCGCCTATCTACTGGATGATTATGCTGAAGGTAAAGACACCGGCATTATCGACCTGTTGCTGGTTGGAGATATTAATCAGTACCATTTAAATGACTTGAGCAGAAAAACTGAACGATATATAAAGCGTAAAATTCGCACCCTTGTTTTTAGCAGGGATGAATTTAAAAAATTTGAACCAAAA
>Ga0209536_100012112_pt1 | contig 12569 bp, 10 predicted proteins | sample DeeMarSeWOR28_12_FD_187461 | JGI IMG/M metagenome (GOLD analysis project Ga0209536, IMG submission 187461) | Marine sediment microbial communities from White Oak River estuary, North Carolina - WOR-2-8_12 (SPAdes) (version 2) | ecosystem: Environmental > Aquatic > Marine > Intertidal zone >...
CACCTGTCAGGTGGCGTCGGCATCGGCGGTGTACTCGAGCCGGTGCAGGCCGCACCCACCATCATCGAGGACAACTGTTTCATCGGCGCCCGCTCCGAGGTCGTCGAGGGTGTCATTGTCGAGGAAGGCTCGGTCATCTCGATGGGTGTCTACATCGGCCAGAGCACGCGCATCTACGATCGCGAGAACGACGAGGTCCTCTACGGCCGGATACCCGCGGGCTCGGTGGTCGTGTCCGGCAACCTGCCGTCGAAGGACGGCAGGTACAGCCTGTACTGCGCCGTCATCGTCAAGCGCGTCGATGAAAAAACCCGCTCGAAGGTAGGCATCAACGAGCTGCTGCGGGATATCTGAAGGCATCGACATCATTCTGCTAAATGAGCGGCTTTAGCGATGTTGCCCGCAATCAGGCCAAACCATCGCGAATAAATTCGCTCCTACCCTTTAACAGAACCATGATCGATTGAAACATGATCACGCTCTACGGCATCAGGAACTGCGACACCATCCGCAAGGCGCGCCGCTGGCTGGCCGGGCATGGCATCGAGTACCGTTTCCACGACTTCCGGGCCGACGGCATCAGCGAGGCCATGCTGGCGCCCTGGATCGGGGAACTGGGCTGGGAGCAACTGCTCAACCGCCGTGGCACGACCTGGCGCAGGCTGCCGGAGACGGAGCGCAATTCAATCAACAGGGACAGCGCCATGCGAATCATGCTGGCACAGCCGGCCATCATCAGGCGACCGGTACTGGATACCGGCAAGACCCGGCACATCGGCTTCAGCGACGAAGCCTACACCGCACTGCTAGACTGAGCCCCCGTGGACCCGACACTCGAACTCGCCTGCGACCTCATCCGGCGCCCGTCGGTGACCCCGGATGACCAGGGTTGCCAGCAACTGCTGGCCGATCGTCTGCAACCGCTGGGATTTCAGGTCGAGCACCTGCGCTTCGGTGATGTCGATAACCTGTGGGCACGGCGCGGCGACACCCCACCCCTGTTCGTGTTTGCCGGCCACACCGATGTAGTCCCGCCGGGGCCGCGCGAACAGTGGGAAACTGACCCGTTCGATCCCGTGATACGCGACGGCATGCTGTACGGCCGTGGCGCGGCCGACATGAAAAGCAGCATTGCGGCCATGGTCATGGCCTGCGAGCGCTTCATCGCGGCCAACCCCGGTCATCACGGCTCCATCGGTTTTCTCATCACCAGTGACGAAGAAGGACCCGCCACTGACGGAACGGTCAGGGTGGTCGAACAGCTGCAGGCACGCAGCGAGCCGATTGACTTCTGCCTGGTCGGCGAACCTACAAGTCATGAGCAACTCGGCGACACCGTCAAGAACGGCCGGCGTGGCTCACTGAACGGCCGGCTCCTCATCCGCGGCCAGCAGGGGCACGTGGCCTACCCGCAGCTGGCGGAAAACCCCATCCACCGGGCGGCACCGGCGCTGGCCGAACTCGCGGCGGAAGAATGGGACCGGGGTAACGAGTTCTTCCCGGCGACAACATTCCAGATCTCCAACATCAACGGCGGCACCGGTGCCGAGAATGTCATACCGGGAGAGCTGGATGTCATGTTCAACCTGCGCTTTTCAACCGAATCCAGCGCAGCCGCGCTCCGCTCCCGGGTGGAGTCGATCCTGAAGCGGCACCGGCTCGACTATGAAATCAAGTGGAAACTGTCCGGCGAACCCTTCCTCACCCCCGCCGGAGAACTGGTCGATGCCGCCGGCGAGGCGATCCGGCAGGTCACCGGCAAGCCGCCCCGGCTGTCCACCAGCGGTGGCACATCCGACGGTCGCTTCATCGCGCCCACCGGCGCGCAGGTGCTGGAGCTTGGCCCGGTCAACGCCACCATCCACAAGGTTAACGAGTGTGTCCATGCCGGCAGTATTGGGACACTTTCCATGATTTATGAGAGAATTCTTGCGATACTGCTAACCTGAGACAATAAAAATACGGATCAACCCTGCCCACCCGATGACACCGCTTATGAATCTTCTGAAAAACTACCTGCCGGCCCTGCTCGTCCTGTTACTGCTCGCCGGCTGTTCCACGGGCAAGATGGTGGTCCGCGGCAGCCAGAGCATCATGGACAGCAGCCTGGAGACCATGAACCGGGAAACCGACCTCGAACTGGCCAGGCAGGCCATGCCGGCCAACCTGAAGCTGCTGGAAGGCATGCTGGTCGAGGACCCCGGTAATACCGTACTGCGCCTGTATGCCGCGCAGGGCTTCTACGGCTATGCCTACGGCTTCATTGAACTCGAAGACCCGCTGCGCGCCGCGCAGCTCTACCGCCGCTGTTATGACCACGCCCGCATCGCCCTCGCCCGGACCGGCGTCAAGCTGGATCCCGAGCATTCGACCACGGCCGATTTCGAGGCCGCCGTCAGCCAGGCCGGGAAACGCGCCGTTCCGGGCCTCTTCTGGACCGCCTCCTGCCTCAGCAACTGGATCAACCTGAACCGGGACCGGCCGGCCGGCATTGCCGAACTGTCCAGCGCGGCCGTGATGATGCAGCGCGTGCTGGACCTTGATGAGACCTTCTACCATGGCGGCGCCCACATGTTCTTCGGCGTCTATTACGGCGGCCGCTCGCCCATGTTCGGTGGCAACTTCGAACAGTCCGAATACCACTTCAGGCGGGCCACCGAGATCAACAGCGACCGGCTGCTGCTGGTCGACCTGCTGTATGCGGAATACCTGGCGAGACAGCGGCTGGACCAGGTCGCGTTTCACAACCGCCTGACACGCGTGATCGAGGCCCCCGCAGAGCTGTACCCGGAAATGGCGCTGGTCAATGAAATCGCCAGGGTGCGTGCCGCACATCTGCTTGAACACGAAAACGACTGGTTCTGATGCGTACCTCCTGCATGTCGCTGCGCCATCTGTTCACGCTGTTCCTGTGCCTGGCGCTGCTGTCAGCCAGCCCGGCATCCTGGGCGATGAAGACCTGGGAGCTGAAGTTCGCCACCCTGGCACCGGCGGGTACCGCCTGGGTGGAACTGCTGGAAGCGTGGGCCGAGGAAGTCAAGACCCGCAGCAACGGCCGGCTGGTCTTCAAGATATACGCCGGTGGCGTGCAGGGCGACGAGCCGGACGTGCTGCGCAAGATACGCTTCGGCCAGCTGCACGGCGGGGCCTTTACCGGCTACGGCATCGGCCATTTCTACTCACCGGCGCGCGCGCTGGAACTGCCTTTCCTGTTCAATTCACTCGACGAGGTGGACTTCGTCCGCAAGCGGTTGATGCCGCAGATCGAGCAGGGCTATCGCGACAACGGCTACGAGTTGCTTGGCTGGATGGAAGTGGGGCTGGTGCGCTTCTTCTCGAAAGAGCCGCTGCACTCGGTCGACGACCTGCGCAAGCGACGGATCTGGCAATGGCAGGGCGACCCGCTGGGCCAGGCCTTTTTCGATGCCAGCGGCATCCGGCCAGTACCCCTGTCGATTATTGACGTCTACACCAGCCTGTCGACCGGCCTGATCGACACCGTGTACAGCCCGCCGCTCGGGGCACTCGCCCTGCAGTGGTTCTCGAAGACCAATTACGTCACCAATGTCCCCATGGCGAACGGCATCGGCTCGCTCATCGTCTCGCGCCGGTTCTTCCAGAACCTGCCTCAGGACCTGCAAAAGCTGCTCAAAAGCACCGGCGAGGCCACCGGCGAGAAACTCATCACCACGACCCGGCGCGACAACGAGGAGAGTCTCGAGATCCTCAAGGCCAAGGGACTCAAGTTCACGCTCAACCCGGAAGACCTGGACATCGGGGAACTCAACCGGATAAGCGCCCTGGCCGGGGCTAGCCTGATGCGCAGCGGTTACATACCGGAATCCACCCTGTTTTATATCAACCAGTGGCTCGCAGAATACCGCGCAAACAACAAGACCGAAGAGCCGTCAGCCGGTGATTCTCCCTGAACCGCACGCCATAAACAGACTGCGCCATGCCCTGACCCGCATGGAAACCGCCATTGCCGGCACAGCATTCCTGCTGCTGCTGGCACTGGTGTTTGGCCAGGTTCTGGCCAGAAACTTTTTCGCCAGCAGCATACCCGGCGCGGACATCCTGTCGCGCTACCTCGTGCTGTATGTGACGTTTTTCGGTGCCGCACTTGCCGTTGAAAGTCACCGCCACATCCGCCTTGATGTGGTCGCCACCTGCCTGTCCGACAAGACACGCGACATGCTGCGCTGCCCTCTGTACCTGCTGTCATCGGTACTCTGTGCCGTGTTTGCCTGGGCCGCATGGCGTTTCTGGTATGACGACTGGCAATATGTGGCCGAACACGAACGCTGGTCATCGATCCTGGCGCTCATTACGCCGTTCGGGTTCTGCCTGCTCGCCTTCAATTTCCTGATTGCCGGCCTGTTCATCGCCTCGCCGGCTCACGACCGGCAATGACAGCACTGCTGATCGTTGCACTGGTGCTGCTGGCCCTGCTGGGGCTGCCGCTGTTCGTCGCGCTTGCCGGTGGCAGCCTGCTGGCAACCCACGGCGCCGGGCTTGACCCGGCACTGCTGATCGTCGAACTCAACCGGCTGGCCGCGTCACCCTACCTGGCCTCGATCCCGCTGTTCACCTTCGCCGGGGTGGTGCTGGCGGCCGGCGGCGCGCCGGAGCGCATGATCCAGCTGTTCAATGCCTGTGTCGGCTGGTTGCCAGGCGGTATGGCCGGTGTCGCTATCGGATCCTGCGCCTTCTTCACCGCATTTTCCGGCGCATCCGGGGTTACCATCCTGGCGCTGGGTGGCCTGATGTTTCCCATGCTGATGCATGCCGGCTACAACGAGCGCTTCAACCTCGGCCTGCTGACCACGTCGGGCTCACTGGGACTGCTGTTCGCACCCAGCCTGGCCATCCTGCTGTACGGCATCGTTGCCAGCGTCAGCATCGACCAGCTGTTTCTGGCCGGTATCGCGCCCGGCCTGCTGCTGATGCTGATACTGGCGCTCTACAGCTTCTATGTCGGCAGCAAGACCTCCGTGCCACGCCACACCTTCTCCTGGGCCAATCTCGCCAGGGCCCTGCGGGAGGGAATCTGGGACGTGCTGCTGCCGGTCGGTATTATCGTCGGCATCTTCGGCGGTTATCTCACCATCAGCGAAGCATCCGCCTGCACCGCCGTCTACGTGCTGGTGCTCGAGATCGTCATCCACCGCGAAATCGATCTGTTCAAGGAGCTGTTCCCGCTGCTGCGCGATGCGGCAGTGCTGATCGGCAGTATCCTTATCATCCTGAGCGTTGCCATGGGCCTGACCAACCTGCTGATCGACGCCCAGGTGCCGATGAAGATCCTCGCCTGGATGGAACTGCACGTCCACTCCAAGCTGCAGTTCCTCATCCTGCTGAACGGCTTCCTGCTGGTCGTCGGCTGCATGATGGATATCTTTTCCGCCATTGTCGTGGTCGTGCCACTGATACTGCCCATCGCGATTCGCTACGGTGTCGACCCCATACACCTTGGCATCATCTTCCTGGCCAACCTGGAGATTGGCTACAGCACCCCGCCGGTGGGCATCAACCTGTTCATAGCCAGCCAGCGCTTTGGCCGGCCGGTGCTGTCGCTGTTCCGTGCTGCCATCCCGTTCCTGTTTCTCATGCTGATATGGCTGGCCATGGTGACCTATATCCCGTCCATATCCCTCTGGTGGCAGGCTGGTGACTAGGCGATACCGGGGCGGTTGAAGACCCTTGCTGCAGGGCGGCATTCACCGCAGAGGCGGGTATCCATTCAGAATTGAAATCCCGCGCGGCCATGGTGACGAAGTGTTACCTGGAACTTTCCTTGCGTGCCTTGCGCCGTTGCGGTGATATGTTTTGTTTTTCTCTGCGTCCTCAGCGTCTCTGCGGTGACACTCACGCCCCGGGCTCACGCACCACCCGGTCACGCAGGTACACGGGAACCGCGTCCCCGGCACCGCTGACCTCACCCCTGGCAAACCGGTCGGCACCTATGAGGGCGACGTCACGTGCCCTCGGCTCCAGGTCAGGCAGCAGCTGCACCACACGCTCACCGGCACGCGGCACCAGCACTCCGGCATAAACCCCCCAGCCACTGCCCGCGGCGACCCAGCGACCCTCCCCGGGCATCGGCACGTCGTCCGGGCCGGCAACCGCCTCCCCGCCCTGCAACACGGGCAGCTCCCCCGTCTCCCGGGCATAGACACCCCAGTAGACCTCAGCCATGCGGGCATCGAGTGCCACCATGGCGTGTGCCTCACCGGTCTCGCGCATGGCACCACCGGCGAGTGCCGCCAGCGTCGAGACCGGCACCACCGGCAGGTTTGCACCGAAGGCAATACCCTGTGCCGCGCTGGCGGCGATACGCACGCCGGTGAAGGCGCCCGGTCCCTGGCCGAAGGCCAGTGCATCCAGCTGCGTCACGGCCAGTTCCGCCGACGCCAGCAGCGATTCCACCATGGACAGTATCAGCGCGGCATGCTGGCGCGGCGCCAGCGCATAACGCTCCTCGACCTCGCCATCGACATACAGGGCCGCCGAGCAGGCCGCCGTCGCCGTTTCGATCGCGAGAATGCGTGTCACGGCCACGACCGGCAGGCCCCCGCCCCTGCCGGGCCGGCAAGCACCGGCTCGTCAGCCGCAAAGAAGTCGTACACGGCGTCGACCTCGCGGGTCACCGGCATCCCGGGCAGGCTGGCAAGGAAGATACGGCCGTAGGACCGCCGCTGCAGGCGCGGGTCGCAGATCACCAGCACGCCGCGGTCATCGACGTCGCGGATCAGCCGCCCGACACCCTGCTTGAGGGCTATCACTGCCTGTGGCAGCTGGTATTCCATGAACGGGTTCCTGCCCTGCTGTCGCAGCGCATCGATACGTGCCTGGAGCACCGGGTCACCCGGCGAGGCAAACGGCAGCTTGTCGATGATCACGCAGGACAGTGCATCGCCACGGACATCGACGCCCTCCCAGAAACTGCTGGTGCCGAGCAGCACCGCGTTGCCCAGCCGGCGGAATTCCTCCAGCAGCTCGTTGCGGGGACGTGTTCCCTGCACCAGCAGCGGGTAATCGAGCCCGTCCCCGAGCAGGTCAGCCGCCTCCTGCAGTGCAGCATGACTGGTAAACAGCAGGAAGGCCCGCCCGGCACTGGCGCTGAGCACCTCGCATGCGCGCGCGACCACGTTACGGGTATAGCCGGCCTCGCCGGGATCCGGCATGTCCTGCGGCAGGTACAGCAGGGCATTCTTCCGGTAGTCGAACGGGCTGTCGAGCTTCAGCGTCCTCGCCTCTTGCAGCCCCAGGCGCGAGGCGTAGTGGTCGAAACCGGAGCCGACCGCGAGCGTTGCCGAGGTGAACACCCAGGTCTCCGGCAGTAACTCGAGAGCACGGGAAAACGCGGGCGCCACATCCAGCGGCGTCTGGTTGAGGCGGAAGGAACGCCGGTGGGTTTCGAACCACTGTATGGAGTCAGACACGGTTTCCTGCCGGAACACAGCGAGCCGCTCCTGTATCACCCGGCTGCGCTGCCAGCAGCTCTCCAGTCCCTTGCCGCGCCCGGCCGCGAGTTGCAGCCAGTCGACCAGCTGCGCCAGCATGTCGCCAAGTTCGGCCAGTGATTCACTGACCTTCTGGTCCCGCTCCACGGTTTCCCACGCGGCACGGCGGTCCTGTCCGCCCAGCGCGAGCCGCAGCCGGCGGACGATGCCGTCAAGCCGCAGTGCTGCATCGGGCAGCTCCGACATGTCGCCGGCCTCGCGCGAATGTTCAACCTGGGCGTCGCGCGCCAGTTCCAGCAGCTGGTGACTGCTGAGGCTGGTGCCGAAAAACAGCGAAGCGACTTCCGGCAGCTGGTGCGCCTCGTCGATGATTACCAGATCGACGCCGGGCAGCAATTCACCAAAACCCTCCTCCCTGAGCGCCATGTCGGCGAACAGCAGGTGATGGTTGATCACCACGACATCGGCTTCCATGGCCGCGCGCCGCGCCCTGACAACGAAGCAGTCACGGAAGTATTCGCACTCCTGGCCCAGGCAGTTCTCCTGGGTCGAGGTGACACGCAGCCACACGGGTGAGTGTTCCGGCACCTCGCCGAGCCCGGCAATGTCGCCGCTGCCGGTCCTGGCAGACCAGGCCCGGACGCATTCCAGGTCGTGCTGCTGTTGCGCCGGCAGGCGCCCCGCGTCGCCGGCAGCCAGCGCCAGCCGGTGATGACACAGGTAGTTTGAGCGACCCTTCAGCAGGGCCGTGTTCACCGGTACCTGCAGGGCATCGCGGACCCGCGGCAGGTCATGATTGAACAGCTGGTCCTGCAGGTGTCGTGTCCCGGTAGAGATAATCACGCGCCGCCCCGAATGCAACACCGGCATAAGGTAGGCAAAGGTCTTGCCGGTACCGGTGCCGGCCTCGACGATCAGCTTTTCCTGTGCCGCGATGGCGTCGGCCACGGCCACGGCCATCTCCTGCTGCTCGGCGCGTGGCGAAAATCCCGGCACATGCCGCGCCAGCGGCCCGCCCTCGCCCAGCAACTCGCGGTAGTCAGTCATTCACCGTCACGTTCCGCTGACACGGTTAACCCAATAGCAGTTACTTCAGGAACTTCGCCACGGAAATACACGGAAGAAAAATGGCTTACGAACATGATTACCTAGTTTATCCTTGTGCTGCCGTGGCCAGTCGGGCGTTTTGCCGATAACAATACACAAGCAAGTGCCGCTCCTGTTAACGCGGTCCCAGCGTGCGTGCCCGCTGCTCGGCCGCGCGGGCGCCGGACGGGTCGCCCCGGTAATGTCGCGCCTGGGCAATCAGCTCCCAGTTCTTCGCCTGCAGCGAGTGGTTGCCGGCCGCCAGGCTGTTCGATTTTGCCGCCAGCTGCTCGGCCTCCACGGCCTCGCCTTCCGCCAGGCGCACCGTGGCCAGGTGGTGCCAGAGAATGGCGTTTCGCGGGTCGATACGTAAGGCCCGCTCCAGCGTTACGGCCGCGGCGTCGAGATCGCCGGTATTGGCCTGCTGTTCGGCACGATCCAGCAATGCCACCACGGCCGGTGGCTGCCCACCCGTCGCGGGGCTGGCCGGGCGGGTGACAGCCGTCGGCTCCACCGGCTGCCCGACAGGCACGGACGGCAGTTGTGCGGGCGAGGAAACCGGCCCCGCGGGTGACCTGGAGCCCCGTGGTGCCGGTGTACCCTGTTCGACGACCGGTGACTGGTGGGAGGTACCCGCGCAGCCGGCCAGCAACAGGACACTGAGCACTGTCGCACCAGGCAAAAGATAATTGGCTGTTACTTTCATTCGAATAATTCCTTGAACCAGTCAACCGGGCGCTGCAGGGGTGAAACAGCACCTGCACAGGGAGACATCTCAACCGGCGCGCTCCCCTGGATGAAGGGTAACTCGACCGTGTCCTGACAGCCACCGTCACCCAGCAGGCCGGTCGCGGTGTCGATGCGCTGGTACTCGATGCCCTCGAGTGCCGACTGCAGGGCACCCTGCTCGCCGAAGTGTGCAAACAGGTCGCGCCAGACAAGCAGCGAACCGGTGGATCCGGTCAGGCCGGTAGACTGGTTGTCGTCACGGCCAACCCAGACAACCGCCAGGCGGTCCCCGGTGTAGCCGGCAAACCAGCTGTCGCGCAGATCATCCGTGGTACCGGTCTTGCCGGCGATGTCCATGCTCGCGGGCAGGACCTGGTAGAGTGAACGCCCGGTGCCCTCGCGTACCGCGTGGCGCAACCCCGTGGTCACCAGGTATGCAGGTGCCGGCCTGACGGCGGCCGTGACCCGCAGCGGGTAGCTCTGCAGCGGCATCCTGTCCGCGTTCAGCACGGCGCGAATGGCACGGATCGGCGTGCGGAAACCGCCGCTCGCCAGGGTCTGGTACATCTGCGTCACCTGCAGCGGCGTCAGCTCGGCAGCACCGAGCACCAGCGACGGGTACGGCTGCAGGTCGGCCTCGACACCCAGGCGTTTGAGGGTCGACACGACCGTCGGCAGACCAAGGTCGAGTCCAAGGCGCGCGGTCGCCACATTGTAGGAATGTGCCAGTGAACGATAGAGCGGCACCCTGTCATGGAACTGCAGGTCATAGTTACGCGGTGACCATGTCTTGCCGTTCGGCGCCTTCCAGGTCAGCGGGCCATCGTCCAGCAGGGATGCCAGCGTGTAACGTGACGGCTGTTCCAGCGCCGCCAGGTATACCGCGGGCTTGATGACGGAGCCGACCTGGCGGACCGCATCCAGCGCCCGGTTGAAACCGGCAAACTTCGGATTGCGATCACCGGCCAGCGCCAGCACCTCGCCCCCCTGGATCGAGGTCACGACAATGGCACCCTGCAGGGTACCCGCATCCAGGCCGCGCCCGGCCTCCAGCCGCCCGAGGCGTGCGTCCAGCACCTGCTCGACCTGCCACTGCACCTGCGGATTGAGCGTGGTGAAGATGCGCAACCCCTCAGTCGTGAGGTCCTCCTCGCGATAATCGCGGCGCAGCTGGCGCCGCACCAGATCCAGGAACGCCGGGAAGGTATTGATTGCCGTGCGCCGGTAGCGGCTGACGCCCAGCTTGCGTGATTTTGCCCGCACGGCCTCGTCGGCCGTGACAAGTCCCAGTTCCGCCATAACGCCAAGCACCAGGTTGCGCCGCTCGCGGGCGCGTTCCGGATGGCGTCTCGGGTTGTAGTAGGACGGCCCCTTCACCAGCCCGACCAGCAGTGCAAACTGCTCGATGGACAGCTCGGCCAGCGGCCGCTCGAAATAAAAGTGGCTGGCCAGCCCGAACCCGTGTACCGAGCGGTTACCGTCCTGACCGAGATAGACCTCGTTCAGGTAGGCCTCGAGAATTTCATCCTTGTCGTAATGCCACTCCAGCATCAGTGCCATGACGGCCTCGTTGAGCTTGCGCGTCAGGGTACGCTCGCTGCTGAGGTAGAAGTTCTTGACCAGCTGCTGACTCAGCGTGCTGCCGCCCTGGACCACCGTGCCGGCGCGGATATTGGCCAGCAGCGCGCGCAGGATCGACAACGGCGCGATACCGTGATGGTCGTAAAAGCCGCGGTCTTCCACGGCGATCAGGGCACTGGTCAGTTCCTTTGGTACCTCGTCCAGCCTGACCAGCACGCGGTCCTCGTTGTGTGCGGGATAGAAGCTGCCAACCATGACCGGGTCGAGCCGCACCAGGCTGACGGGGCGACCGCTCCGGGCGTCGACCAGTTGCTGGACTGCGTCGTTGGCAATGGTGAGGCGAATATTGTGTGACGGTTCCTCGCCGTCCCAGTGCACGAACGGGCGGGAGATAAAATGGAAAACATTCCGGTTGCGCGAGACCTCGCCGGGCTGGCGAGGCGATGACACCGGGTGATAATGCAGTGCGGAGAGTTCAGCCGACAACTCCTCCGCCGTCATCGGCAGCCCCGCATACAGCTCAAGTGGTCGCGCATAGACACGCGCCGGCAGCGACCAGCGCTTGCCGTCGAACTGGTGACGGACCTGGTAATCGAGGTAGACAAGATAGCCGGCCAGCACCAGCGCCAGGATAACGAGGACGCGCAGCAGGATTGACCGGCGCTGTGCTGTCTTCTTGCGCGACTTGCCCCGCCTGCGCTTGCGGCGTTTTGCCATGAAACCAGTGGATCTCCTGCAGGGTGATCGGTAGCCGCGGCATGCGCTACCGCGGCCTGTTCATTCCGGGGGCCAATCTTACCTGATCTGGGGGAGCCGGCGCCAAGGAAAAGGCGACCGGCCATGCCGGCAACGTGTCAACCGTACTATTAAAGATACACCGCAAAGGCGCAAAGGACACAAGGAAACTGGATTATCAGTCACCACGTGGTTCAGGATACCGGATGAAATCTGTATTCATACTTGAATTGCCACGGAAACACACGGAATTACACGGAAAGTTTCAGGTTAGCGTTATTTCGTTAGGGAGCTACCGCAAAGGCGCAAAGGTCGCAAGGAAACCGGTTTATCAGTCATTACGCAGTTCAGCACACCGGACGAAATCTGTCTTCGAAATAGAATTGCCACGGAAACACATGGTATACCGGTATTCTCGACCTTTCCGTGTAATTCCGTGTGTTTCCGTGGCCATAATAACAGGGATTCATTACCGGACGGGACACGTCCTGAATCATGCAGTACTCAACAATACGGACGGGCAAAAAGAAGCCCCGGTCGAAATTCGATTCGGGGCAAGATTTACGGAGACTGTGAAAATCTGTCAGGCCGTGGCGGGTATCCTTACCTGACGGCCGAAAACCTGTATCTGTCCCGAAAAAAATACCCCCGGTGGCTTATACCGGGCCGGGGGGAATTTACGGAGACGTTTATAATTCAGTTACACCTGTCACTTGCTGGCAGGATCAGCCCTGTTTGCGCCTGCGTGCGACACCGATCAGGCCGACCAGGCCGGAACCGAACAGCCAGACAGCGGCTGGCACGGGAACGGCGGCGACATCGCCGTCAAGTACAGCCCAGGCATAGAATTCATTGTTAAGCTTATTATTCGTAGATTGACCTGACGTAGCGCCAAAACCGAATTTCCAGGCCAGGGTATCGGGTGCAGTGGAACTCTCGGTTTCAGACCAGTAGCTACCAGCCTGAATGTTG
>Ga0209536_100012114_pt1 | contig 12568 bp, 9 predicted proteins | sample DeeMarSeWOR28_12_FD_187461 | JGI IMG/M metagenome (GOLD analysis project Ga0209536, IMG submission 187461) | Marine sediment microbial communities from White Oak River estuary, North Carolina - WOR-2-8_12 (SPAdes) (version 2) | ecosystem: Environmental > Aquatic > Marine > Intertidal zone >...
GCCCCCTTCCCTGACTTGGCCTTCTTCGTCCACTTATGTGACTGCAACTTCTTTTGCTCCGGCAATTTCATCGCCGCTTCCCGTGACTGTAATCTCTTTGCTGCATCCTGGATGGCTTCAATAATCATGTTGTATCCGGTACAACGGCAGATATGGCCATCCATCTGCATCTGTATTTCTTCCCTTTTCGGGTTGGGATTCTCATCCAAGAATGCTTTGACAGCCATAATCTGCCCTGAAGTGCAAAAGCCGCATTGGAATGCCCAATTGTCAATAAAAGCCTGCTGAATTGGGTGCAGAACCGTATCATCGGCTAAACCTTCAATGGTCGTAACTTCTTTTCCGTTCACCTGCAGCGCTAAAATGGAGCAGGATTTGACCGCTTTCCCATCCACTATAACCGTACAGGCCGCACAGGAACTGCTGTCGCAAGCCTGATGGGTTCCTGTCAATCCCAACGTTTCCCTTAAGACCTGAACCAGGAGAGTCTTGGGTTCTATAAAGAAATTGTAGGACTCTCCGTTTACAACAATATTTAACTCCCGTTTCATAACGTTCCCCCATTTATCATGGAATTAGGACTTCTGAGCTCTCTCCAAGGCAACTTTCCCCACTCGTTTCAGCAGAGTTCCCGCCAACTCTCGTTTGTAATCTTCCGATCCTTCGATACCGGATATGGGATCAATCTCCGTTTTCACTACTTCGGCCGCTTCAGCCAGCAGTGCCTCGGTAATCTTTTTGCCCTTTAAAACCTCCTCAGCTTTCTTCGCTCGGACGGGCGCGGAGGCGACACCGGCCAGGCCGATTCTGGCGTTGGCGCATACTTCCTTTTTCTTGTCGAGAGTTATTAAAACGGCCACGGACGCAAGGGCATAATCTCCCAGCATCTGAGAATATTTTGTGAAATACGCGCCGCTATTCGGCGGCATGACGGGAATCTGAATCTCCGTAACCATTTCACCGGGTTGAACTGTTGTTTCAAAAAAGTCCACGGCGAATTCTTCGGCCGCCACCGTTCGCTCTTCTCCTTTGCTGGCTATCGTAAGTTTTGCATCTAAGGCAATCAGCGGCGGAGCAGGATCGACAGCAGGATCGGCATTGCAGAGATCGCCGACAACTGTACCCCAGTTGCGCGTTTCGACTGAGGCAACATTCTCTTCCATCTCGCATAGCACGCTGTACTTTTCCCGAACGATCTGTGACTTCTCAAGAGACCGATGCGTGGCCAAAGCCCCGATCTTCAGACCTTTTTTTTCATCGAACTTGATGTAATCCAAGTCCGAAAGGCCTTTAATGTCAATAAGATAATCAGGAGCAATCAATCTATGCTTCATCGCGGTGTTTAAAGACTGACCGCCTGCGATGATTTTATATTCATCGTCCTTGTGCTGAGAAAGCAGCTCGAGCGCTTCCTCAACCGTTGAAGCAGGTAAATACTCAAAATCAGTGATAATGGTCTTCATTTCAGCTTGGACCCCCTTGTCTTACAGTTATATGAGCCTTTGTATTCTCTCTCCATGGGCGGCAAAAGAAGGACCTACCAACTGTTATGGAGATTATAGAAGGGATACATCACCTGTTCGCTCATCCGCAATGCTGTGTCATTTTTTTATCGGATAATTCCGGATAAAGTCTATTTTCCAAACAACTTACTGGATTTGAATCCTAAGGTGGATTTTACATCGGTAGAATAACAAAGCCGGGCAAACATTCTTCTTCAGGTAAACAGAAATCCCTGTCCTGCCAACCCACCCTGTTTTTGCATAAGCACAGGTCCTGTGGCCGTATACTACGGGTAAAACACCTAAATGCATTAAAGAATATTGACTTAAGGCGCCTGTGATCCATTGTAAGGACGAATGGAATATAGGCTAGGAATCACTCACTAAATACCCGGTTTCGCATATATCACATTTAACAATGACTGCCGATGCTGGATATCCCATGGAAAATAACGGACCGGTTCCTTTACTGTCGTCTCCTCTAAAATGATCCTGAAAGCATTGGTTATAGTGCCTGCCTCTGTAGAGAGGGCAATTAATGCACCCCTTGCCTGAGATGGGGCATTTTGCCGTGTTCATGTTTGTTTTTGCCATCGTAAAACCTCTTAAAATCCAAATCATTATCACGTTAAACCTAGAAGATACCTAAGTCAATGGGAAAAGTTTCCTAGAGGAAACTCTTCTTGGAAGCCGACATTCTGCCGATTCTACGAAGTTGGAATGGGAACCTGAACAACGAACATGATTTCGCCGCGTCGGAGCAGATCGGCATTGTTACAACATTTATATATGTATATTTTTTTGTGACCGCGGCATTGGGCACAGCACACCAGGATTGCCCCTAAACATAGACTTTTGAGTCTATTGTATACATTAAATATAAAGCCGCAGGACAGAAGCGGTTGCGCATAAGAAACTGTTTTAGTCATCCCTCCGGGAAAAGGAAGCTGATTTTCAGCCTTTAATACTCAAATGATTTGTTTTTAGAGGTGTTTAGGCATTGTGATCTGTTCAGCATTATCCCGGGTTCCGGCAGTGAACCCTGAATGTGTGGATTCGTCGTGCGCTGACTTTATAATATAATGTATACATTAGGATCAAAAGAACGAGGAAGGTACCGGGTGTTTAAGTAAGGGATGTGAATTCTGTTCACTATATCCCAATAAACCTTTGGCCGTCAATTTATCGTTCCTCTCCTTCAAGTAAAGCTGCATCGAAAATGAGGACCGTGCTTCTTTATCAAGCCGCAGTTCGTTGATCATTTTTACCTGCTTTTCGTTTCCCGCTATACAGGTTTTCCCTTGACAAGACTGTTCCATCTGATGAAATGTAGATCGGGTTGTTAAAAAAAATCAGTAGCGGTGGATTGAATCTGCAGGTCCATTGTCCACATTGACGCTATTTTGTTATGGGGACAATTCTATTGGCACAAACATAACGATATGAGTATTTTCGGCCAGGTTTTACCGAAAATAACCCATAATTTTGGATCACAAGTCCTGTAATCCTGGATATTTAACTCACCGGGATGGGATGAAGGACAACGTTTTCGAGTGAGAAGACCGTTGTAGATTTTATTTAAAGTCCTTTAGAGTAATAACTTACAGAAATTCGACAGAAATTCCATGCCCAAGACGAAGACGGGCATAAGCCTTGACGAAAGGCCTGATTCATTATTTGCAGAGGTTGTCTTCGTTCTGGATCTTTAGATTCATTCCTGTATTTATTTTGGGAAGGCTTCAATCCATAAGGATCCGCAGTTTTCTTGGATCGGTAGGGATAAAAATGCTCGAAGTTCCTTCGTTCCTGCTGATCCGGCCTGCTGACATGGAAAGGAGTGTACGATGATAGTAGGAGTGATAGGTTCGGGAGCTATAGGTCCCGACCTGGCGTATGGCTTCCTCTCTTCTCTTGCGGGGCCTGCATTCAGAGAAGAGGAGAATAAGGTTTATCTTCTGGACATAAAAAAAGACGCTCTCGATGCCGGTGTCGAGCGCATCAATAACTACATCAAAAAAGCACTGGCTCGAGGAAAAGTGAGTGATAAGGTCGCGGCATTTATCCCAAAGGCGCTCGTACCGACCATGGATATCCAGGACCTGGCCAATTGCGACTACGTCCTGGAAGCGGCATCTGAAGATCTCAAGATCAAGCGTGCGATACTCCGAAATCTCGAAGAAGTCGTCCGGCCCGATTGCCTCATTGGCTTCGCTACGTCAGCTATCCCAAGAGCGAGGATTGCCGCGGAAGCGTTGCACCCGGAACGATGCTTTGTGAACCACCCGTTCTATCCGGCCTGGCGCGCCCTGCCGATCGAGGTAGTCTCTTCGGGAACGGACGAGCGATTCAGCACAAAGATGCTGGATGTGCTGCAGAAGCTCGGCAAGGTGCCGATCATAACAGCAGATGTGCCCGCCTTTGCCGCTGATGACGTTTTCAGCAACTACATTTGCGAAGCGGTCCGTATCGTAGAGGAAGGAATTGCCACGCCGGCCCAAGTGGACCAGATCGTCAACAGCGCGATCGGGGGTGGCGGGCCGCTCAACGTCATGGATTTGACGCACGGAAACGTGCTGGTCGTTCACATTCAGGAATTGATGCAGGAAGTGGGTGGAGACTGGTTTGCACCACCCGCATTGCTGGTGAAGCAGGGGACGGCCAGATGGCGCAATCCCAACGCTCTTGAAGACTCGACGCACACGGAAGCGCAGGCGAAGCAGGTGATGGATCGCATTCTGGCCGTATTGATCGGTCGAGCCTATGCGGTGGCTGAAAACGGCGTGTGTGAGGCTTCCGATCTCAACTGGCTTCTTCGAATGTCGCTTGGCTTCAATGAAGGGACACTGGATCTTGGGAAAAAGCTCGGCGCTGAAAAGGTAGCGGAACTGTGCCTGAAATATGCTAAAGCGAATCCCGGCTTCCCGGTTCCCAAGTGTATTGCGGAGAAAAAGCTGCCTACCTATCTGAGGGATGTGAAAATTGATCGGGATGGCGACATTGCGACAGTGATGGTCCGCAGGCCTGAGCTCAGAAACGCCCTTTCCATGCAGACCGTTGCAGAAATCAAGACAGTGATGAGGAAGCTCAATGCGGATTCCGGAATTAGTGGCGTTGTTTTTACAGGGTATGGAGGCGCGCTGTCAGGGGCTGATGTCAACGAGTTCACGTCCCTGACGACAAGGAAACAGACCGAAGGGATCTGCTACAAGGCTCATCCTGCGCAGAAAGTCATCTCCGGCATGAAAAAACCGGTCGTAGCGGCACTCGACGGCCCGGTGATGGGCGGAGGATCCGAGTTCAGCATGGTGTGTCATGCCCGTGTAGTCGGAAAGAATTTATTGCTGGCGCAGCCCGAAGTTAATCTGGGTATTATCCCTGGATATGGCGCCACACAACGTATGCCTCGTATCATTGGCGTGGAGAAGGCTCTCGAACTTCTGAGAACGGGGCGCTCCATAGGAGCCGAAGAGGCGTGTGCCATAGGCTGGGCCTATGGAGAGCCGGTCGACGATCCGGTACAGGCGGCAAAGGATTTGATCAGGGAGCACATAGCCGGAAAGGTAAAGCTGGCACCCGTGGATCCGGCGCCTGTAACAGTTCCCGATCCGATCCCGGATATCGATCTGGGACACAGGTCGTTGGTAATTGACACCCTGCTGGTGAATGCCGTGAAAGAGGGACTCCGGCTGCCGCTGGAGGAGGGATTGCTTGTTGAAGCCAGGGCGTTTGCAGATTCAAAAGAGACTGTGGATGCGGATATCGGCATCAAGAACTTTACGCAAAACGGCCCGCGCGTGCCGGCCGCCTTCATGCACGAGTAGGAGGGAGATAGAGACTATGGCGAAAAACAAATCTATCGTCATTCTCGACGGCGGTCGCCGGCTGCCGCGAGCGGATATTTTACACGAAAACAGGGGGCCCGGCCTTTTCGCACGTTTCACGACAACCCAGCTGGGAGGGATGGCTGTCAAGGCTACCTTGGAACATACGTCAATCGATCCCGGCCTGATCGGTCATGTCGTTCTGGGGATGGCCGCGCACAGCCACCGGGATTCGATTTACGCTGCACAGGGAGCCCGATGGCGCGGAGGCCTGCCGGACGATGTTCCGGCACTCACTGTTGCGCGTATCTGCGGGAGCGGAACAGAAGCGATCTCCGTAGCTGCCGAAATGGCTATTGCGGGTTTGCGGCACGACAAAAAGCGTCCCTTCTACATTGCCGGCGGATGTGAGAGCATGCAGTACCCTTTCAGCGCTTACAACCTCCGCGGCGTGAAAGTCGGCAACGCAGTGCAGAAATACGGTCCGGTTGATCCCAAAGGCCTTCCTCCCGGAACCCATCTTCAGGACGCGCTTCTCATGTGCCTTTACGATCCCAGCGCCAAAATGTCCATGGCCAACACGGCCGAGGAATTGGGCCGGCGCTACAGGATCACCCGTGAAGAGTGCGATGAATTCGGGTATCGTTCTCATGTGAATGCAAAGGCGGCACGTGATGCCGGGTTTTTCGATGAGGAGATTGAACCGGTTGTCGTAGAGCAGGGCGGTTCAAAGGATCCCCTTACCGTGAAGTACGACACTCACATCCTGGAGAATCCCTCTCTTCCGCAAATGGCGAAACTGTTTCCGGCCTTCGAAGCCAATGGCGTAATAACTGCGGGGAATGCGAGCGCCGTTGTCGACAGCGCGGCTGCGATGGTGATCGGATTGGAAAAGGATGCGGAGCGATTCGGATTGAAACCCTTGTGCCGCATTGTCGGGTACGGTGTGGCCGGTGTGGATCCGCATATCATGGGATTCGGCCCCGTTCCTGCCACTAAAAAAGCTCTGAGAAACGCCCGATTGAAAGGGGAGCAAATCGATATTGTCGAACTCAATGAAGCGTTTGCGCCTCAATCCCTGGCGTGTTTGAGGGAGTTTGAAAAGATGGGTTTTGACCTGAAAAAGGTAAATCCCATGGGCAACGCCATCGCTTTGGGACATCCGCTCGGTGCGACGGGCGCTACCCTGACTCTGACATGCGCCTATGCTCTACGTCGTAGGAAATTGCGTTACGGCCTGGTAACGATGTGTATCGGAGGCGGCCAGGGTATTGCGATTGTCCTGGAGTCGATCCACTAATTGACCGAACAGCTTCTTTGGAGTGCGGCAGCTTGGAGACTGTCTCAAAACTAATGAAATGGTCATTTTAAAATGATTATCTGACTTTCGGCGACTACTTTGGAGTGCGCAAGCTTGCTTGCGCCTTAAAAACTAAACGGTTATAAAGCAGTTACTTAAGGCGGCAGCAAGCTGCCGCACTCCAAATTTACAAGCCATTGAATATATGAAGCCTGAGAGTTTTGAGACAGTCTCCAAGCTGCCGAACTCCAAAGAAATTCCGGTTATCGGATAGTCTAAACTTTTCGATTGTGGTTCTGCAAACGACCGATGTTGTAGTAAAGCTAATTGGATTCAGTTTTAATCTTTCACCCGATTCTTCTCTTCGGTGTTCTCTTATGAAAAGATTCGGGATTGGATGAGAACAGAGGAGTTGCTATGGCCGAAGTGACATGGCGGAATTACAAGGAAAACAAAAATTCCAGACCGGCTCCACTAAAAGGCATCAGAGTGCTGGAAGTTGCCACTCTCCTGCTGGGACCCGGAGGACCGGGTTTCCTCGCGAAGCTGGGGGCCGAAGTAATAAAGTGCGAAATGCCGCCCATGGGGGATACGCTTCGCAGCCTGGTTCCTTTTGGTTTTTTCTTTCGGGAACACGGATGCGGATTGACACACCCCAACCTGGGCAAATACTGGATTGGCCTGGATCTGCACAAGCCGGAAGGGCAGAAGGTGTTTCGCGATCTGGCTGCCAAGGCCGATATCATTGAAGAGAACATGCGACCCGGAGTATTGGAAAAATGGAATGTCGGCTACAGGCAGATCAAAGAAATCAATCCGGGCATCATATATATCTCGAAGAACGGCTATGGTCAGTGGGGCCAGTACGCTGACGAGAACAGGCCTTCCAACGACGGCGGTTCTCAGGCAGCGTCCGGTTTCGCCTGGATGTCGTCCTTTCCCGGGAAGCCTCCGCTTAAGAGCCGGCTGTATGTTGCCGACGCCTATGGAGGCTTGATGGGCGAGATACCTGTTCTGGCGGCACTGCATTACAGGGAAAGAACAGGCAAGGGGCAGTATATTGAATTATCCCAGACCGAAAGCCTTATGAGGACGATGTCCTGGGTCTGGCCCTACCAGGGGATTACGGGTGAACCTGCCATGCCGTCAGGTAACAGGGATCAGTGCGTATGTCCGGCCGATACTTTCCGCTGCGTGGATGATACTTTCGTCGCGATAGCGGCTCCGGCTCCGGAAGAGTTCAAAGGTCTTTGCACGGCCATGGGCAAGCCGGAATTGGCGGAGGACCCAAGATTCAAGGATCATTTGATTCGGCTGCAGGAGGAGAATGCCGTCGCGATTCTCAAGATCATAAGCGAGTGGGTAAGAACCATGACATTCGATCACGTCATGAGCCTGGCCGAAAAGCATGGCTTTGCGGCGTCGGAAATTCGCAGCGCCAAGGACATCACGGAAGATCCTCATTTTCGGGCGCGGGATTATATCACCGAAATTGACGATCCGCTGGACGGGCCGATGCTCAATTATGATTTTCCGGTTATGATGTCCAAAACGCCGCCAAGAATCAATTGGTCGGTCAGGCCGGTAGGTTTCGATAACGAGTACATAATGGCCCAGGTATTGGGAAAGAATAAAGAGCAGATCAAGCAACTGTATGAGTGCGGAGCTTTGGGAAAGTGGGCGGATGTAAAGGGGCGGCGTCCTGCAAGCACCTGGGACGGCAAATCCGGCCTTATCCTGTCCAGGGAACCGGGTTATACCGATGGCGGAAGGGGGGAATGAACTATGCAACGGCAACCTTTGGCGGAATGGGTAAGGGAAAGGGACGATCCAAAGATCGCGCATTCCAAACCCGAGGCTCTGGATGATTTGACCGTCCTGGATTTGAGTTACAACAGCTACGGCGGCTGCTACTGTTCTTCCCTGCTGTCGGAGCTCGGTGCTCAGGTCATAAGAATTGAGCCTCCGGAAGGTGATTTCCTGAGGACATGTACTCCATACGGTCTTTTATATAAGAACGAGGGATTGGTTTATTTGTCCGAAGGCAGAAACAAGTTTCATATTACCCTCAACCTGAAAGATCCCAAAGGCAGGGAGATGCTCAAGAGCCTTGCAGGCCAGGCGGATGTTCTTGTGGAGACCTACCACCCCGGGGTGATGGATGATTGGGGTATCGGCTATGAACAACTTAAGGAAATCAATCCCAGGCTGATATTTGCCTCTATCTCTCCCTGGGGCCAATTCGGACCCAGGAGCGGCAGCAAAATGCCGGACTACGAAAACATAGCTCAGGCCAGGGGATCCATACAGTACGCAACCGGGGAAATGTTGCCTGAAGGCAAGACATATGACGAATGCCCCTGGGCGGTTCCAACGAAAGCAGGCCCCTGGATCAGTTGGGCCTCTGCAGGAACATTCATGGCGGCCGGCATTCTGTCGGCTCTGTACTATCGGGACCGTACCGGAGAAGGGCAGGCTCTGGACGTGGCGACGGCTGAGGCGTACGCCAACTTTGACGATTGGGGCGTGCTGATATACCAGGAACATGAATATATCGTTGAGCGCTTCGGAAGCCTGGATCAGGGCGCATGGATATACTGCTTCGCGCCAACCAAGGATGGCGCCGTTTTTATAGGTGGTTTAAGGCTGGAAATGTGGCAGGCATTCGCCGACATGGTGGGAAAATGGGACGAGTGGGGCACCGCGGATTTCAAGCACCTCGGAGATTTTATGTCAAAGGAGGCGCAGCTGAAATGGGCTCCTCTGGTATTTGCTGAAACTCGCAAATACACCACTGACGAGCTGGTGGCCATGTCCTTGAAATACGGCAAGGAAGGCCGTCTGGCTCCCATCACGCCGGTTATAGCCCCCGTTTGCAATCCCATGGAAGCGATGACGGATGCAAACTGGGTGGACAGAGGAATGTTCATTCCGGTCGATGATCCCGTGTACGGAACGGTTGTTGTGGTTCAGTCGCAATACAAAATGACGGAAACGCCCCCCAGAGTGAAGTGGGTATGCCGTCCCGTGGGCTATGATAACGACTTTATATATCTTAAGCACCTGTCTTTAGGGCCCACCAGACTGAAGAAATTAAGGGAGGCTGGCGTGGTTTAAATCGGCGACACACAGCCTGCCCAATTCAGGCCGTCACGTCAGTGTGATGATTGGCCTTACTGTTGGACCAGGGGATATGGGCCGGTATGAGCGAATGCGAGGGATCCATGGAGTATAAATTAAAGGAGGTAAGATGATTAGCAAGGATGAGCTGGCAAATATTGTTGGTGCGGAGAATGTGAGCGATACTGAAGCGGATCTGCTCAAGTACTCCTGCGACCGCAGCCTGGTTCCTCCGGGAATGCCTGAATGCGTTGTATGGCCGACGAATGCGGAAACTGTTGGCGGCGTTCTGAAGTGGGCGAATACAAATAACGTGCCGGTGGTTCCGGTTTCATCGAAGGAACACTTCAACGGCGGCGCCGTTCCCCGCCAGGGCGGTATTGTTGTCGACCTGTCGAAGATGAACAGGATACTGGAAATCGACAAGGATCTTAAGAAGACACGCTTTGAGGCGGGGGTTACCTGGGGCCAGCTGACGAAGGAATTAGCAAAAAACGGCATGCGGGTCATCATGCCTCTCCTCCCTCATGCGGACCGGTCGGTGCTTAGCGACAACCTGGAAAGGGAAGTGCCGACGAATACCGTCTATGACTACGGTGAGCCTATGATGGCTTTTGAAGTCGTCTGGCCGACAGGTGAGGTATTCCGGCTGGGCTCTGCCAGTGTAAACGGATATCCCGATTCCTATTCAAAGGGAGGCAACCCTTCAGGCCCCGGCATCGATTTTTATCGATTCGTACAGGGTGCACAGGGCACCATGGGAATTGTGACCTGGACAAACCTGAAAATTATGTTCGAAACGAAAAAGGACAAGGTCTTTTTCGCTCCCGTAGATGATCTGGCCTATGTGCAGGAATTTCTCTACAGGATCCTTCCCCGAAGAGTCGGCCAGGAAGTGGTTCTTTTGAACAACGTCGATCTTGCTGCCATTGTTGCCGAAGATTTCAATGCCGATTTCGAGAAGCTTCGCGCGATGCTTCCGCCATGGACTCTGATCATCGTCGTTAGCGGGCTCCTGCGCCGTCCCGACGAAAAGATCGCTTACGAGGTCAAGCTGCTTCGCGAGGTGGTAAAGAATGAATTCCGCAACCTGAATCTCTCCGAAGCTCTGCCGGGCTTCCCCGGACTGGGAAACAAGATGCTTTCACTCCTGCGGAATCCATGGCCGGCGGACGTGACCTACTGGAAAAACCGTTGGCGGGGAGCTTCCCAGAGCCTGTTCTTCATAGCCAGGCCGGAAATGTCCCCTCTTTATGTCGATATTGTGGAATCGATCGCTCCCAGATACGGATACCCTGTCGAGGATATTGGAAGTTATATCCAGCCGATTGAACACAACCGTGCGTGCCAGGTTGAGTTCACATTCTTCTACGATGATAAGGACGCTGGGTCTGCCGCCCGGATCGCGGCTCTGTACAGGGACGCGGCGAAAACCCTTATCAGCGAAGGCGCTCTCTTTACCAGGCCATACGGCGAACTTGCTCCTATGGTTTATGAGCGGGCGACCAATTATGTGATGACGCTGAAGCGGGTGAAGAAAGTTTTCGATCCCCAAAACATTATGAATCCGGGCAACTTGTGTTTCTAGGGAGGCGACGATGCCAACGACTAAATTCAGTTTGGATATATCAGATCTTAAAAATTTTGCTTACGACATGCGCCTGTGCATCAAGTGCAAGGGATGTTACTGGGTCGAACATACCTACCAGCCCGGAGCGGAGTACAGTACGCGCTGCCCCAGCAATTTATGGAACGATTTCGATTCCTACGGAGCTTTCGGGAAAATGAGGATCGGAACCGCTGTGGTGGAGGGCAAACTTGACTGGACCCCGAAGCTTCTGGAAGTGATCTACGCGGATCCTCTTTGCGGTGCCTGCGACGTCGGCTGCAAGAGGAACCTCGATCTTGAGATAGAACTGAGCCTGGAAGCTCTCAGGGTAAAGGCGGTCCAGGACGGCGCCGGACCGATGCCGGTCCACAAGAAAATAGCCAAGAACATTGCAGAAAAACACAATGTTTATGGGGCGCCCCATGAAGACCGCAAGAAATGGCTGACCGGCGATATCAAAGTCGAGGAAAAAGCGGATCTATTGTACTTTGTCGGCTGTACGGCTTCGTACGGGAACAAGGAGATCGCCCAGGCGACGGCCAGAATTCTCAACGCGGCCAAGACACCCTTCATGCTGATGCCCGAAGAGTGGTGCTGCGGAAACACCCTGCAATCGGTCGGAATGCTGGACGAAGCCCGCAAGCTGGCCAAGCGAAATATTAAAATGGTCAAGAGCACGGGCGCCAAAAAGGTGCTGCTTTCCTGCGCTGAAGGCTATCGAATGTGGAAAGTGGATTATCCCAAGCTCCTGAACATTGCCACGGCCGACCTGGGGTTCGAAGTGATCCACCTGGTAGAATTCGCGGATGAAGCCATTCAAAACGGTTCGCTCAAACCGACAAAACCCGTCAATGTACGGGCAACCTATCATGATTCCTGCAGCATCAGCCGGCTGGCGGATCCCTGGACCCCCTATTCCGGAGAGCGCGGGTGGATGGGAACCGTGAATCCCCGTCTGCAGCGGCGGCGTGGAACGCAGGGACTCTATGCCCAGCCGAGAAACGTCATCGCTGCCATTGCAGGCATCGATTTCGTGGAAATGATCCGAACCCGGGAAAACGCTTTCTGTTGTGGTGCCGGACGCGGAACCAAAGAGGCTTTCCCCGATCTGGCTTCTTTCTCGGCTAGCCATCGCATGGACGAGGTTGAGGAAATCGGAGCCGAAGTTCTTGTCTCGGCATGCCCCTGGTGCAAGAACAACTTCGCACAGGCCGCC
>Ga0209536_100012115_pt1 | contig 12567 bp, 13 predicted proteins | sample DeeMarSeWOR28_12_FD_187461 | JGI IMG/M metagenome (GOLD analysis project Ga0209536, IMG submission 187461) | Marine sediment microbial communities from White Oak River estuary, North Carolina - WOR-2-8_12 (SPAdes) (version 2) | ecosystem: Environmental > Aquatic > Marine > Intertidal zone >...
CCAACCCGTCGTGCAAGCCTGGCAAGCAAACGCAGCAGCACAAGCGTGCCGACAAAGATTAGTCCGTACTGGGTCAGTTGCGCCATCACCGGCATTCAATCCGGGAAACCGATACTGCACCAGGGAGATCCGGCGCATACCTTTTTTGCCGGGCAAGGGAAGCACCGCGCAACACGATATGGCGACTCGCGGCAGACCCCGGACGGTGCAATGCGAGCACCCGACCCGCGTGGAATTTCCCATGATGCATGGTTGCCCCTGAAGACATTGCGATGCGACCGGGCCAATGGAATCTGATGCTCGTCATAACCGCCATGGCCATACGTGTACACCGAGGATACCTTGCGGTCAACAAACCGGCATATCGTACGGCGCCTATTAACGCCCCTGGCCGACAGGTCACGGGATGCTTCCGGCGTCGTGTCGCGAGTCTAGTAAGCTTTCAGGGTCTGCTCAAAGTAGGCGATGGTCTTCCCCAATCCCTCGTCCAGTTCAACCGTCGGCTGCCAGTCAAGCTCGCGTTTTGCCAGCGCTATATCGGGACACCGTTGCCGCGGATCATCCATTGGCAGCGGCTTGTGGACAAGTTCGGAACGCGACCCTGTCAATTGACGAACCTTCTCTGCAAGCTCAATCATCGAAAACTCACGGGGATTGCCAAGGTTGACCGGTCCGTAGAATGCATCGGGACTGTTCATCAGTCGGACAAGGCCTTCAATCAAATCGTCGACATAGCAGAACGATCGCGTCTGCGTTCCCTCACCATACAACGTGATCGGTTCGTTTCGCAGGGCCTGTACAATGAAATTCGACACCACACGCCCGTCATTTGGGTGCATGCGCGGACCGTAGGTGTTGAAAATACGCGCGACCTTGATCCGCATCGAGTGCTGGCGTTTGTAATCGAAGAAAAGCGTCTCCGCACATCGCTTGCCTTCATCGTAGCAACTGCGCGACCCAACGGGATTCACATGGCCCCAATATTCCTCGTTCTGCGGATGAACGCTGGGGTCACCGTAAACCTCGCTCGTCGAAGCCTGGAGTATCTTGGCTTTCACCCGCTTGGCGAGACCAAGCAGGTTGATCGCCCCATGCACACTCGTCTTGGTTGTTTGCACGGGATCAAACTGGTAGTGAATCGGCGACGCAGGGCACGCCAGATTAAATATCTCGTCGACTTCCACGTACAGAGGGAACGTGACGTCGTGGCGCATCAACTCAAAAAACGGACTCTCGAGCAAGTGAACGATGTTTTGCTTGGTGCCGGTAAAGAAATTGTCAACGCACAGGACGTCGTGGCCATCGGCCAGTAATCGCTCACACAGGTGCGATCCAAGAAAACCGGCGCCACCGGTGACGAGAATGCGTTTACGCGCGTTGTAATTGTTCAATCTGGTCAATCCTCATGACATCGCACCACACTGCGGATGAAAAGCGTGTCAGTGATCCGCAAGCATTCATCAGGCCCGTCGTGCTCGCCAAAGCCGACCGTTCGGTACGGCCGGGGCTTCGCGCGAATCGGGCCCCGCCAGCGCAGCGATTAACGGACACTGACTGGCGGACGCCGGAAATATTGTGCCACCCGGTATCCCAGTTTTCGGGGAATCCACAACGGTGATCCGGCGATTCCGGCACGGCGCGCGATTTCCCACGATTCACGGTTACCTCTATAAATATTGCCAATCGATCGGGTCGATTGCCCTCCGGTACGCATGCGCACCAGCACTTCGGGAATATAGACTGACGATATCCGGCGTTCGACGAACAATCGCACCATCAGGTCAAAATCGGCATGGTAGCGATAGCGCGTGTCAAAGCCGCCGATTTCCTTCAGCAAGGCCGTTTTCACGAACAGGGTCGGGTGCGCCGGATGCCAGCCCGCTTCGAACATGCCGGACTCATAAGGCTTTGAGTTCCAGTAGCGCGCGACTCGGGAAGGATTCTTGTGCTCCACGTACACCAGGTCAGCGTGCGCCGCGTCAGGCCGGTCTTCCAGGGCATTGGCGACTCGCTCGAGGACATGATCATGGTGGTAGACATCGTCCGAGTTCAGAAACCCGAGATACTCTCCTGTTGCCGCCTCAATGCCCTTGTTCATCGCGTAGTAGAGACCGCGGTCGGACTCGGAAATCAGCGTCGAAATGCCCGCACGGTAACTTTCCAGGATCTCAAGAGTGCCGTCGTCAGAAGCGCCGTCAACCACGATGTGTTCGACATCGCCATAGGCCTGATCATGTACCGACTGCACCGCTTCGGCAATCGTATCCTCGGAATTCAGGCAGACGGTAACGACAGACAGTTTCATCAGTTTCCCGGGCTCAACAGCTGGTCAGATCAGACATGCACACTTTGTGCCGCTCACCGGGACCGCGGGGCGCCAACGACGACCTGGCCAACCAGGTCCTCGAAGTGTCGCGCATAACGTGCGAGCCGATCGGCATTTGCAGCCTGAATTTCGGCGCGAGACGGCACGCCAGCCGACTTGCCAATGTCGTCAAGCGCGCGTGCAAGCGCAGATGCCGCATCCTGTGACGACAGGGGGTCAAAGTAATGCGCCGCCCCGCCCGCCTGCTCACGATGCACCGGAATTCCGGACAGCACCAGAGGCACGCCAATCGCCTTTGCCTCCTCCACGGTTGTACTCCAGCCTTCAAACAATGACGGGTTGACGACAGCGACTGCGCCGCGCATCAGCGCGTAAACGTCGGCGCGCGGGACAAATCTGAGAAAACGGAACACCGCATCAAGACCCAGATCGCGCACCTGCTCGACGAGATTCTCAAACAAGCGGGGATGGCGCGGATCGACCGACGCTCCTGAAGCAACGACCATTGCGGATACATTGCGGTCGCGAAGCACGCGAAGCGCTTCGATAATCACCGAGTGGTTCTTGTGGCACCAGAACTGGTTGGGCAGATAGAAATATGGCATGGTGAGTTCATAGCGCGCCCGTATGTCAGTCTCGCTTACCCGATACGCTTCTTCGCCAGGCTCAACCGCAAACGGAATGACGCTGGTGCGCCCGGCCGAGGCGGGATAAAGCATTTCGCAATCGCCCCTGGCGGACTCGCTGCTCAACATTACTGCAGAAGCAGAGCGTATTTGTGCTCGAAAACCGAACTCCCTCTGCAGCCACCCCCGTCTGGTGAACATGCCGGGCAAGCGCCGATGCTGAAAGTCGGGCAGCCACGCAATCACCGGCAAGGGGAAACGCCAGCCATGCCACGCAGCCGACTCGAACACCGCGTCGATACCATGTTCGCGATACGCCGACAGGGCTGCCCGGTCAATACCGGTTACCAGGGTGCCGCCAACCTGCAAGGGATTCCGTCCAGGCACGGAGCCGCGCGTACGCACCACTTCCACGACACCTGATTTCAAAGGCTCCAGCGCTTCTTCGGAATAGTCCTCCGCTACAAAAACCACCGGACGTATCCTTGCCCGGCCGTAGCGGCCCAGCACATGAAACAGGTTGACGAAATACTGGTAGCCACCGGTCCAGAGCTGCCGGTCCGGCAATCCAAATGCCGTCCTGATCATGGCCGGCATTGTTGCACTGTCCGGTTCATACACGAAACCGCACGAACAACCGGTGGCCGCCGTCTCGCGCCATTACCGCGACGCATCAAGCACTTCGATGACCATCGATTCATAATCCTCGGCAAAGCGGCGCAGCCTTGCCGGAAGGTCTTGCGAGGCCTTGAGCATCGCGGCCTGGTCATCGTTCCGATCGTATTGCGACCATGCCTTCGATATTGCCCCGGCAGCGTCGCTGGCGTCGTGCGGATCGAAATAGATTCCGCGCTCGGGCGCCTGTTCGACATGAACCGGGATGCCTGACAGGACGACCGACTTTCCCATGGATTTCGCCTCCTCGACACTGGTGCTCCACCCTTCGAAAAATGAAGGATTGATGACCGCAACCGCCTCGCGCATCAAACCCAGCATGTCGGCGTACGGCACGACACCCAGAGGACGGAACATGTCCTCGATACCATATTGCGCGACTTTGCCCATCAAGTCCGTGACGTGCGATGGTCTTCTGGGGTCACGCATCAGGCCCGTGGCCACCACCAATACGGGCTTCCCATCGCGTTTCAGTTTCGCGATCGCCTCGATAACGATGTCATGATTCTTGTGTGCCCAGAACTGGTTGGGCAACAGCATGTACCGCCCTTCAATCTGGTAGCAGGCCCGCAAGTCTTCTGCCGCGGGCATGGCATCACCGTGTGTCAAACCCGACACAAAGCGCAGCACCCGGATCTTGTCTCCGTGGCGCGGGCTTCCGGCGCGCAGCTGCTCTGCTACCGTCTCGCTGCTTACGATCACGCGCGCATTGCTTTGAAGCGCCCGCGCGATATTGCGTTCGCGGGTCGCAATCTCCTCCGCGCTGAACAGATGAGCGAGTTGACGATGCTGCAGATCAGGTATCCATGCAATCGACGGTGTGCGCGCTCCGCGGCCCAGATCGCCGGAATGAGACAACACCTCGACATCGAGTCCGCGCAGAACGCGGCGCAGAACCGGGTCCGTGCCCATGAACTTTCTGGAGAGCTTGCGCAGCAACCACAGCGGGCGTCCGCGATCGAGCATGCTGGTGCGGGCCAGCGGCATAAACGAGAACTGCTTTGTGATTTTTTCGCTGGTCCGGTGCCCGGTTATGAAAACCGGCTGGATTCGCCGGCTTTCCAGAGCGCAAACGGCGTACAACAGGTTGCGCAGGTAGTTCAGCCCGCCGAGCCAGCTATTGACCGCGAACACATTAATGAAGCCGACGCGTATCAATTTGCACCAGACCGAAACCAGTGGACGTATTCGCCAACACCGTCGCGCCATTGCCTCGCAGGATTCCAGCCCAGTGCCCGCGCCCGCGAAATATCTGCCACGTAGGCAACCGGGTCCATCTTGCGCACCTGCCCCGTGAATGTGACGGACGCATCAACACCCAGCAGGCCCGCGATTTCTCTGAGAACCTGAGACACGGACGCTGCCTGTCCGCTCCCGCCATTGAGCACCGGGCAGTCAGTACCGGCGTGGTCGAGCGCCAACGCCAGCAGGCTAGCCGCGTCGTCGATGTGCAACCAGTCGCGCTGCTCCTTGCCCGTCCCGGAAAACTCGGTGCCACCGTTGCTGATTCTGGAACAGGCATCCCAGAGCAGTTGCTTGCGCAATCCACAGCCATATACCGAGAACAGCCTGACGATCGCGATTCTGATGCCGTAACGGCTCGCATGTGACGCACATAACTGCTCGGCAATTTGCTTGTGCACACCGTAGGGCGAGACCGGGCGCAGCGGGTCTGTTTCTGAAATGGGCAGTTTGGCAGCGTGGCCATATACCGCTGCGCTCGATGGGTAGACCAGTGCTGCCTTGGGTGCATACAGCCGCATGAATTCGAGCAACGCAGCGGTGCTCGCCACGGTACGCAGATAGTCATCGTAGGGTCGCGTCACCGAGTAGCCAACCGACCCGCCGCCCGCGCAGTGGACCACGGCGTCGGGCACGCTCGCTTGCGTCAACAACGCGCCGAGCGTCACGTCTGACTCCTCCCACGCCGAGATTCCCCAACGCTCCCATTCTTCGGGTCGCCATTTTCCGTGGCCCAGGCCGGTTACGCGAAAGCCTTGCCTGGACAAGGCAAGTGCGACATGCCTGCCGATGAACCCGTGCGCACCGGTAACCAGAGCGTTCCTAGCCACGAGGCGCTCGCGTCCCGACAAAGCTGTAGAGGCGTCCAGGCACCTTGAGATACGCGCCCAGCAGACGAATCGCAAAATCCGGAATCAGCCTGGACACCGGCAGCCCGAGGCGCTGCGCGATCCGCTGCTTCACACCATCGAGCGTTTCGGGAAAGAGATTGATGGCTGACTGCAACGGATTGATGACCCGTTTCAGCCGTATGCCGGCTGATTCGATGGCGCCGGTGTATTCCGATAGCAGGTAGGCGTTTTCACCACCATAGAGATGATGCAGCGGATGGCTATCGAGAAATGCCGGCAGGTCTTCGCGGCGCGAAATGACATGCTCGCGCGTGGCGATGAATGTTCCGCCGTCGCGCAGAACACGACCGATCTCGGCGCATAATGCGGTCAGGTCACGCGCATGGTGCAGCGCCGCCCGGCAATAAACCAGATCGAAGCTCGCGTCGTCGAATGGCAGCCGCTCACCCCATTCCTGCACCACCTCGCAGTCAATTTTCGCCTCACGGCACAGGGACCGGATTGCTTCTGCGCCGACCACAGCGCTGGGGTCGGGTTCGAGAGCAACGACGCGCCAGCCGCCCTGCGCCAGCGCATAAGTGGAAATGCCCCGGCCCGCGCCGACGTCGAGCGCCCTGCCCGCGGGACGCGGCAGGAATTCGCGCACAGCCTGCCACTCATCGCTTGCGCAATAGCGGCGCGCCGCTGCAATGAGCGGATCATCATAGAAGCACGCGCGCACCAGCTCGGCCTGATCGGGGCGGTTGCGCAAGGTCAGGACCGCGCTTTCCCAGTTCATTTGTTCAGCGCTCATGCGCTTCCAGTTCGCGGATCGGCCGCGCCGGATTGCCGGCGACAACCGTGTAGGGCGGCACATCGCGCGTGACCACGGAGCCCGCGCCGACAATGGCGCCCTCGCCGATGCTGACGCCCTTGAGAACAATCACATTGAACCCGATCCATGCCTTGTTGCCGATTCGCACTTCGGAACGCTCCACGCTCGCCCAGTCCTTGCTGCCGGCAAACCAGTTATCGACATCTCGCCGCCGGTTCTGCCAGACAAGCGAATGGGAATCGTGGTCAACGATGGTGCAACCCCATGACACAAGCACATCGTCCCCGATGTCGATGGCCTCGGCACAAATCAACGTAGAGGCGCCGATAAAGGTTCTCTCACCGATGCATACGGCAGCTCCGGGACGATCGAAGCGAATGGACGCCTCTACGATCGACCCATGACCGACCGTCAGCCGGGCGCCTTGCGCAAGACGCAGCTTGTGCCATGCAACCCGGCATTTAGATGCAACCATTACGCCATGACGGTGCTTGAAAAGAACACCGCCACACCATTCCAGCAGCAACTTCGCCCGGCGCATCATCCGAGCAGCCTCTCGGCCAGTCTGCGCAATCGCGCAACCGGCCTGCGCCGCGCCTTGAAATAGGCATAGACCCGGTTTCTTGCCTCGGCATCGACCCTGACCAACGGCAATCGCGCGGGGACAAAGTCCGCGTCAACGACCTGGTCCAGTGACTTGCCGCGAGTATGCGTCCCGCTGCCGTCGAATCCGATGTTCTCCACCATGCTTTTCTTCGGGTACAGCACGATGCCTTCATTCATGAACACGCTCAGGTACCATCGAATCGCCCAGGAATCGACTCTTCCCGCGAGCTGGTCCTCGAGCATCGAGAAGTAGTCGTAACCGCCATCCATGTTGAATGCGCGCCGGCGCGAGCGATCATCCTTCAGCCCGGCATAACCTCCCGCGGCGGGATCGAACAGATTCCAGGCCGACGCCCATGTACCCCAACCCCATGAAGTCGTAAAGGGCAGGAAAAATGCGTCATCCGCCACGTTCACATCCACTGGAAACATATGACCGGAGATTTGCATGACCCGCGCATCGTCCCGGTACCGATCCAGGGCAGTATTCATATAGGCAAGAAAGTGCGGCGCCAGGAGCAAGTCATCTTCGACGACGATCACGCGCCCGTATTGTTCGCACAACCGGCTGACACCATGAATGACGGATTGGGCAAGGCCGCGGTTGCTGCTTTGCTCATGGACCGTGACACCGGCGAATCCCTCGATGCCACGAACGAGTTGGCGCACCGCTTCGACCGAATCCCCGGCGGCCCGGTCACGCGGCCCGTCGCAGAACACATGGAGTTCGGACTGCGCCGCCAGCGGATTCTTCCGCAATGACGCCACGACCCGGCGCGTGTGCTCCGGGCGGTTGTAAACAAACAGTGCAATGGGTGCTAGCTGCATCGCTCCCGACACCGTTCGCCCGCTGCCAACCGCAAGACAAATGCTGCAATTCGGGAATCACGATTCACGGTTGCCGGTTTAGCCACGGGGCTGTTCACTCCTGAGTTCCCTGACCACGCGCGCCGGGTTGCCCGCCACGATCGTCCAGGCGGGGACGTCATCCATCACGACACTGCCGGCGCCGACAATCGCGCCATTACCGATCGACACGCCCCGCAGAATCACCGCTGCACAACCAATCCAGGCATCGTCACCGATTTCCACCTTGCGCTCATCGAGGTTTACGTTGTCAGGATGCCCGGCGGAAATGATCTGGCGGAAGTGTTCGTGCCGCCGCGCGGCATCGAGGGGGTGGGTCAGGCTGTCGAGAATGGTTACGTTGTGCGCGATCAGCACGCGATCGCCAATGCCGATGTGCTTTGCAGACCAGATGCGCGTACCCTCGCCCACATAGCAGAAATCGCCAAGCGAAATTTCACCGCCGTGCCCGAATGTGAGCAACTCTCCGCGCACGTGCGTTGAGTGTCCGAGCACGATTGCCTCGCGCACGCCCCGGTGATTGAACACCCGCGCCGTATCGTGGAACACCGTCGTCGCTTCGAAACAGCAGCTCTTTTTCAGTCTCGATCGTTTTAGCCACTTTCTCATCGCACCATTTCCAGGCAGACGACGGCGCGCGACCCCGCCGCGAAATCCGCGTCGTATCCGTCGCTCTTGTGGATATCGAAGTAGGTGGCGTTGCGCGATGTCTTGCGATCCGAGCGCACCCAGCCTTCCGGCAAATAGCGAAAATGCGTTTCCGTCACGCTTTGCGGACCAAAGCTGTCGATCAGGCGATCGACCATATCCGCATCGAAAATCTGGAACCAGCCATGATCGCGGGTCTGCCCGAACGGCACGCTGAGGAACAAGGTCCCGCCCGGTTTGAGCACGCGCGCGAACTCTGCCAGAGCCACCGTATAAGCTTGCCGGTCGCTCTCGCGCTTGTTCTCGTCAGAGGTATACAGCATGGTATTGTCCATGCCAATGTGCTCGACAGTCGACAGGCTCACGATCCAGTCGAAACTGGCGTCCCGGTACACCATGTTCCTCAGGTCCTCGAATACGTACGATATCGAACGTTGCCAGTAGCATGCCGGCTCTGGTGCAAGGGTCGAAATGAACAAATGCTTTTCCGTCAGAGAGCGATGGTCCAGCAGGTAGTCATGATTCAGAATCGACCCTGCGTCCAGCAAGCGGCCAGCGCCCTGCGGCAGCCGCGAGAAGAACCACGGGTACTCGACCACCCTCTCGTCGAGACGGCGTCCGAAGCCCTCTGGAATCCGGTCCGGATCGAAAGCCATTTGCATTACCGCCCGCTTGATGTAATCGCGCTTGTATTCACGGTAACCGAAAGACCACGGGCGGCAGCCGCGAGCACGCCAGACCAACGGCGCGACAGCGTTGTAGACGGATTTCAAATGGTGCTTCATCGAGCCTTACCGGTCGCACCGTGGCCTGCGACATTCGCGATCATCATGCCGGGGCGTCCGCTTTCAGATATGGATTCTGCGGAAGATCAACGACATCGAAGCCCTGCCGCCCGAGATTCTCCCGTAGTTCCGCACTTGGCGGCCGCTTGAACAACACTACCGCGAGCAATGCCGGCTGGCTAATCCCCATTTTGCATAACAAGTCGTACCGAGCGATCTTCCCGGCGACTCTTCTGAACAAATCGTTGGTCGGGTCGGAAGGCTCGAACTCCACGCCCGGAAGGTAGTAGTCGTTGATTCCCCGGAACGCCACCACGTGCATGCCCGCCCCCAGCGCCACTTTCTCCATTTCGCGGCGGGAAATGGCGTACGCATAATTGCCGCTGGTTTCGAAGTTATGGTAGTCGACGGGCCGGCCGAGCGCCCGCTTTACGATATCCTTGAGCATTCTGCTCAACACCCCCACCCCGCCGTGGACGATGGTCTGGTCGTTCGGTTCGATCATGATCACCGCCTGCCGGGCAACGCGGAGCATTTCGTACAGCGCCTTCATCGGCTGTGGGAAATGATGGTACGACTCCTTGCAAAGCACGTAGTCGCAGGACTCATCCGCGAAACTCAGGGACTCCGCATTCTCCTTGCGGTACGCCTTGATCAGGCCGGCACTTTTTGCCTCGGCCAGCAGCGTGTCGGATATGTCCGTGGGCAGCGCCTTCGCGCCATGCGCGATCAGGTACTGCGCATCCAGTCCGTAACGGCCGTCTCCCACGGTCAGCCAATCCGCTCCGGGGGCTTGAGCGAGCAAGGGATCAACCAGTTTGTATATGCGATCGAAGCGCCAGTGGTTGATGGTACCGGGCTTGAGCCACGCGGCAGCGTGGTCTGCCTTGTTCCCGTCTTTGGAATAGGCTTCGTAGACCTGTTCCTGAGCCCGGTAACTCGCGCTGACGTGGTGACTCATTCCTGCCCGCCTTCCGGCTGTTTCACTGGAAGATGACCCCCGGCTGCCTTTCTCGGAAAGTGCAAATGCAACAGCCCCTGCCAGAAAATACGAAAACCGGCCCTGAACCACACGTTTACCACGTTAACCGGTTTCCACAGCCAGGGCGCGGCGAGCAAAACAAAGCCTGTCCGGTAGATCGGATTCAGGGGCGTCTTGGCGGAAAACAGAGCGCGCAAGAACTTACCTCCGGTCAGTGCATCCAGGTCATGATGCCCGGTGGTCTCCATGTTCGCACTGATACTGACGTCACCACTGGTGACACAACGCAGGTTGAGACGGCGGGCACGCAGCGTGTACTCGTAATCCGCCCAGTACTGCGGCAGTAGACGCGGATGAAACCCGCCAAGCCGGCGCATGGTGCTCCACCGCAGGAAAAGTGCTCGTGTCGGCAGGCAGTCGATGTTTTCCCCGGGGCGCACCGTGCGAAAGGTGAATCGGCGCAGGTTCGCGTGCACTCCCGTCTCGAGCGGCGAGCCATTATTCCGGCCCTGCAGCCTGGCGCCAAACAGCGCATCCGGTTGAACGGCAAGACGGTCGATTGCCCGCTTCAGGAAGTCCGGTTCGAAACCAATGTCATCGTTCGCAAGTAACACCACGTCGTCATCTCCGGGCCCATGCCGCAAAAGCCAGTCATAGCCGCGCTGCATACTGCCGCTCCACCACCAGCTGCCGTCACCTTTAATGATGACGGCGTTCGGAAGCGCTTGCACGACCATCGCGGCGGTGCCGTCGATCGATCCGTCATCAATCACAATCAGCTGTGTGCGGGGATACGTTTGAGCGGCAAGACAAGCAATAAACTTGCGCGTGATCTCCCGGCGATTGTGTACCGGGAGCAGGACGAACACCATGGGGCTGATATCAGAAGACATCAGTGGCCCAATATGTACCCGGCGGGTATCGCCGCAACGCCTTCCCCGGAAACACCGATCGTGATTTGAATTGCTCTCGTCGTGCCGGGGTCATGTCTGTGGCTTGAACGCGTCGATGATGATCGACGTGTATCGCAACACGCCGTCGCTATTGCGGCTGTCGAACCGCGCTGACCGTCTGATCATTCCGTCTTCGGGGTCCCAGTCTGCCGAGAGAAATTTGCCCTTCGCGTCAAAGCATTCGAGCACGCAAGTACGAAATCCCGTGTTCTCGAGTAACCGGTTCAGGCTGTCGCAGGTGTACAGAACCTTGTGGTCATCGGAGCCCTCCGCCGAACCCATGGGCCTGACCGCGTCAATGTATTCCGGGTCGGGATGCAGGCCATCGGGCACCGCGACCCGAAGCCGCCCGCCGGGCCGAAGATACGCGAAACAATGCCGGGCCGCCGCAACCGCCTGGTCCGTTGTCAGATGCTCCCATACATGTTCCGCCAGAATGGCGTCCACGCTGTCGGGCCTGAAATACCGATTCCAGTCCGCTTCGACGGTAATGTTCAGCTGATCCATATCGGTCAGCAGCCAGTCCCGGACATGGACACGGCTCGAACCCAGCACGATCCTGAGCGGCCTCCTGCGCGCCTGCACGCGCAGGACTTGCCTTCGCACCAGACGCCGCCATGCATCGCGTATGGTCCTGACACCCTGCACAGCCGAACTATGCTGCATGTCCGCATTCCGCCTTGGCATGATTGAAGATCAGGCACCGCATGTCAGGCCCGGCCGGTTTCGCGTGTCGTCAAGCACATGATTGCATTCACGCGGCCGTAGCTTCGATGTGCCCAGCAATACGGTCGACCGCCCGGCCATCCATGGGACCGAAATATTTTCGCGCAAAACCCTTCATCCCTTCGTCATAGCGCTTCCTTGCCGAGGCATCCGATGCGAGCGAACTGATTGCCGCCACCGCCTCGCCGGCTTCCGTGACAAGGACAGCCGCACCTTCCTCCTCCGGACAGGGGAAGACGCGATGCCGCGCGCCCAGCCTCAGAACCACCGGTAGCACGCCCGCCGCGGCGGCTTCGGACAGCACGGTAGAGTAGAGCCCGACCACCAGCGCTGAGCCGCCTATGATGACATCGAGCGGAAAATCCTCTGCTGCTGTTACGCGCACCCGCCCCGGCCAACGGCCGGCCATACGATCGAAATCGGGTGCCTCGTCGGCGGGATGCAGTCGAACGAGCACGCGAACGTC
>Ga0209536_100012119_pt1 | contig 12566 bp, 3 predicted proteins | sample DeeMarSeWOR28_12_FD_187461 | JGI IMG/M metagenome (GOLD analysis project Ga0209536, IMG submission 187461) | Marine sediment microbial communities from White Oak River estuary, North Carolina - WOR-2-8_12 (SPAdes) (version 2) | ecosystem: Environmental > Aquatic > Marine > Intertidal zone >...
CGGCTTCGTATCACTTTGCGAAGCCTTCCGCGAGATGCCGTCCGACACGGCGACTCTGCAGCGCCTCGAAATGCTTGCGACCGAGAATGACCTGTTCGAAGCGGTCGCGGATCTCACGGGCGATCTCGCGGCAAGCACCGAGGACGCGACCTTGAGTCGTTCGCTCTGGATCAAGACGGCGCAAATTCACGAAACGCAGCTCATGGATGTCGAGGCTGCAGTCTCGGCGTACCGCAAGGTGCTCGAGATGGATGCCGGGGATTTCGAGGTGCTCAGCGCCCTCGAAGCCGTGTACCGCGGCGCTCAGCGCTGGCACGAGCTCGCCGGCGTTCTTCGCGCCAGGGCAGAGGCCTACACCGAGCCGGATGACAAGATCGGCGTTCTCGCCGAGATGGCGCGCGCGCACGCCGATCTCCTCGACGAGCCCGAGCAGGCCATCGCGCTTCAAAACGAGATCCTCGAGCTCGATCCCACCAACCGCGAGGCCTTGAGCACGCTGGACGAGCTCCTCGCCCGGCAGGGCCTCTGGAGCGACCTCGCAGACAACGTCGAACGCCAGCTTTCGCTGGCGGACGAGCCACAAGAGCAAACCACGCTCCTACTTCGCCTTGCCGAGATTCGCGAAGGGCGCATGGGCTCGACCGATTCGGCGATCGAGATCTACCGCGACGTGCTTTCGAACGACGCGAGCAATCCGGCGGCGCTCGGCGCCCTCGAACGCTTGCTCGAGTCATCCGAGCATCAAGCCGCCGTAGCCGACATCCTCGAGCCCATCTACCGGGACGGGGGCGCTGCAGCGCGGCTCGTCGACGTGTACGAGATTCAGGCGCACCACGCGACCGCACCGGAGCGGCGCTTGGAGCTCTTCAATGAAATCGCCAAGCTGCAGGAGTTCTCACTCAGTGATCTGCATGGCGCCTTCGACAGCTACGCGCGGGCGTTCCGGGAGGACCCGGGGCACCCGAGGTCGAAGGAAGAGCTCGAGCGTCTCAGTGCGGCGGTGGGCGCGTCCGATGCGCTTGCCGGCGTCTACGAGCAGGTCGTCACCGTGGCGGATGATCCGCAGCTTGCGGTCGGCCTTCTGCTTCGCGCGGCCGAGATTCGCGAAGATGATCTTGGGCAGCTCGATCGTGCGGTCGAGCACTACGAGCGCGTGCTTCAAATCGACGAGGAGCATCATGCCTCCGCCGACGCTCTGGAGCGCCTGTTCCAGCAATCGGAGCGATACGAGGACTTGGCTCGGATCTATCGTCGAAAGGCCCGCATGGTGCCCTCGGCCACCGACCAGCGCGCGCAGCTGGTCAAGGCAGCCGCGATCTACGAGGACATCCTCGACAAGCCGAGTGACGCGATTTCGGTGTACCAGCAGGTGCTCGAGATCGAGCCGGGCGACATCGAGTCGATCGACCGCTTGATCGAGCTTCAGACGCAGCTCGGGAAGTGGTCTTCGTTGCTCGAGACGTACGAGCGCAAGGCCGAGGTCGTGTCTGACCTCGACACGAGAAAAGCGCTGTTCACCGCGATGGGCCAGGTTCAGGAGGCGCAACTTGGCGATGCGGACAAGGCGATCGACGCCTACCAACGCGCGCTCGAGATCGATCCGGACGACCTTCCGGCTCTCGGGCACCTCGATGGGCTCTACGCGGAAACCGAGCAATGGCGGGACCTGCTTCAAGTGCTGGAACGCCAGGCCGAGCTGGTCGACGACGACGACCAGCGGATCGAGCTTCGCTTCCGCGTCGGAGAGCTCTGGCGTCGGCATCTCGAGGACCCCTCGCAGGCCATCGAGATTTATCGCGACATCCTAGCCGAGGCGCCGCATCACCAGCCCACGCTGGATGCCCTCTCGGCGATGACGAGCGATGCGATCGAGCCCTTGGCCGCGGCCGAGGTCCTCGAGGAGGTTTACCTCGGCGCTGGCGAGTATCGAAAGCTAGCCGAAGCGCGCGAGGTGAAGGTCCGCTTCACGGAGCAGCCCACCGACAAGGTGGAGATGCTGCAGCAGCTCGCCGAGATCTACGAGATTCAGCTCGAAGACCTGCCTTCTGCGTTCGGTGCGTTCGTCCGCGCCTTGCCACTCGACAACCGCAACGAGCTGACGCTTTCATCGCTCGAGCGACTCGCCGAGCAGACGGGCCGCTGGCATGAAGTGGCTTCTCGTTACGACGAGGAAGTGCAGAAAAAGAAAGCAGAATTCCCCGAGGAGGTCGTCCACCTCGCAAAGCGGGCCGCGGTGATCAACGAGGTCCAGCTCGATGACGTCGACGGCGCAATCTCGCGCTACCAGTTCGTGGTCGACATCGACGCATCCGACGCGACCTGTATCGAGGCGCTCGACCGACTCTATGAGCAGACCGAGCGCTGGGACGACTTGGCGGCGACTCTCCAGATGGAAGCCGCCGTTGCGACGACACCCGAGGACGTTCTCAATCTGCAATTCCGCACGGGCCAGCTGTTTCAGAACCAACTCGCCAACATGGAGTCCGCGATCTCGCAGTACCGCGAGATTCTCGCGGCCGCGCCGGAGTACGCGCCGGCGGTCTCTGCGCTCGAAGAGATGTTCGCGAGCGGCGTCCGGCCGCTCGAGGTCGGCGAGGTGCTCGAGCCTCTCTACCGCATGCAGGGCAACTGGGATCAGCTCCTCAACGTGCAAGAGGTGCAGGTCGAGTATCAGAACGATCCGGTTGAGCGTGTCGTGATGATGCACCGCCTCGCGGAAATCGCGGAGGACAAGGCCGCTGACCATAGTCGCGCGTTCCGCTGGATGCAGAAGGCGCTGCTCGAGGACCCGAGCCACGACCATTCGCTCGGCGAGGCCGAGCGGCTTTCGGCGATCGTCGACGGCTGGTCCGACCTGGCGACGACCTACGCCAACGGCATTCAGCACACGAGTGACGTCCTCAACAAGGCGGAGCTCGGGCGCCGGCTCGCCAAGGTATACGAGGAGCAACTCGACGACCTCGAGCGGGCCGAGGAGACCTACCGATTCGTCCTCGGTGTCGACGACCACGATGAAAATGCACTGGCCGCGCTCGACCGCATCTACGCCGAGCACGGCGCACATCGAGCGCTCTCGCAGGTACTTCGCAAGCGAATCGATTGCAGTAACAACTCCTCGGACCTCATCGATCTCCACTTCCGGCTCGGCACCGTGCTCGACCAGAAGCTCGGGATGACCGAGGACGCCATCGAGGTATTCACCAAGCTCCTCGACGAGTACGACTCCGAGCACGCGCCGGCGATCCAGTCACTGCAACGCATCTACGCGAATCTCGAGCGTTGGCCCGAGCTCTTCGCTGCCTTCGAAAAAGAGCTGAGCATCGCGCTCGGCGACTCGCAGCAGGCGGATGTCTTCGCGCGCATGGCGCGGCTCTCGTCAAATCGCCTTCGCGACCAGGAAAAGGCCATCGGGCTCTGGCAGCGTGTGCTCGACCTTCGCGGTGAAGACGCGGAGGCTCTCAACGCCCTCGGCGACATCTACGCCGGGCAGGGCAACTGGCGCGACTTGGTCGACGTGCTCGAGCGCGAAGCTGCCGTCGTCGAGAACGACAGTTTCCGTATCCAGGTGTACTCCGACCTCGCAAGGGTCTGGTACGAGAAGCTCGAGCGCGAGCGCAATGCGATCGAGAACTGGGAGCGCGTGCTCGACATCGATCCGGGCAACACTTACGCGCTCTTCAGCATCGCCGAAATTCAGCGTGCGGGCGGGCAGTCGAGGGAGCGGGCGGACACCCTGCACCGAATCATCGACGTGGGTGCGGCGACCCTCGAGGACGCCGACCTCATCACCGTCTACATGCAGCTCGGGCACGTCTACGCAAACGAGCTCCGGCAGCCGCAGGACGCCGCCGAGGCGTACCGCAACGTGCTCAACATCGACCCCGCGTACTTCGAGGCACTCGACTCGCTCGAGCTCATCTTCCGCGAGGAGAACGACTGGGAAGAAGTCATCGGCGTCATGGAGCAGCGCGCACTCGCGTTGTTCGAGCCGGAGGACAAGGTCCGACAGCTCATCGCCGTCACCGAGATGTGGGAGAACGAGGTTGGCGATAAGGACGGCGCAGCGGGTGCATTCGGTCGAATCCTCGCCGTCAACCCAATGCACCAGTACGCGTTCTCGGAGCTTCAGGCGCTCCATCGGGAAGCCGAGCGCTGGGACGAGCTGATCGACCTCTATGTGACCCGCATCGAGGCCACAGAAGACCGCGACGAGCGTATCGAGCTCCTTCGCGCGGCGGCACGCGTCTACGAGGAGCGCCTTGGCGACGGCGAGCAGGCGTACCACACGCTCTACATCGCTTGGACCGAGGACTTCGCGAACAAGAACACGGCCGTCGACCTCGAACGGGTCACCGCGGCAAACGACAAGTGGAACGAGCTGCTGACCTCCGCCAACCAGGTGCTGCAAGAGGGTCAGGAGCCCGACACACAGATCGCGATTTGTCTGTGCTGCGCCAAGTGGTACGGGCAGGACCTCGGGCATCCCGAGTACGCGATCCCGTACTACGAGCAGATTCGCGCACTCGACCCGAGCAACGCGAAGGCTTGGTGGCAGCTCGGTGACCTCTACGAGACGACCCATCAGTGGGACAAGCTCGCCCAGGCGCTCGCGAAGCTCGTCGAGCTCACGGACGACGATGACGTCAAGGCGACCACGTACGTTCGCATGGGTGACCTCGCCGACGACCGCTTTGCCATGCGACAAGAGGCGGAGGACTACTACCGCCGAGCGCTTCACCTTCAAGAGAAGCACGTCGGCGCGCTCAAAGCGCTCGAGCGCATCTATCGCGAAGAGGGTCGCTCTCACAAGCTGCTGAACATCCTCGAGCGCAAGGCCGAGGCCGTCGAGGACGTCGACAGCATCGTGTCGGCTCTGCTCCAAGTCGCCGAGGCATACGAGGAGCAGTTCAACGACTCGAAGGCCGCCATCGAGAACTACGAGAAGGCCGCCGAGCTCTCGCCGTCGGACCTCAAAGCGCTTCGAGGTTTGGAGCGTTTGTACTCGCAAGAAGGGCGCTACCAGGATCTGGTCGGTATCCTCGAGCGCGAGTACGAGGTGGTGGCCACCGAGCGCGAGCGCATCGATATCTTGATGCGGCTCGCGCAGATGTGGGAGCAGGAGTTCCGCAAGCCCGACAACGCCGCAGGGCGCCTCGAGCAAGTCCTCGACATCGACCCGCTGCATGACGATGCGCTCTGTCACCTCGAGCAGCTCTACCGGACGATGCAGCGCTGGGACGACCTGGTGCGCACCTACGACCGTCACGCCAGCGCGACAGCAGACAGCGAAGAGCGGGTTCGCATCTTCCGGGAGCTCGGCGAGGTCTATGCGACCTACAAGGGCGACGTCGAGCAGGCCATCGACAGCTACCTCAACGCGCTGAACCTGAACGATCAGGACGTCTTCAGCCTGCAGGCGTTGGCGAAGCTCTACGAGCGCAAGGGCGACCATTCGGCAGCCCTCGACATCCTCGGTCAGCTGGCGGCCTGCGTCGACGACGCAGCCGAGCAGGTGCTTCTGAAGCATCGGATGGGCTGTATCCTCGACCAGGAGCTCGGGGACAGAGTCTCGGCGCTCGAGCAGTTCCAGGCGGCGGTCGACATCGACCCGACGCACCTCCCGTCGCTCGGAGCCATGCGCAACATCTATGTCGACTCGGGTGACTGGGTCGCCGCCGCAAAGATGATCGCCCTCGAGGTGGAACACACCGAGAAGGACCGTAAGCGCGCCGCGCTACTGGTGGAGCTCGGCCGGGTGCGCGCAGAGCGCCTCGACGACGAGGCCGGCGCCGTGCAGGCCTTCGAGGCGGCGTCTCAAGCCGATCCCGACAACGAGGATGCGCTCTTGCCGCTGGTCGATTCGTACCTCGGCAACGATCGTTTCGAGGACGCATTCCCGCTCCTCGAGGTTCTGGTGCAGCGTTCGGAGAAGCGCGACCAAGACGAGCAGCACCGCCTGGCGCTGATGCTCGGCGAGACGGCGACCAAGCTCGGCCGCGCGACGGACGCGGTCGCGGCGTACGAAAAGGCCTACGAGCTCGACAACGACGACTCGGATGCCCTCAAGGGCTTGGCCGGAAGCTACTTTCGAGCGGAGCAGTGGGACGATGCCTTCAAGTACCACCAAGTGCTGCTGGTACAGCATCGTGACGCGCTTGGACGTGATGAGATCACGGAGGTTTTCTACCGGCTCGGCGTCGTCAAGCGCGAGCAGGGCGAGGACAAGAAGGCACGCAACATGTTCGACAAGGCGCTCGAAGAGGACACGCATTTCGTGCCCGCGCTCGAAGCGATGGTTGAGCTCCAGATCGCCGAAAGCGATTGGAGCTCCGTCGTCGAGTACAAGAAGCGCATTCTCGACGTCACGGACGAACCCGCGGCTCGCGCCAAGCTCCTCGTCGAGATGGGCGACCTCTGGCACGAGAGGCTGAGCGATCCGGACCAGGCGGCGGAGGCCTTCACCGAGGCCCTCGATCTCGATCCCGACGACCATCGCGTGCTCCACAAGCTTCTGGTCACGTACCAGGCGGCGGAGCGCTGGTCCGAAGCCATCGACATCATCGAGCGCGTGGCCGGCTTGGAAGAGCGGGACGATGCGAAGGCCAAGTACACCTATACGATTGGCGTCATCCTCCGGGACAAGCTCGAAGACGAGGACGCTGCGCTCGAGCGATTCAACGAAGCATTGGATCTCGACGCGAGCCAGCTCAAGCCCTTCGAGGCCGTCAACAAGCTCCTAAACACGCGCAAGGATTGGAAGGCGCTGGAGCGGGCATACCGCAAGATGCTTCACCGCATCATCAACCAGGGGAACACCGACCTCGAGCACAACCTCTGGCATACGCTAGGCATCATCTACCGCGACCGTCAGCGCAACTTCGACGCAGCGGCCGAGGCGTTCAAAATGGCCGCGTCGCTCAAGCCGGATGACGCCACCGAGCATCAGATTCTCGCTGAGCTCTACGCGACGATGCCCGACAAGACCAACGAGGCCATCGCCGAGCACCAGTGGCTCTTGCAGAACGATCCGAACCGACTCGACTCGTACCGGGCGCTCTACAAGCTCTACTTCGACGCACGGGCCTACGACAAAGCGTGGTGCATCGCGCGGACACTGTCGTACTTCCAGAAGGCCGACGAAGAGCAGCAGAAGTTCTTCCAGCAGTACAAGCAGGATCGTGAGATTCAGCCGACGACCCGGCTCAGCAACGAGAACTGGGTGAAGGACCTGATGCACGAGAGCCAGGACATCTACATCTCCAAGATTATGGAGGTGATTGCGCCGGCGGTACGCGCTTCGCTCGCCGTGACAGACAAGAAGCTCAATCTGCACAAGCGCAAGCCCGAAGACCTCGCCAACCCGAGCCTCGCGCTCGCGCGGCAGTTCAAGCTGGCTCAGGACGTTCTCAACGTCAGCATCCCGGTGCGTCTCTACATCCAGAAGGAGCTCTCAGGCGCCCTTCGCGACGAGGCGCGCAGCAACCCGCCGGCAATCATCACCGGCTACACGCTGCTCTCCGGATACCGGCCGATCGACCTCGCGTTCGTGTGCGGCCGCCACCTCACCTACTATCGAGGCGAGCATTTCATTCGCACGATGTACCAGTCGCACACCGAGCTACGAACGCTGCTGTTGGCGGCCATGCGCTTGGTCGGAATGGGCGGCGGCGACGCAAGCGTCGAGTCCACGGCGAAGCAGCTCGCGAAGCACATGGACCAGGCTCACCTCGACGTGCTCAAGCAGGTCGTGCGCAAGTTCGTCGATTCGGGTGGACAGGCGGACATCAAGCGCTGGATGCAGGCGACGGAGATCACCTCGCTCCGCGCCGGGCTCTTGCTCTGCGACGACGTCGAAACCGCGGTGAAGATGACGCAGCAAATTGCTTCGGAGTCCACAGCCGACCTCGCGCCTCGCGACAAGGTCAAAGAGATCGTCCTCTACAGCATCTCGGAGAGCTACTTCCGTCTCCGTGAGCAGCTGGGCATCCAAATCAAGGTCTGATATCGGCGAGCGTGCGTCAGGCCCTGTGATGTGACAGGGCTTGTGCGATGCTGGAGCTCGACCTCGATACCGAAGCGGCCACGTCCGCCCTCGCGCGTTCCCTCGCGGATCTGCTCGAGGCGGGTGATGTCGTCGGCCTCGAGGGCGGGCTCGGTGCCGGCAAGACCACGTTCACGCGTGAAGCGGTGCACGGCCTCGGCGTCCCGGAGGAGACGGCCGTCACGAGCCCGACGTTCGCGCTCCTTCATCAGTACGAGGGCCGGCTTCCGATCGGCCACGCCGACCTGTACCGCCTTGCCGACGAGATCGAGCTCGAGGAGTTGGGGCTCGACGAGTTGCTGCAGGATGGCGCCGTCTTGTTTGTCGAGTGGGGCCGGAAGTTTCCCGCGATGGCTGCCCGGACGGCTCTTTGGGTCGAGCTCGAGATCCTGTCCGACGACGCACGGCGCGTGCGTTTGCGCGCCGAGGGCGCTCGCGGTGATGCGATCATCAGTGTCCTCCGCGAGCGAGCTCCGGTGTGAAAGATTCCCGGTTGCGGCACCTAGGGGGCTCTGGTAAGCCCGCGCGAACGTCCAGGTTCAACTGACACCATGCCCCGCCGCGACGACATCAAAAGCATCCTTCTCATAGGGTCGGGGCCGATCGTGATCGGGCAAGCCTGTGAGTTCGACTACTCCGGCACGCAAGGCGCCAAGGCACTCAAGGAAGAGGGCTACCGCGTCATCCTGGTCAACTCGAATCCGGCGACGATCATGACCGACCCGGAGTTCGCGGATCGAACGTACGTCGAGCCGCTGACCCCCGAGATCCTCGAAGCAATCATCGCGCGGGAAAAGCCGGACGCGGTGCTGCCGACCCTCGGGGGCCAAACTGCACTCAATCTAGCGCTTGCGCTCTCGGACCGCGGGATCCTCGACAAGTATGGCGTGGAGCTGATTGGCGCCAAGGTCGAGGCCATTCGCAAGGCCGAAGAGCGCGAGCTCTTCAAGGCCGCCATGGACAAGATCGGGCTCAACAGTGCGCGGGCAGACGTGGCCCGCACCATCGAAGAAGCCCACGAGGTTGCGGAGCGCATCGGCTTCCCGATCATCCTCCGGCCGTCGCTCACCATGGGCGGCTCGGGCGGCGGCATCGCTTACAACAAGGCGGAGTTCGACAAGGCGATTCGCTGGGCCTTCCAGTGCAGCCCCATCCACGAGTGCCTCATCGAAGAGAGCCTTCTCGGTTGGAAGGAGTACGAGCTCGAAGTCATCCGCGACACCGCAGACAACTTCAGCGTCATTTGCACCATCGAAAACTTCGACCCAATGGGCGTGCATACGGGTGACTCGATCACGGTCGCCCCTGCGATGACCCTCACCGATCGCGAGTACCAGCGCCTCCGCGACGCGGGGCGCGCGATCATCACCGAGATTGGGGTCGAAACCGGTGGCTCCAACATCCAGTTCTCGGTCAATCCGAAGGATGGGCGGCTCATCGTCATCGAGATGAATCCACGCGTATCGCGCTCGAGCGCATTGGCTTCCAAGGCCACCGGCTATCCGATCGCGAAGATCGCCGCCAAGTTGGCCGTAGGGTACCGCCTCGACGAGCTGCAAAACGACATCACCGGGACGAGCGCGGCATTCGAGCCGACCATCGACTACGTGGTCACCAAGGTGCCGCGCTTCGCGTTCGAGAAGTTCGCCGGCGCCGACCCCCGGCTCACCACGCAGATGAAGTCGGTGGGCGAGGCGATGGCGATCGGCCGGACCTTCAAGGAGTCGCTTCAGAAAGCGGCGCGCTCGCTCGAGACGGGGCGCGACGGGCTCAGCTCGCTCCTCTCCAAGGTCGACTACCGCGACTTGGCGGCGCAAGTGCGGCGCCTCGTCGAGACGGGCGAGGCTATCAACACGGCGAAGCCCATGTTGGCCGATTTACCTGAACCGAGCGACGAAGCCTTGCGCGAAGCGATCCTGGATCTCGTTCGCACGCCGCTTGCGGAGCGGCTCTGGTATGTCGCGGACGGCCTTCGGGTGGGCCTCACGGTCGAACAGCTTCATCAGGCCACGGCGATCGACGTTTGGTTTCTCGAACAGATGCGACAAATCATCGAGTTCGAGGGTACGCTCCGGGCGTCCGCAGGGAGCCCACTCGACGAACCATTCGTCCGGCGCGCCAAAACGCTCGGGTTCAGCGACCGCCAAATCGCTGCGCTTCGCGGCGAGACCGCCCAAGAGGTTCGCAGCAGGCGGGCAGCTCTCGGAGTGAATCCCGTCTACTCGCGTGTCGACACCTGCGCCGCCGAGTTCCCTGCGCTGACGCCGTACATGTACTCCACCTGGGGCCTCGAGAGCGAAGCCCGCCCCGAGGGCGACAAGAAGAAGGTCATGATTCTCGGTGGCGGTCCGAACCGAATCGGGCAGGGCATCGAGTTCGACTACTGCTGCGTGCATGCCTCGTTTGCGCTCAAGGAGATCGGTTTCGAGACCATCATGGTCAACTGCAACCCTGAGACGGTCTCCACCGACTACGACACCTCGGACAAGCTTTACTTCGAGCCGCTCACCTTCGAGGACGTGATGCACATCGTCGACGTCGAGAAGCCCGATGGCGTGATCGTGCAGTTCGGCGGGCAGACACCGCTCAAGCTCGCGGTCGCGCTCTCTAGGGCTGGCGTGCCGATCCTTGGCACCACCGCGGATGCCATCGACCGCGCCGAAGACCGCGAGCGCTTCGACGAGCTGCTCACCAAGCTCGACCTCATGCGTCCGAGCGGCGGGATTGCCAAGGGCAGCAAAGACGCATTTGCCGTCGCAGAACAGATTGGCTTCCCCGTCGTGGTCCGACCGAGCTACGTGCTCGGCGGCCGGGCGATGGAGATCGTGTACTCCCAAGAAGAGCTCGCGCGGTACATGACGGTCGCCCTCGAAGCGGTCTCGGACGCGGAGACGCAGACGATTCTCGTCGACGAGTTCCTGAAGGACGCCATCGAGGTGGACGTCGACTGCGTGTCCGATGGCAAGGACGTGGTCATCGGGGGCTTGTTGCAGCACATCGAGGAGGCCGGGATTCACTCGGGCGATTCGTCGATGGCGCTCCCCGCGCATTCGCTTTCGCCCGACGTGCTCGCGACGCTTCGTTCATCGACACGGGCCCTCGCGCTCGAGCTCGGTGTCGTGGGCCTGATGAACGTGCAATTCGCGGTACGGGGCAGCGCGGTCTACGTCATCGAGGTCAACCCGAGGGCTTCCCGGACGATTCCGTTCATCAGCAAGGCCATCGGCGTTCCGCTCGCGAAGATTGCCGCCAGGGTCATGGCTGGCCAGACCCTGCGCGAGATCGGTTATACGCGCGAAATCGTGACCGATCACATCGCAGTCAAGGAGTCGGTCTTCCCATTCACGAAGTTCCCCGGCGTCGACACGATTCTCAGCCCCGAGATGCGCTCCACGGGCGAGGTGATGGGCATCGCAGACAACTTCCCCGACGCCTTCTACAAAGCGATGTTGAGCGCGAGCTCCGAGCTCCCCGATGAGGGCAAAGTCTTCATCAGCGTGAAGGAGAACGACCAGCCGGCCGCGGCGGAGCTCGCCCGTCGCTTGAAGGCCCTCGGATTCGACATCATCGCCACGAAGGGCACACTCGATGTGATCGCGCGCGCGGGCGTGGAGGCAGAGCGCGTCAACAAGGTCGGCGAGGGTCGACCGCACATCGTCGACCGCCTGCAGAGCGACGAGATCGCGCTCGTGTTCAACACTACCGAGGGCGCCAAAGCGATTCGCGACAGCCGCTCGATGCGACGCCAAACGGTGCTCAGCGGCGTGCCGTACTTTACGACAATCGCCGCGGCGGCGGCTGCGGTCGATGCCATCGAGGCTCGAAGGCTCCGGCCGCCTTCGGTCTGCTCGCTTCAGGAGTACCACGCACGGAACACCGAGCTCGCAAGCTTGCGACCTCCTCCGTAACGAGGTACGAACGCCGGATGGACCGGGTACCGATGACGCCCGATGGGCATGCTGCCCTCACGGCGGAGCTCGCGCTGCTCAAAGCGGAGCGGCCGAAGATCTCACAAGAGATCGGCGTCGCTCGCGAGCACGGCGATCTCAAGGAGAACGCCGAATACCATGCCGCGAAGGAAAAACAGGGCCTCTGCGAGGCGCGCATCGCGGAAATCGAGGACAAGCTCTCGCGCGCCGAGGTGATCGACCCGTCGACACTGAGCGGCGAGAAGGTGAAGTTTGGCGCCATCGTCGAGCTCGAAGACATGGACAACGGCACGGTGGTCACCTACCGCCTGGTCGGCCCCGACGAGTCTGACATCAAGAAGGGCAAGCTCTCGATCACGTCGCCGGTCGCACGCGCACTCGTAGGCCGCGAAGTGGGCGACGAGGTACGGGTCGAGGCGCCGGGCGGCGTCCGCCACTACGAAGTCAGCGACGTTCGCTGGGGCTGAGTGCCGTCACTACTCGATCATCCCGTCGAGTCGCTGCCCGGAATTGGGCCGACGACGGGAGCGCTGCTGCGCGAGCGCGGGTACGCAACGGTCGGTGATTTGTTGTGGCTCCTGCCCCGGGGCTATGAC
>Ga0209536_100012120_pt1 | contig 12565 bp, 11 predicted proteins | sample DeeMarSeWOR28_12_FD_187461 | JGI IMG/M metagenome (GOLD analysis project Ga0209536, IMG submission 187461) | Marine sediment microbial communities from White Oak River estuary, North Carolina - WOR-2-8_12 (SPAdes) (version 2) | ecosystem: Environmental > Aquatic > Marine > Intertidal zone >...
GCTCTGATACTTCGCTGCAACCGGTGGCGTTTATGGTGTAGATATTGAAACCGTGATCCAGCATGTGGTCAATGGCTCTCCGGCTTTGTTCCGAGAGAACCTTGATACCCTGGTAGAAGGTGGCGATCCCCTGTGGATTGTTGCGCAAGGATTCGGCCGCAAAGAACGTTAGCAAGCCGATTGTCCCCTCACTACAACCAGGGCAAAGGGTGTGTCTGCCTGGATAGAGTTTTGAAAAGACAAAGAGCACCTGTTGGTTGAGGGCCATCTTGCTTACATGAGAAGCCACCTCCAGGGTTTTATCGAAGTCCTTATATTTATTAGGGAGAAAGTCGGCTTCAGTGACATTCATCTTGTCCACCATTCTCAGAGCATCGGTGGGACATACATGGGCACAAATCGCGCATCCCTTGCAGGCGCCGGGAATTACGTCGATGTTCATGGCAAACCGCTCCCACGGTATTCCCTTGGGCGGCTTCTTAAATATTCTGAAATAACGCTCCGCAGCCTCCGGGATGGGGTGGTCGGTAATTGTGGAATAGAGCGCCGAGTCTGGACAGCAAGTGGCGCAAAGGCCACAGGAAGTGCACTTTGATGCATCATATACCGGGAGCATGCTGCCGACATAACTCATGTCTCGGTATCTACTGGTAGCGGCAGGCACCACAGACAAAAACTTATCCCACGGAACTTTCCTCCCCTCGACGATTGGTTGGACTATGTCTTCACGGAATGTCTCCTGGTAGTTCGCCATAAGGTTCACCGGCTTGATGGTTCCCAGTTCGTCCTTCTCGGTAAGGGCAACAGGAAGACCGGCTGCTTTATGTCTCTGACCGAAGTTCTCGGGCTCAGCCACCTCGTGAGGAACGCAGGTCGTATCTAATCCCTGAGCGAGTTCTGCCGGGGAACCTGATGTGGCAATCTCGGCTCCATATTTAAGGAGTGTAATGTTGGAGTCAATGACCGCTTTCCCCTTTTTTGCTCCCAGTTTCTCCTCAAAGATACCTTTCAGGCGGGTCTCGAATTCTTCCTCTGCCAGAATCTGCTTTTCTTTGTTAACGAGTCCTAAGATGGCAGCACCAGGCAAGTTCCGATTCAGGTGCTTGAGGGCTGCCCTGGTAGCATCGATGGCCATCAATTTGATCTGCCGCTGCGCAATCAATTCCTGCACATGAGGTGGAAAAGATGCCAAGATTTGATCACTGCTTCTCGAACTGTTAATGACAAACAGCCCATGTTGCTTAAGACCTCCCACATATTCCTGAAGAATATGGCCGGAGGCAAACTTCTCATTGAAAAAAGCCAACACATCGTGCTCCGTAAGTTCGGAGCTATTGCGAATAGGATGATTACTGATGCGCATGTTCATAAAGACGGCAGACCCCTTCCTTGCTGCCCCGTATCGCGCTCCTGACTGGATATATTTGCATCCATCGCCCTTGTCCTGGGCGTAAACAAGTGCCGCTGTCTCCAAGGCGGTCTTCACGCCCTCGGCACCAATGCCGATGAAGGTCATGCCAAGCTCCCGCTCCTGATAGTCGGGGAGGTCCTTCGCCTTGAGAGTGTAAGGGCCTTCGATGCCAACAAAGAAATCCCGATGAAACTGACCTCGCTTATCCTCCAGACATGCCTTCATATTCTCTATGACCGCAGCTACGTCGTACTTGTTGAAGTCCTTACCCCCCAGGCCGTACACTCCGTGTAGCAACGTGGGCATGTCTTGCCGACCATAGACCCGGTGTTCCTTCTTTCCCTCACGGCCGGCACGATTGGAAACTTGCAGAGCCGTTTGAATATCAGCCATAAGGAGTTGGTTGTGTGCCATACCACTTCGTTCCAGCACAGTGATAATTTTGGCATTACGGACGCCATAGGCAAGTTCCTCGTAACAAGGAGGGGTAAAGAGCACAGGCCTCACGAGGCCAACGTTCCAGCCTTTCACCTCCCGATAGTAATCAACCACATCTTTTACCACTCCGGCCCCTGATCCCATGATCATAAGGACCATGTCGGCATCCTCGGTGCAGTAACACTCCACAACTTTGTAGTTGGTGCCCAGAATTTTGCTCATCATGTCCATCGCTGCAACAAAGCACCTCTTGAGAAATCGGTAGGCCAGGTCTTGTGCCACCTGCCCTTCCATGGTCAGATCGGTGTCGGTGAAGGTTCCAACGAGGTATCTCTGCGCGAAATCAGGCTGATAAAGCCGATTTGCAGGTCCGACAAAATATCTGAGGAAAGTATCAGAGAGCAGTTTGATGTTCTCCAAGGCATGGCTTTTGATGAACCCATCGCCGATTACCATACAAGGGAGCATCACCTGTCGGACCTCTGCTACCTTTGTGGCAACGGCGACCAGGTCGTGGAGTTCTTGATTGTCCCCGCATACCAGTTGGGCCCATCCCGTATTACGCACGCCATAGAAATCCGTGTGGCCACAGTGAATGCTCAAGGATCCTTTGTTGACCTCGCGGGCCATAACCGTCATAACAACGGGCAACCTCTTGCCGGCCACAGAAAACAGGTTTTTGGTTTTTAGCACCAACCCCTGGGACGATGTATTGTCAACATAGCGTCCCCCCTGGGAAGCCATTGCTTCCACCGCTGCAATGGCCGACAGTTCGTCACTGGGCTGAAAATACATCAGTTCTTGACCAAAGAGATTTTTCTTTCCGTCGGCAGCGGCCTTGGCAAAATCCTCGGCAATGGCCGTGGAAGGCGTTATGGGGTAGCCGCAGAGCCCATCCACAACTCGTTCCAATACGGAAAGCGCTGCATGGTTTCCGTCCAGAAGTACTTCTTGCCGGCTCCGCATTTCCTCAATCATTTCTTTCGGAATGGAACCGATGTCAAAGTCAAAGATGTTTTTGGCATCAAATCTATCCCACTCGGCCTGCCAGTTGAATCGTGGCTTTTTCACTTCCTCTTTTCTGAGCTTGTAAAATGGCAACTGATGTTGCAATGCTTCGATATCTATCCGTGGGGCCATAGCAAGTTTCTCCTTAAGGTCTTAAGAATTCCTATCTGCTGCAATCCAATCAGTGAGCTCATGAATTCAAGAACTATCATAGTAAAACGACTCAACCCTGCAGAGTCCGGATCAGGTCGCCTTGTTTCTGCAGATACTAAAGCAGGAGATGTGAAGATTAGCCCTCTCAGATGTGGGGTAGTAGAGGGGTACCGTACTCTGGGAAAACACCCTTGGTAAAAGAAAATTAATTTTAGTGCAGAAGCCTTAAGTTGTCAACATTTTCAACAGCCTAGCCCGGATGTTTCATGAATTGCCGTCGCGAGACTGTGGAGAAGGGTGTGCCACCAGGCAACCGCAGGGAGTTGGATCAGAGGCGTACTTGAGCAGTACGTCGAAGGGTGAGCTTGTCCTGAGCCTGTCGAAGAAACGCCCGAGGACGCTCGGAAGGACACCCTTATATCCTCAGTCGCAGCAGGAGATTCATGAAACATCCGGGCTATCAAAGAGCTTCAAGAAATCCCATTACGGTTTGGTGGAATGTCCGAGCACATTCAAGGTAAATGAGATGGCCAGTATTGGTGAAGGGCTTCAACTTAGCCCCGGTAATGCGTTTCGCCAACAACCGACCGTTTTCTGCCGGGACCAGTCGGTCACAATCCGCTGTGAGAATAAGAGTCGGGGTTTGAATACTGCCAAGGCGGTCACAGGCATCGAAGCTGCGGATCGCCCCCAGTTGTCTCTGCAGAGCGTAATCCGGCTGCAGGGGAGCGTTTAGCTGCCGTTCTCTGTAACGTTTTAGAAAACCCGAACCACTGTGCAGGAATGCAGGCGTGACCAAGAGGGTGAGGTTCTTGTCAACAATCTCCTCGGGCGAAAGACCCACGTTATTGGCAAATCCTTGAATGACCTCCGGAGCTGGTGGAATACGCTCACTGCCGCCGCAGTGGGTACATCCGAGCACCAGACCGGAAATCCGCCCTGGGTGACACAGCACCAGCTCCTGAGCTATCATCCCACCCATTGATAATCCCACCACAAAGGCTCGCTCTTCTTCAGCAGCATCCAGGACAGCAGCGGCATGATCCGCCATTTCCGTGATCCAATAAGGTCGATCAGGCATACTAGAACGACCTGCGCCCATATTGTCAAAGACAATCACCCGAAAGTGGGGAGACCAGGCACTTATACTTTCTTCCCACGTCCAGGTGCCGCCGCTGACCCCACTGATTAGTAGCAGAGGTTTACCTCCTCCATGACTTTCCCAATAGATTTCAATATCACCTACAGCTGTGTGTGGCATGGATCAACTCCGAATTCGGGCTTGCGCCTCAAGGTCATTTGGCTTCGCCGTCAATAGGGCTGGTGCCCGTCATTAGGTCGAAAGATGAGTGACAGCGAAGCGTAGTGACGGCCACGTATAGTGGCCAGATCACTATGAATGACATTTTGGCGCTAGGAGGTCTCACAAGGCGGAATCCTCTCCATCAACTCCTTCCTTTTTTCCTGAGTGAGGGCCAGTTCCAACTGCCAATCGCGATTAGCGTATTCATCGTTTTTCTTGATGAGGAGCCAGTCTTTGGCTGGACCTTTCCCTCTGGGCCTTAGCTTCCTCAGGGCAAATCCACCTTGAAGAAGTCTCCCGTGCAGGACAAAAGAAATCTTCTTTTCAGTCGCTTCCAGGAGCTCGAACTCACCCTCATCCCAAATAACCACTGCTCCGGCGCCATAACTCCCTTCGGGGATGATGCCCTCAAAATGAATGTACTCCAGAGGATGATCTTCCACTTCCACCGCGAGTCTTTTTTCCGCTGGGTTCATAGAAACCCCTTTGGGAATGGCCCAGGACTTGAGAACGGTCCCAATCTCCAATCTGAAGTCGAAATGCAACCGGGAAGCATGATGTTCGTGTACCACAAACCTAGAACGCATTTGATCAGCACCTTTCAATGAAACCACATAAAGTAAAGAATCCGGGCCCAAAGGACTCAGCTTTGGGCTGCCCCCTGGGGGGTGGAGCTAGATGAAATTGGAATAGTGGAATAATGGAACAATGGAATGATGGGGTTAAGAAGGAAAAGCGTCTTCATTCTAATGTTGCCTTCGCACCGCATATTAGATAAGCAACTCATTTCTTTAGACCCATTATTCCAACATTATTCGCGCTCGCTGCGCTCCGCTCAGTCCCGCAAGCGGGTTCCCAGTTTCCAACATTCCAATACCCCAAAGGCTTTTTTACCGGCAAAGCCATTGAACTCTGATCCTGGCGATTTTAGAATTTAGAATGCAGATTTTAGATTTAAGAGCTCAAAACCTCGCGGTAAAGAGTGCATGCAGCCTCAATCTGCAATCTGAAATCATAAATGACACAAAGACTGGCACTGAGGACCAGGTTTTCGATGTTGAGCAAGTTATATAACCAACCCTGTGCTATCTTTCCAGATTGCAAAACCACGGTCAAATTATTTTTGTTGAGCTAGCCTGGATGTTTCATGAATTGCTGTCGCGGGACCACAAAACTGGAAAACTGCTTGCGGGACTCAGTGGAGCGCAGCGAGTGATTCATGAAATATCCGGGCTAAGGGTATAAGTTGGATCTATAACTTCCACGTCCCAGGAACTCATTTTGCTCTCATACGTGCGGACTTTGCTCGCGATGTGAGCAGGCGAGAAACGCAAATTTTCCCACTTTTTTTCATACTTGACTCCGTTACTTTTCTATGTTAAGGGACGGATTTGAGTTTTCAAGTCGGTTGGGCTTTCGAGGATTTCTCCTTTGCCAGAGTGGCGGCCTGGGGCTTGGAACAAAACTTATCGAGGAGGTCAAGGCAGTGGCAGAAGGAACAGTTAAGTGGTTTAGTGAGAAGAAGGGGTATGGTTTCATTGAGCAAGATGAGGGTGGGGATATCTTTGTCCATCATTCCGCCATCAACATGCCCGGTTTCAAAATTCTTTATGAAGGTGACCGCGTGAGCTTTGACGTGGGTGAGGGCACCAAAGGCCCCGCCGCCCAGAACGTCACGAAGCTTTAGTTGGCAGGAACTCGTTTATCAGGGGCATCTCATCTGAGTAAGATGAGATGCCCTTTTTATTTATGTGCGTCTCGCCGAGGCAGCAGTGAATTCCCTCAATTGTGTTGCCCCAGAAATCCTCTTTTTAAGAAATTGATTTCCTCTATTTCACCCCATCCTTCAGAGCTTTTCCCGCCACGAACCTGGGAACCTTCCGGGCCTCAATGAAAATTTGTGCGCCGGTCTGAGGATTCCTCCCTTTCCTTGCCTTTCTTTCTTGAACCTTGAAAGTTCCGAACCCTACCAGGGTGACTGTGTCACCCCTTTTCAATGCATTGGTGATCGTCGAAAAAACGCTGTCTACTGCAGCCTGGGCCTCTTTTTTTGTTTTGACTACCTTGGCTACCTCGTTAACCAGAGCGGCCTTGTTCATGTCGTCCTCCTTTGTTGAAGGCAGTGCGGCATCTTAATCCGAGACGTATACAGAGCTGTGGCCAGTTTGTCAATAGTGGGCTAGAATGGCATGTTGAGTGGGGAACACTCTCGCTTTTCATGCCAACCCAGTTGAAACCTTCTAAATATTCGAAATTAAAAGTATTTTTTCTCTACTACGGATGTCAACCTATACGAGAATCAAAATGATGCATGACATTAAATAGTCGTACAGAAAAAACTCTTGGCTCTTTTCTTGCAGAACCTGACGCTTGCATTATTGAGATCATACACTACGGATGTGCGACAGACTCTAGGATTTTGGGAGATCAATGATATGAGGATGCATGGATTGGTCAAACGACGCACGTTGAGAGCCTTCGCTGTTCTCACATTTCTGGTGGCACTTGGGACCCCCATAAGGGTAGCCTATGCCCAGCAAGGCTCCCACGGAAAAACAAAGAAAAACTTCCTGTGGTCTGTAGAAAAGGGGAAAAGTACCATGTATCTCCTCGGATCAATCCACCTCCTACCAACGGAGTTGATGGCGCTCGATGAAGCAATCGAAGCCGGTTACAGTGATTGCAAAATCATTGCCTTTGAAACAAATATAGATGGCCTAAGTGATCCAGCTTTTGAAGCTAAGGTGACAAGCCGTGGCCTTCTTCCTGCGGGTCAAACACTGGAGCAGCATGTCTCTAAACAAACCTACACCTTGCTGCAGCAAAAAGTTGGCGAACTTGGTCTTCAGGTGGAGATATTTAGTCAATTCAAACCCTGGCTCTGCGCTTTGACCCTGACCAGTATGGAGCTCCAAAGATTGGGGTTCAATCCAAATTATGGCATAGATAAGTATTTTTTTGATAGAGCAAAGCAAGATGGGAAAGACATACACTTTTTGGAAACCATTGATGACCAACTAGGGTTGTTTACGGAGATGAATGGGCAGGAGGAAGACTCATTCCTTGCCAAGGTGCTGCAGGATCTTGGCACTATGCGGGTGAAGGTAATTGATATGATCAATGCCTGGAAAAGTGGTAATTCCAACAGATTGGCATCTATGGTGAAAATGGAGTTTGAAGGCTATCCCGAGATCTATGCTAAAATGTTGGTGGAGAGAAACCAAAAGTGGGTTAAGCAAATTGAAGATTTGTCAAAGCAGAATGGTCATACACTCGTGGTCGTTGGTGCCGCTCACTTGGTTGGAGATGACAGCATATTGGAGCTTCTGAAAAGGAAAGGATTTGAAGTGGAACAAAGGTAAGATCAAAAATAAATGGACACTAATGAAACACCGGCATCTTGCAACTTCACCCGCTAGCCCAAGTTCAACCTTCCTGAGAATAATCAAACATACCCTACCGTCTTCTTCCTCAGGAAAGAAAACCAAATCGTGCATTTTTTCTTTTTGACAGAATGTCCACACAGAGCATAGGATTATAGTATATAATACTCATAATGAGATCCGCAAACTCGGTTCTGGTTTGGAGGAGAAATGAATAGCAAAGTGTGCTTGCAAGACTCCCAGTAGAGTACCTTTTCTCTACTGGGAGTGTACAATATAAACGTGATGAAATTCGACTATTCGATTAATAGCTGGAACCTTACGATTTTGGCTACTGAATGTTACCTTTGATACGTGCCGCTACCAACTAAATCTCGACAGACTCTACCATCAACGATCACGGATATAACCTTTCGGCAACACCACCTCCTAAGGTTTTTCAGCAGCACTTATTCTGTTTTCGCTATCGCATGCTCGACCCTGTTGAAGGTTAGCTGTTTCCATCTGAACTATCTTTTCCCCTTTTGTCTCTTCTTCTGAGAAACACCTGTTCTCTCTCTAATTCATCATTTACTGACCAGACAATGACTCCTTTGAGGAAGCGGAAGGCGAGGAGGACGGTCATGTTAGTGAGACTGATTGAAATGATAGAAAATAACGCCGCGAGTATGGCGAAGGAGCTCAAAGAAAAGCTTGTTAGCAACCCAAACACTTCGTCCTACCAGACTCTGGTTGACCAGGTGCTCTATCAGAATATTTTTGAAATTTATAGCCGTTTAGGCCACTGGCTGCTCAGAGATACTGAGAAAGGGGAGGTAAAAACTCACTACTTCAGCATCGGCAGGCAGCGGTTTGAGGAAGGTTTCCCTCTTCATGAGATAATCCAAGCGTTGGTTGCCACGAAAAAACACATCTGGGATACGATACTGGAAAAAGGAATAATGAGAACGACAAGAGAGCTTGATTCTGCTGTTGATTTTATTACTTACCTGAATCGTTTCTTTGATATGGCCATTTACTACACGACGCTTGGATACTACCGGGAGCTTCAATTACAGAAGGCAAGTTAATTGGAGCTCCAGAATTTGCTTTCGATACCGAAGCAAGCTGTATGGAGGCGCATCGTGCTTACCAAAAAGATAATTGATCTAATTGAAGCCAATGCTCTGCAACTATCCAGAGAGATCAAAAGGGAGTTGTTGTTCCATCAATCAACTCGTTCATACCAGAATATCGATGAGAAGATTCTGTATGATTGGATTTATGATGTTTGCAGCCGCTTCAGCTATTGGCTTGACGAAGATAGGGAGAAAGGTGAGGTCCAACAGCACTACAAGAATTTGGGCAAAGAGAGATTCAGGGGAGATTTCGAACTTCCGGAAGTGATCAGTGCTCTGTATCTCACCAAAAGGCGACTGTGGGAATTCATTGCGGCAAGCAGGGAAGCTGATTCAGCCCTCAACCTGAACCAAATTGTTGAAGCCTCTTTCTTGCTGGTAAGGTTTTTCGACCATGCGGTGCTGCATGTAACCGAAGGGTATGAGGAGATGTTGCGTGAATATGGTTATGAGGCTCCTCTTAACAATCCTGAACGGCTGGCTGAAGCGATTGCAGCTAAGGAAAAAAGACAAAAGGAGTTTCTCGAGGAGCCTAAACTCCCTACCTTTTCTTACACTAAAGGGATGATAAGGCTTAGTTATTATCGTCAGGGTTAATTACCAGTGAGGAAAAATAAGGAGGTTGACCATGAAAGCAGGCATAATTTTTACCGGGACTGGACCCATATTAATACTGACCACTTACGACTCCTTTGAGGACGGAAATTTCATTTCAAAGCTAGATCTCAAGGGAATCAAGAAATTCATGGCCTACGAAGTACCCCTGGACCTGGTGAAGAGAAAATATGGGCAGCAGTTTGACGCAATAATGAAGGACGTCAAGCAGACAGATGACCTCAGGGTCCTGGATTTCGACGGACACAAAGTCTTTTACAGTTTCTCGTTTGCTGATCTCGGAGAGCCATATCAGCACGAGGCGGCTTAATAATAGTTGTCCGCATTACTCATGAACCGCCTGCTGCAGCCGTGGATTGTTCCTGCAGCCTCCTTACTCGCTCCACCACTGGAGGATGGCTGTAGTAGAAAGCAGCGTAGAGGGGATGAGGGTGAAGATTGGCCAGATTTTCTTTGGAAAGCTTGATCAAAGCCTCTGCCAAATCTAGCGGTCTTCCTGTGAGTTCACAAGCAAATTTGTCCGCTTGCCATTCATGCTTGCGGGAGAGAAGGCTCAGAGCTGGAGTCAAGGGAAACATTAATAGCGAGCTAAGAAAGCCAAGTATGACAACTCGCACGTAGAACGAGCCCTGCTCCAACCCAATTATTCCTGGTAATCCCTCCCAACCAAGCAACTTGTAAGCAAGGAAAATTCCTCCCAGGGCCACTATCTCGGTCAGGATGATTCTTTTCATCACGTGCTTCTTCTGCCAATGCCCCACCTCGTGGGCTAGGACCGCCAGTATTTCCCGGTGAGTCATACTTTCCAGAAGGGTATCAAAAAGCACGATCCGCTTTACCCTGCCGATTCCAGAGAAGTAAGCATTGGAGTGGAGGCTACGTCTGGAAGCATCCACCTGAAAAACATTCTTCACCTTGATCCCTACTTTTTCAACCAGAGCCCTGATCTCAGCTTCCAGTCCTTCAGTTTGCACCGGTTCAAATTTAAAAAAGAGCGGTTCGATAACATAGGGCGAGATGTACATGAAAAAGATGCTAAAGAGCAGAAAAACAGCCCACACCCACAGCCACCACCATCCTGGGCTGAAGCGAACAAGAAAAAGGGCAGCCGCAACCAGAAGCGTCGAGAGCACGGTGGAGATGACAGTGGACTTCACCAAATCGCTTAGCCAGAGCCGACCTGTCATGGTATTGAAGCCGTAGCGGTTCTCAATATTGAAATTCTTGTAGAGACTGAAAGGGACACTGAAAAGGGTCCCAGCGTACAGGAGACCCAGTACAAAAAGCACACCCCGCACGACAAAGGAATTGGAGAGGGAAGTGACCCAGCCATCGTAAATGGTGATAAATCCCCCAAACAGGAAAACAATCACAACAAGGTTATTGAGCAGCGACAAGAGAGTACCGAGCCTGCTGGTTTCAGCCGTGTACGATATAGTTTTTCGTAAGGTCTCAGCATCAATGGCTGTGGAGAATTCGGCAGGGACTTGATGGCCTTTTTCTTTCAGGTACGTGATGTTCAGCCACTTGAGTCCAAGGGAGACACTGGTAAAAAACAGATAAATAATGAGAATAATCACTTTCATGGAGAAAATGATACTGCATTCGTCCCGTGGAGTCGAGACCTAGCCCGGATGTTTCTTGAATTGCTGTCGTGAGACCGTGGAGATGGCTGTGATACCGGGCAACCGCAGGAAGTTGGATCCGAGGCGTACTATGAACAGTACGTCGCAGGGTGAGCTTGTCCTGAGCGTAGCCGAAGGAACACCCGAGGACGCCCGGAAGGACGGTCAGATTCACGGTCGCAGCAGGCAACTCCTAAAACATCCGGGCGCTAGCCCGGATGTTTCACGAACGGCCTGCTGCGACAGCGGATGTGATTGTCCTGCCGGATAAGTAGTGTCTAGTTAGGCTATGCGCTCTGTGGTGCCATGCGGAATGGAGGGATAAGCTAGTCTGAGGTTTTGACTCTCTTTCGTCTCTTCGCTTCCTTGTAAAGCTCGTAGAGCTCAGGAAAATGCTTTTTCACATGCGCTACTGCCTGATCGCCGCTCAACCCTTGCCTCTGGCTCAGCGTTCGTACGAGCTGATCCCAAGCCTTCAGCAGTTTCTCATTTTGCATCACGCACTCTCCTTGGGATCAGTGGAAGCACCATGTTTTTTTGTTGATATCTCTAAAAAGAAGAGTCTCTCGTCAACTTGACTCAGAAGTTTTTTCATGACTTTTTCCGAGATAATCCCCGCCAGGTAAGCCTCCTTAATTCCGTCCTTTTCAGCATGGAGTAACCGGTCTTCCGCCAGGTGTAATTCCTCGGCAATAGCATTTTGATGGTCGGCGGCAGCTTCCTCCAAATCCATATGCAGTTCCTTCACTCGATCTTGCAAACGGGGTGCCAAGAGTTCGTAGTTCCTTTGGCTCAGAAGCCCGCGGCCAACCATCTGCTCCAACTCCAACTGCACACGGCCCAAGGCGAAAACTTCACCCTTCCTTGTTTCATAAGATTGTTGAGAGTCGCCTCGAATCAGCCCGAGCTTCTGGAGCACCATCTTGATGCTCAATCCTTGGACCAGCAGGGTAAAAATCACCACCGCAAAAATCATGGCCATCAAAAGCTGGCGCAGTGGCAGGTCTATGGGCAAACTCAAGGCGAGTACCATGCAGATGGCTCCCCGAATACCGCCCCAGAAAAGTACTCCCTGCCAGCTTCCAGGTAGCGGTTTATCCACTTTACTAATCAGGGGCGCAGTGCAAAACACTGCGGCGGCTCGCCCACAGATCATGGCCGCCACCGCCAGCAGAACAGCTACCCAGAGTGGCCCAAAGTGAACTATTTTCACTTCTATGCCGATCATGAGGAAAAGAACTGAATTTACCATAAAGGCTGCATATTCCCAGAAATCGCTCACTGAAACTCGGGTCGTGGGTGACATGGCCCACCTAGTACCGTAATTACCGGTCATTAAACCAGCCCCTATGACCGCCATCACCCCGGAAATGTGCAAGTGCTCTGCTAGCAGGTAAGCACTGAAAGCGAGAATGGTGGTCAAGGTGATCTCAATGAGATGGTCGTCCACCAAACTCATTACCTTGGCCATGGACAGGCCCAGGAGCACCCCGATCCCACCTCCCCCAACC
>Ga0209536_100012121_pt1 | contig 12565 bp, 13 predicted proteins | sample DeeMarSeWOR28_12_FD_187461 | JGI IMG/M metagenome (GOLD analysis project Ga0209536, IMG submission 187461) | Marine sediment microbial communities from White Oak River estuary, North Carolina - WOR-2-8_12 (SPAdes) (version 2) | ecosystem: Environmental > Aquatic > Marine > Intertidal zone >...
CACCTCGTCGTGCAGCGGTTCCGCGAGCCACTGCTCGCGCTCATCGACGATCTCTACGAGCAGTCGTCTTTGCCCGCGCCCCAGCGACTCGACCGGTACGAGGCGGCGCTCGCCGAGCTTGCGGCGGGCCCGGTCGAGTCGGTGAACGCCTTCGCCACGGCACAGATCGCCGCGCTCGGAATCCACACACTCAGTGACCACATATCCGAGCGGCCGGAATTCTCGCTGCTCCACGCTGAGGTGGTGCGGCGCGCCCGCCGTAAACTCGTGGGGTCGAAGTCATGACGCGCGATCGCCAGTTCGTTGCCCCAGTGGAGCGCTTGCTTCAGCTCCGTATGCTGCCAGCGCTTGATCGACTGCCACCGGTGTTTTTGGGCGCCATCGCGCAACGAACCAGAGAGCGGTTGTTCCGGCAGGGAGCACTGCTCCTCGATCCGCTCCGCCCGGTCGGAGCCGCATACTTGGTTGTGGAGGGACGAGTCGCAGTAGGCACCGATGGAGAGCAAAGACCCGCGGTCGGAGCCGGCACGGCTGTGGGCTTCCTCGAACTGCTCGCTCGGATCGAGCGGGGAATCGAGGCCCGCGCACTAAGTGACACGCTAACGTTGGAGCTGGACTGGGACGCTCACCTCGATCTGTGTGACGATCACTTCGCGATCCTGCACACATATCTGCAGTTCCTCGCCGGCCGGCTCGTGTCCGAGATGACCGTAATTCCCGCCGGCACGGGTCCTGGTGCCACTCCCGCCTCCAGGCTTGCCGCAGACGGCACGCTGGACCTGGTGCAACGCGTGCTAGCGCTGGGGAACGACGCCGCTTTCTCGACATCGAGCCTGGATGCGATAGCCGAGTTGGCCCGCCATGCGGTCGCTGTACGCTATGGGGCCGGCGACAACCTGTGGAGTCGAGGTGAAGCGGCGGCCGGATTCGTTCTCGTGACGGCGGGGTCCGTGCGTTGCGTGTTGCAGGACGGACAGAGCCGGCACGCTGAGCCCACCGTCGCCCTCGGGCTGCACGAAGCACTTGCGGGGCTGCCCCACTGGTTCGACGCGACAGCAGCCAGCCCGGTCTCGGGACTCGAAATCCATGTCGACCCGCTGCTGGACATTCTGGAGGACCATCTGGAGTTGGGCATGGACCTGATGTCGAAGCTGGCGCGTCAGCTACTCGGTGTGTGAGGACCACACAGGGCACGCTCGCGGCTCCACCTGGTGACATACGTACCCGTCCAGTGAGCAACTTGCTACAAACTTGAGGATGCGATGAAGCTGCTCGAAACAATCCTACTGACAACAGACTTCGGCAAGGGTTCGGCGCCTGCAATGGACGCCGCCGTCGCACTCGCTCAGACGTTCGAGTCCAAGCTCGTGCTGTTGCACGTCATTGCGGAGTCACTGCTTCCATTTCTTTCAGACCAAGGCGATATCGCGGAAATTGAGAAGCGCCTGCATGAAGTGGCCAAACAGATCGAGGCACAAGGAGTCGGCGCACCTGAGATCTTTCTGGGAAAGGGAGTTCCAGCGGAAGTCATCTGCGGAGAAGCAGCCCGCCGCGATGCCAACCTGATCGTGATTGGGTGCGGTGCAAGGGAGCGCGGCGGCAAGTGCCGGCCGGGCGTCACTGCGGACCGGCTCCTGCGCCGTGCAATCACGCCCGTGTGGATAGCCAGAATGGGTGCGGCGCCCACACCGCGTCGGATACTGTGTCCTACAGACACCTCCGCGGCGTCACGCCGCGGATTGAAGAACGCACTCGCGCTGTGTCGCAAGTTCAACGCCAAGCTGACGGTTCTCAACGTGCAGGAACCGATGCTACCTCTCCATACGCCGATCGTCGGTTTGTCCCAGGAAAAGGATCAGGCTAGACTGAACCGGCAGCAGCGCGACTTCGATGAGCTCCTCACAGCTTTCGATTTTCACAGCGTCGACTGGACCAAGAAGGTGCGCTACGGGACGACTCACAAGGAGATCGTCGCGGAGGCTGCTGAGCTGAAGGCGGACTTGATCACGATGGGGACCGTGGGCAAGACCGGCGTCGAGCGAATCCTCTTGGGTAGCGTGACGCACAAGGTTCTGCAGGAGCTCCCCTGCTCTGTGCTGACAATGAAGGAAGAGGATGTCGTTCGGTTGCGTCTGGAGTCAGCCATCTCTGCGATCGAAGAACACTTCATGCGGGGGCAACAGTTGTTGGAGAGAGGATTGCTGGCCGATGCCGTGCGGGAGTTCGATCAGTGCCTTCTCTCGAGCCCCGCCTATGCAGCGGCGTGGAAGGGCAAGGCTCTGGCCTATGAACGCTTGGGGGAAAAGGACCAGGCTGAAGCTGCGAGAGCCGCTGCCAAACGGATACGGGAGCTGCGTCGGCCTTAGGGACATGATAGCGATGCCACGGTTGTGTCATGGCCATAGCGGGCCGTGGCGGGGCGTCGATACCAATCGTCCTCCGCAGGTTGGGGAGGATCCCACCTTCGACCAGGTCAGCTACGCAGCCTTGGTTTACACGGTCCCGATCGCCGCGGGACTCGAGCTGAGTCTCTAGAACCGGCTGTCAGCGGCCGATCCGATCTCGAGGCCTGGCGTTGTTGGTGTGACCTAGTCGACTCCCACGCAATTGCCTATCGCGACCCGCGCAACGAGATTTCTGAGCGTTGTAGGTCGATACGCCTGTGCCTCCATCAGGAGTTCTGTCAGTCGCATGGCCTCAGTGGTAGTAGCAGCAGCGGACTTCCCCGGCCTGTTTCAACTTCTCCATGAGCAGGGGTATTCCGTCATCGGCCCGACCATTGCGGGTGGCGCGATTATCTACAGTGAGATTTCGTCGGTCAGCGATCTGCCAGTAGGCTACACAGATGAGCAAGAGGCGGGACGGTACCGCCTGAAGCGACGGGGTGACGGAGCGCTGTTCGGATACACGGTCGGACCTTATTCCTGGAAACGGTTCCTGTTCCCACCCGCCGTACGTCTCTGGCGGGCCAGCCGCGACGAAGGTGTGCTGGCATTCACACCTGAAAGCCCGGTACCACCCCAATGCGCTTTCCTGGGCGTCCGTGCTTGTGAACTGCACGCCATTCAGATCCAGGATCGAGTGCTTGCGGACGCACCATTCGCAGACCCGACCTACAGCGCACATCGTGCGCGGGCATTGCTCATCGCAGTCAATTGTACCCAAGCGGGGAATACCTGTTTCTGCGCCTCCATGGGCACCGGCCCCCGAGTTACCGACGGATTCGATCTGGCCCTGACTGAACTGCTCACCCCTGAGCGGCACGATTTCCTCGTCGAATCCGGTTCCGAGACCGGTGCGGCGATACTGGCTGAGCTCCCGCAGCACCCGGCCGACCCGATCGATCAGCAGGCTGCTGACATATTGGCGGCAACGGCAGCATCCCAGATGGGCCGGCAGATGGACACGGCAGGCATCCGGGATCTAGTGCAAGACAACGCTGAGAATCCGCGCTGGCAGCACGTGGCCGCCCGATGCGTCAACTGCGCCAACTGTACGATGGTCTGTCCGACGTGCTTCTGCACCACTGTGGAAGACACCACCGACTTGACCGGCAGCAATGCCGAACGCTGGCGCAGGTGGGATTCATGTTTCACTACGGATTTCGCACACATTCACGGCGGTAGCGTGCGGCAAAGCGCCATGTCACGCTACCGTCAGTGGATGACGCATAAGCTCTCGACCTGGCACGACCAGTTCGGGACATCCGGATGCGTCGGTTGCGGCCGGTGCATAACGTGGTGTCCGGTCGGTATCGATATTACCGAGGAACTGAACGCAATTCGGCGTCGCTCCAAACCACACGATCCCGCCTCTAACGGCAGAGGGTGACCTAGTGGAATCGCTCGAAGGAATTCTGTCAGAACACGCGTTCTTCAAGGATCTTTCTCCCGACCACCTCAAGATCGTCGTCGGGTGCGCATCCAACGTGAGATTCGAGCCGGGGCAATTCCTGTTCCGCGAGGGTGGCGATGCGGACACGTTCTATCTCATTCGCGGGGGGAGTATCGCCCTCGAGATTTTCACCACTCAGAAAGGGCCGGTCACGATCCAGACCATCGGCCCGGGTGATGTGGTGGGGTGGTCCTGGTTGATTCCACCGTACCATTGGCGGTTCGACGCCCGAGCGGTCGAGCCCACACGGGCGATCGCGCTCGACGGGAAGTGCCTGCGCGGCAAGTGCGATGCAGACCATAGCCTGGGCTATGAACTCATGAAGCGGTTCGCGCACATCATGGAGTCAAGGCTCCAGGCGGCGCGCTTGCAGTTGCTCGATCTCTATGGCGTGCACAACTGACGGATCAGTCTCGTGGGGGACAAGGTCTTGACGGGCGACGCATCGGTACAGTCGCCACCTTCCCGCGTCACTTCTTCCGGTGTCGATCCGATGATGCCGGCGCCGTACAGAATCCTGCGGGTCCGTCAGGAACTCCACGACACGTTCACGTTTACGCTCGCGTCAGCCGACGGCAGCACGAGACCGAACTTCGCACCTGGCCAATTCAACATGCTCTACGCATTCGGCGCCGGCGAGGTCCCGATCTCCATATCGGGGAATCCAGCAGACACGAATGTCCTGGTGCACACGATTCGGTCGGTCGGCAGTGTCACCAACGCGATGAGAAAGCTCAGGCGTGATGATGTTATCGGAGTCCGGGGCCCCTACGGATCACATTGGCCGGTGGCCGAGGCAGAGGGACGCGACGTCGTTATCGTGGCTGGCGGCATCGGGCTCGCCCCGTTACGGCCTGTTATGTACTACGTGCTTGCTCGCCGCAGATCGTATGGCAAGGTCGTGCTGCTGTATGGGACCCGATCTCCGGATGACATCCTGTACCGGAGAGAACTCGAGCGCTGGCGCGCCCGGCTGGACCTCGAGGTCCACATCACAGTCGACCGTGCCGGGGGCGACTGGCGCGGTAATGTCGGCGTGGTCACCGCCCTGATTTCCAAAGTGCCGTGGGATCCCTCCAACGCGATTGCTTTGATCTGTGGACCCGAAGTCATGATGCGGTTCGCTGCGCTGGAGTTACAGGGACGCGGCCTATCCGTGGAACAGATCTATGCGTCGATGGAGCGCAACATGAAATGCGGCATCGGGTTGTGCGGCCATTGCCAGTGGGGCCGGTTCTTCGTCTGCAAAGACGGGCCGGTATTTCCGTTCAGTGGTGTCAAGAGCATGCTGACGGTGTGGGAGTTGTAAGATGCCTGTGAGTGGCAGAAGAGGTAGACGCCCAAAACTCGCCGTGTGGAAGTTCGCTTCGTGTGACGGCTGTCAGCTAACGCTGCTGCACTGCGAAGATCAGTTGCTGAGCGTGGCAGCCGCAATCGACTTTGCCTATTTCCCGGAGGCAACGCGGACCGTCATCAAAGGCCCCTACGACCTGTCCCTGGTGGAGGGGTCGATCACGACACCGCACGATGCCGAGCGTATCCACCAGGTCCGCCGCGCATCCAAGTACTTGGTGACGATTGGCGCGTGCGCGACCGCCGGCGGCATTCAGGCACTGCGCAATTTCAAGAAGGTGAGGGACTTCACGCAGATCGTATATGCCGCGCCACAGTACATAGAAACCCTATCCAAATCGACGCCGATCTCCGACCACATCCTCGTTGACTTCGAACTTCGAGGCTGCCCCATCGACAAAGGTCAACTGATAGAGGTCATCTCCGCTTTTCTCAACAACCGCAAGCCTGCCGTCACGCCACACTCGGTCTGCATCGAGTGCAAGCGACGCGGCAACGTATGTGTGATGGTCGCACGAGGGACACCGTGCCTCGGCCCGGTTACCCACGCTGGCTGTGGCGCCATCTGTCCGGTGTACGACCGGGGTTGTTACGGCTGCTTCGGGCCGAAGGAGACGCCGAACACACAGAGCCTGGCCGATACGTGGCAGCAGATGGATCGATCCAAGACCGATCTCGTACGCGCTTTCCGCAGCTTCAACGCGTATGCTGACCCCTTTCGCAAAGAGAGCGAGGCGCATGAGCGGTAGATCGGGCAAGGCCAAATCACGCACAATCAAGGTGGACTATCTTGCGCGAGTCGAGGGAGAGGGATCGCTCTACCTGAAGATCAAAGATGATGCGGTTGTCGACTGCAGGCTCGAGATCTTTGAGCCGCCACGTTTCTTTGAGGCGCTCCTCCGTGGCCGCCACTTCACTGAGGCACCTGACATCACCGCTAGGATCTGCGGTATCTGTGCGATCGCCTACCAGATGGGTGCGGTGCACGCCATGGAGTCGATTTGTGGCGTCACGGTTGGCGGTCAGCTCCGCGAGCTGCGGCGCCTGATCTACTGCGGTGAGTGGATCGAGTCGCACATGTTACACATAGCGATGCTCCATTTGCCGGATTTCCTCGGCTATCCTGACGCCATTGCGATGGCGGCGGAGCATGGCGAGCTGGTCGAAACCGCACTGCGGCTCAAGAAGGTAGGCAACGACATCGTTCGACTCCTGGGCGGCCGAGAGGTTCATCCTGTGAACGTCCGAGTCGGTGGGTTCTATCGGACTCCTCAGCGCGCCGAGCTTGCCACACTGGAACACGACCTCAACTGGGCGCGGGACGCGGCCATAGAGTTGACGCGCACCGTTGCGGGCCTCGATTTTCCCCGGTACGAACGGAACTACGAGTACGTCTGTCTCTCTCACCCTGACGAATACCCCCTCAACGAGGGTCGCCTGGTGTCGAGCAGCGGACTCGACATTGACATTTCGGAATACGACAAGCACTTCGTCGAAGAGCAAGTTGCGTACTCGACCGCCCTGCGCTCCGTCCGGAAGGGCCACGGCGCCTACCTCTGCGGGCCACTCGCCCGATACAACCTCAATTTCGACAGACTGCCGGACACCGCGCGCCAGCTAGCCCGCGAGCTGCAGGTTGAGCCGCCGCTCCACAACCCTTTCAAGAGCATTGTCGTGCGGGCTCTCGAAGTTGTATTTGCCTGCGAGGAGGCATTGAGGATCATTGCCGGCTATGAGGTGCCCGCCTCGCCAGCCATCGACTGCAGGCCACGGCCCGGGTCCGGCTCCGGCTGCACCGAAGCACCGCGCGGCATCTGTTACCATCGCTATAGCATCGATCACGAAGGATCAATCCTCGACGCCAAGATCGTCGCTCCAACGTCACAGAACCAAAGGAGCGTCGAGCAAGACCTGCGCGATTTCGCGGCTACGCATCTGCACCTGTCACAAGACCTGTTGACATGGCAGTGTGAGCAGACGGTGCGCAACTACGACCCGTGCATCTCCTGTGCTGCTCATTTCTTGACACTCCATATCGACTGCGAGTAGTCCGGCAGTAGCGCTCAGATGCCTGGTTCTCACAACATCGCCGTCATCGGTGTCGGGAACCGTTACCGGTCGGACGATGCCGCCGGATTGGTCGTCCTCGACCGCCTGCGCGGCCGACTACCGCCAACGGCGACAGTCCTCGAATCACTTGGCGACGGGACTGAACTGCTCGACTTCTGGCGTGACTTCGAAATGGCAATCGCGGTCGATGCGGTCTTCTCTGGCGCAGCGCCGGGGACCGTGTATCGCTTTGATGCTCGCCAGCACCAGCTGCCGGCCCAGCTCTTTCGCTGTTCCACACACGTGTTCGGCCTTGCAGCAGCCGTCGAGATGGGGCGTGTCCTTGGCAACTTGCCTGCTTCGCTCATCGTCTACGGCATCGAGGGACAAAGCTTCGTCACGGGACTCGAGCTGAGCAGACAGGTACACGCCGCGGTGGGAGTCGTATCTCAGCGAATCCACGAAGACGTTTGCCAGGCACACGCCGGGCTACAACCCACCCACGCACCACACCTCCCGTGGTGACTAGGCGCCTGCACGTCGTCGCCGGCGGCTCGGTCCAGGGCGTTGGGTTTCGTCCGTTCGTCTATCGCGCAGCAGTGAGACTCCATCTCACCGGATGGGTGCGGAACACAGCCTCTGGGGTGGCGATGGAACTGGAAGGAGCCGAAGTGGCGCTAGCGGAATTTTTGGCGACGCTGCACCGCGACAAGCCACCACGCGCAGTCATTCACACGGTACAACATGCCTATCTGGATCCACTCGGACACGCTGGCTTTCATATACTACAGAGTGACGATGAAGGCTCCAAGAGCACGCAGGTTCTGCCGGACATCGCCACCTGTGCGGAATGTCTCGCCGAGATCAGGTGTGCCGGCGACCGTCGCTACCGCTATCCATTCACTACTTGCACCAACTGCGGGCCACGCTTCAGCATCATCCAGTCGCTTCCCTACGACCGTGTCACCACCACGATGGCCGCTTTCTCCATGTGCGAGGCGTGCAACGCGGAGTATCAGGACCCGCTGAGTCGACGCTTCCACGCGCAGCCTAATGCTTGCCCTGATTGCGGTCCGCAGCTGGAACTTTGGGATCCCAGTGCGCGGTCGTTGGCCGCAGGTGACGCCGCCCTCCGCTATGCAGCGGCAGCAATCCGGTCCGGGGCGACTGTGGCGCTGAAGGGGATTGGCGGGTTCCAACTGGTAGTCGACGCACGAAATGGCAGGAGCGTAGAGCGGCTACGGGCTCGTAAGCGGAGGGAAGCAAAGCCGCTGGCTGTCATGTACCCATGCCTCGAGTCCGTGCAGGACGAATGCGTCGTCAGCGAGGAAGAGGTACATCTGCTCACCTCTCCGCAAGCACCAATAGTCCTGCTCACGCGTCGGGGCACTGTAAGCGTCTGCGGATCCGTTGCGGGGCCAGCACCTACGCTGGGCGTCATGCTCCCTTACACGCCGCTCCACCACATCCTACTGGATGACCTGTGCTTCCCGGTGGTGGCGACTTCGGGGAACGTCACCGACGACCCAATCTGCACCGACCAAGACGAAGCAGTGGAGCGACTGGGAGGCATCGCCGATTTCCTGCTCGTTCATGACCGCCCAATCGCGCGCCACGTCGATGACTCTGTCGTGCGAGTCTTCCTACGGCGAGAAGTCGTGCTGAGGCGTGCCCGCGGCTACGCACCGTCACCGGTCGCTGCCATGACCACCGGATCTCGGGGGACATCCATCCTCGGCGTCGGAGCGCATCAGAAGAATGCCGTTGCCATGACGAGTGACAACGGGATCGTGATCAGCCAACATATCGGTGACCTCGAATCCGCGGCGGCTCATCGGAGCTTCCGGTCCGTCGTCGCCGACCTCTCAAGGCTCCATGACTACGGCGCATCCATCGTCGTCCACGACCTACATCCCGACTACTCATCGACACGATATGCCAAATCTTGCCGCATCCCGCGTGTGGCCGTGCAACACCACCATGCCCACGTGGCGGCGTGCATGGCCGACAACGAGATTCACGGCACTGTTCTGGGCGTATGTTGGGACGGCTCAGGCCTGGGCCCGGACGGCACCATATGGGGCGGGGAGTTTCTTGCCGCGTCCAGGGCCGAGTTCGCGCGTTTCGCACATATGCGCACGTTCCCCCTACCAGGCGGAGCTGCGGCGGTCCGGGAGCCTCGTCGCGTCGCAGTCGGCCTACTATATGAATGCCTCGGGGATGCTGCGTTCGACCTCGCTGGGCTGGCGCCGCTCATGGCCTTTTCGCCCGGCGATCGGGTGATCCTGCACAGGATGTTGCAGCATTCGATCAACTGTCCGACTACATCCAGTGCTGGGAGACTCTTCGACGCGGTCGCTGGGATACTGGACATCTGCCAGAAATCGAGCTTCGAGGGACAGGCGGCGATGCTGCTGGAGTATGCCGCTGCAACCAGCTCCACTACCGAGGCGTACCCTCATCAGCTTGCTCCAGCAGCTGGCGACGGCCAGACGCGGGTCCTGGATTGGAAAGCGCTCGTGACAGGGATCCTGGAGGATTGCAGGAACTCGGTCGATGAGGCCTCCATTGCACGGAAGTTTCACAACACGCTCGTTGCGATGATCCTGGATGTCGCGTGGTTGTTCCGCGAATGCACGCACGAAGATCGCGTGGTGCTTACGGGAGGCTGTTTCCAGAACCGCCTGTTGCTCGAAACGGTCGCAGCTGCCCTGTCAGCCAGCGGCTTCAGGCCATATTGGCACCACCAGATCCCGCCCAACGACGGCGGCATAGCTGCTGGACAGGTCGCTGTTGCCTTGGCCCGCGACGAACTGACGAAGGAGGGAGCCTAGATGTGTTTGGCTGTCCCAGGACGCGTCCTGAGCATCGACCCCGAGAGCGTGCTGCGCCCTGGGCGGGTCGATTTCGCTGGCATCAGCAAGCAGGTGTCGCTCGCCTGCGTCCCCGAGGCACGAGTCGGCGACTACGTGCTCGTCCACGCCGGCATCGCGATCACCCGTATCGATGAGCAGTTGGCTGCCGAGACGCTGGACCTGTTACGGCAGATGCAACAACAACAGGCGTCCGAGGACACGCAACTGTGAAGTACGTCGACGAGTATCGCGACTCGGAGCTGGTCGACACTATTGCAGAGCGGCTGCGTCGAATCACGACAAGCCATTGGCGGATCATGGAGATATGCGGCGGGCAGACTCACGCGATTCTACGTTTCGGTATCGATGAGCTACTTCCTTCCGGTATCGAGTTGGTTCACGGACCGGGTTGCCCTGTGTGCGTGACCCCGGCGGCTCTGATCGACAAGGCCTGCAGCATTGCAGTCTTGGACAACGTCATCTTCTGTTCCTTTGGCGACATGCTCCGAGTCCCCGGCTCGCACGCCGACCTCTTGGAGGTGAAGTCTCAGGGTGGCGACGTTCGGATGGTCTATTCCCCGTTGGATGCTGTCACACTAGCACGCGAGAACCCCCAACGCGAAGTCGTCTTCTTCGCAATCGGTTTCGAGACGACCGCTCCAGCCAGCGCTGCTGCCGTGCATCAGGCAGAGCAGGAGAAACTCAGCAACTTCTCGATACTGGTATCCCAAGTTCTGGTTCCACCTGCAATCGAGGCCATCTTGTCCTCAACGCACAACCTCGTTCAGGGATTCCTCGCGCCCGGCCACGTCTGCACCGTCACGGGATATGAGGATTACGCCGCTCTGGTACGGAGGTTCAACGTGCCGATCGTGGTCACCGGATTCGAGCCCTTGGACATCATGCATGGCATTTACCTGACCATCCAGCAACTAGAGAGTGGCCGGGCTGAGATCGAGAACCAGTATACGCGCTCGGTTCGCCCGCGCGGCAACGAAATCGCCAGGCAGATGATTGAGCGGGTGTTCCAAGCTGCTTCTTTCAGTTGGCGTGGCGTGGGCGAGATCCCCCGCAGTGGGTTGCGACTCCGTGAGGCTTATGCTCAGTTCGATGCCGAGCGGAGGTTCGGGATGGAGAGCTACACCACCCCTGACGATCCGCAGTGTATTGCCGGGGCGGTATTGCAGGGCGTAAGAAAGCCGCCCGACTGTTCCCTGTTCGGCTCCCACTGTACGCCGGGCCATCCGGTGGGTGCCCCGATGGTATCTGCTGAAGGGGCCTGCGCGGCATACTACCGCTATCGGCGCGTCCCGCGGCGCCGGAGCGACAATTCTCAGTAGCGAAGGACTCCATCAATGGTGGACAATTTCACACTGAGCTGCCCGACGCCACGCCCCAGGGACTCAATTGTCACTCTCTCCCATGGTGGCGGAGGACGGCTGATGAAGGATCTCGTCGACGATCTGTTCATCACGGCGTTCAACAATCCGGAACTCGCTGAGAAACACGACTCGGCACGGGTGGCCGCGCCAGGTGGGCGCCTGGCGTTCACGACCGATTCCTACGTGGTGAATCCTCTGGTGTTCCCTGGTGGCGACATCGGCAGCCTTGCGATCACCGGCACCGTGAACGATCTCGCCATGGCCGGCGCAGTCCCGCATCGACTCAGTTGCGCCATGATTATCGAAGAGGGCCTTCGCATCGAGACCCTCGCAGCAATCGTGGATTCCATGGCGGCGACAGCGGCAGCAGCTCGGGCTTGTGTCGTTACCGGAGACACCAAAGTCGTGGAGCACGGCAAAGGTGATGGCCTCTATATCAACACTGCCGGAATCGGACTGATTCCCACCGGACGAGAAGTCGTGCCGCGGCGCGTGACTGCGGGTGACACGATAGTCATCTCAGGCGACATTGGCCGACACGGCATTGCAGTGATGTCTGTGCGTGAGGGCCTCGCTTTCGAAACGACGATTGAGTCAGACTGCGCCCTCTTGACCGAACCGGTGGAGTTGCTGTTTGGTGCCGGCATCGATTGCCACTGTCTGCGTGATCTCACTCGTGGGGGCTTGGGAGCCGCGTTGATAGAAATCGCCGAGACGACCATGCTTCATCTGGATATCGACGAGACAGCCGTCCCTATAAGCGGCCAGGTACGAGGTGCATGCGAGATCCTCGGGCTCGATCCACTCTTTGTAGCCTGTGAAGGCAGGTTCGTGGCATTTGTTCCAGCAGACCAAGCGGTTCACGCAGTGGACGCACTCCATCGTCACGCCCTCGGAGTTGGTGCTAAGGTTGTCGGAACCGTGGCAGCGGTGCAACCAGACGAGCGTGGTTTGGTGACCAGCCGATCTTCCCTAGGGACGCGTAGAGTGCTCGATCTTCCGGTGGGAGATCAGCTCCCCCGCATCTGCTGA
>Ga0209536_100012123_pt1 | contig 12564 bp, 11 predicted proteins | sample DeeMarSeWOR28_12_FD_187461 | JGI IMG/M metagenome (GOLD analysis project Ga0209536, IMG submission 187461) | Marine sediment microbial communities from White Oak River estuary, North Carolina - WOR-2-8_12 (SPAdes) (version 2) | ecosystem: Environmental > Aquatic > Marine > Intertidal zone >...
GTAGCAACAGATGTTGCCGTGTCAAGTCTCATTGCAGCACTTGAAGATGAAGACGAAGACGTTCGAACTGAAGCTGTTATTACCCTCGGGAAATTGGGGACTGGTGCACATGTTGCTATCCCAAACTTGATTGAGTGCTTCAAGGATCCCAGTTGGTCTGTCCGAACTGAAGCTGCTCAAGCTATTGATGGTATAGGTAAGGGTTCCACTGCTGCAATTCCAGCTCTTGTTGATGCACTTGAGGATAGAGACTGGAGAGTTCGCCATCGATCTATCAACACACTTGTTAAAATTGGTGCATCCTCAATTCCGCCACTTCTGGAAGTCATCAATCATGAGAATCCAGTTGTGAGACAAGGTGTCGTTGAAGCATTGGGTGAGATGCAGGTAACAGACCCTGAAGTTATCAAAACCATATCATCACTACTATCCGACAAAGTCGAAAAGGTCCGAGGTAAGTCAGCAGATGCACTCAGAAGCATTGGTAAGGATGCAATCCCTGCAATGGTTGATTCATATGTCTCTGCAAGTACAGACATGAAGGTCATACTTCTATCAGCTTTGGGTGGTATTGGCCAAGATGCAGAATCAGCTCTTCCACATGTCTTTGAAACTCTCAAGAGTGGAAATACCAATGAACGAACAGAAGCAGCAAGGTCACTAGGAAAGATTGGTCTTACAGACGAATCAGTGATTCATGCACTCAAATACGCATTAGCTGATACTAAAGGTCCAGTTCGTCGGGAAGCTGCATTGAGTCTGGGTAAACTAGGCCCAGATGCATCCGATGCCGTGCCAACTTTGCTGAATGCACTAGCTGATAAGAAGCCAGATGTCAGATGGCGAGCCTCAGAAGCTCTTGGAAAGATTGGAGTCGCAAGCAATAACGTAGTGTCCGGTCTGGAGTCAATGTTGAACGATGAAAAAGACTATGTTTCAGAAGCTGCCCAAGAGGCACTCGATTTAATAGGTGGGGAATAAACACACGGAGCGAATTACGATGTCCGAAGATCCATACGCAGCAAAACCATGGCTAAAGTTCTACGAAGAAGGTGTACCAGAAACAATTGATTATCCCGAGATGAATCTCTACAAGTTTCTTGATAACACTGCAGAGGAATTTGGTAACAACACAGCAATCTGGTTCATGAAAAGGAAAATATCCTACAAGGAATTTAAAGACATAACAGATAGACTTGCTACTGTTTTGAAGGATTTAGGTGTGAAACAGGGAGACACTGTAGCCATCATGATTCCAAACTTTCCGCAGTTTCTGTTTAGCTTCTATGGAATCCTGAAAGCTGGGGGGATAGTAACAGCTTGCAGCGTCTTACTGACTGAATCAGAGATTGCATATCAACTAAATGACTCAGGAGCAGAAACAATCATTTTGCACGATGCTCATCTTGAGAAGATCAACAACATTAAGGATCGAACAAGACTTCGGAACATCATAATCACAAGTGTAATGGACTATATACCAAACGCACCCCGAGATCCTCCCGAGATTGCAGGAACAATGCAGTTCCTCAACTTAATAGCAAAGACAAAGCCCGACCCACCAAAATTTGAGATAGATCCGAAAACGCAGATTGCAGTCTTGCAGTATACCGGGGGAACAAGTGGATTGCCAAAAGGCGCAATGCTTACCCACTACAACCTGGTCTCTAATGCGATAGCAGTATACAATCTGGTATCGTCTCAAATGAATCGTGGAAAAGACACTGGACTCACAAACCTACCTTTATTCCATATCTATGGAATGACCGTTTGTATGAATGTCTGGATATACAATGGCTCTAGAATTGCATTGAATCCTGATGCAAGGGATCAGAAGTCACTTTTCGAAATCATTCGAGACACAAAACCAGCAATGTTCCCTGGAGTTCCAACAATGTACATGCGACTCCTCGAGCGTGATGATCTTGAAGACTATGCAAAGGACCTTCGGTCTATCAGATTCTGTAACACTGGAGCAGCAGCCATGCCTCCAGAAGTTCTGCATGAGTTCGAGAAACGAACTGGCTGTGTCATCATTGAGGGGTATGGTCTCACTGAGTGTTCTCCCGTCACTCATAGTAATCCTGTAAGTGGGACACGGAAAATTGGTTCAATAGGAATACCACTTCCTGATACAGAAGTTCGAATTGTAGATGTTGAAGATCACACTAAGATTCTTCCTATCGGAGAAACAGGTGAGATTATCATAAATGGTCCACAGCGGATGATGGGCTATTACAACAAACCTAAGGCAACTGCGGATCAGATCAGAGATGGTTGGCTCCTGACAGGGGACATTGGTAGAATGGATGAAGACGGCTACTTCTATATCATGGACAGGAAAAAGGATATGATCAACGTTAGTGGTTTCAAGGTCTATCCACGTGAGGTTGAGGATGTCTTGTTTGAACATGAGGCCGTTGAGAATGCGGCTGTTGTAGGTCTACCAGATCCACAAATTATGGGTAGTGATATTGTTAAAGCCTATGTTGTCTTGAAGGATGGTTACAAAGAGAGTGAAGATCTAAAATCTCAAATCAGAGAGTTCTGCAGGACGAGCCTATCACCTTACAAGGTACCTAGAGATGTGGACTTCCGGAAAGAGCTTCCTGAAACACTCGTAGGCAAGGTCCTTCGGAGAGAGCTACAGGAACAGGAAATGGGACCCGAAGAATAAGACTGGAAGTCACCCACAAAAGAAAGAGAAAAAGTGGAGAGGGAGCAAATCCCTCTCTTAACTACTTAATAGGTCTGAGATAGTGAAATCGATCAGCTCGGTCCAATTACCAAATTCACTCTCGTAGAAGACATCAGGTTGAGTTCTGACCTCCTCATTCACATGACCAGTTGAATCTAGACCAAGTGCTGAGGCTGTGTTGACGACAAGCTTGCTGTTCGGTAATACAAAGTTGAAAGGTCGAATCATCAAACCATCACCACCACTTGCTGTCCCGTATAGTGTAGCAAAGCCTGTTTCTTTGCAGAAGTTAACGAATCCTTCAGCTGCAGAATACACATAGTTATCCATCAGGACTACAATGTTTCCTGTGAATTCAAACTCTCCCATTGGAGTGAATGTCATTGTGTTTCTATAGATTGTATAGTTGTTTGTCTGTGCCTCAGGTGGGAGGTAACTGATATCGGTCTTCGATACAACGTCAGTCAACATATAAGACTGAGTCTGAGTAGCATATGGACTATTTCGAAAACCTAGGTACTGAGTATATACGACAGTATTTTGAATCAGAGGTTGCACGATGCCATTAACCCATTTGGAGTAGAAGCCACCATTGTTTCCTCTGATGTCAATTATCAGATGGTCGTAATTCTCAATCTCTGAATAGAATGTCAGAACATCCTCACTATATGCATCGATTTGTTCACCGAAAGAACCTGCGTACATGTATGCAATATTGTCACTCTCGTACTTCATTGAACTAAAGGGGGTAATAGGATAATCAAAGGGGTCATACGCTGAACCTGATTCAACCTCGAATGTGACATCCGCAACATAACCTGTTGAGTTCTCGATTGTGAAAACAGCACCAACACCGAAGTCTCGAGGATAGACGCTCCAGACATAGTTCTTTCCCCGATAGAAATCATAATCAATGTAACTCACTTCATAGAGAGTTTCTATTGCATCATCAATTGGTACACCATTGACATGAGTCACGGTTGTATCGTTTCCAAATTCAGATTCCCATGTGGAATTGAAATCTCTGACAACATAATCTCCCCTATCATAGACAATCAGTGCATTATATACAGTATCATAATATGGATTCCAAGCAGTGTTGTACTTTGGACCCCAATATGAGCAGACATCAACTACTTCCTGACAGAAAATCCGATTCAATGGATAATGGTCAGAAACCGAGTTGGCCATTGCGACAACATTGTCCGGATGCATTATCCAAGTGTGCCGATTCTGTAGAGCATTCAGTGCATCCATTATGATACGTAGAAACTCTATGTTATTTTGAGCGCTACTAATCCTATCCTCATAGTAATCCTTCAGTTCAAGCCAGTCATACCCATGTGTCCTATTTTTCACATCGAGAAATGGATAATTTCCCTCAATGAAATCATAGAGAGCTTGGAAGTCCTCTAACCACTCCTCAACACCAAGATCTGCAGGATTGATATCATTGATGCTTATCTCAAAGTTCTGACCAGATGGTGCAAAAGCAACGAAATAAGTGGCTAGTGTTACAGTTACGATAATTAGCACTGCTGAAACAGCAATAATATGTTTCTTTTTGATTGCTGGAATTATTATCACCAAGAAGTATCATGCTTTGATTGCATATTATTACGCGTTCATTCAATGGTTGCTATATCATATGGATTAGATAATGAAATGAAAAAAAGGAAACTGGATAGTTTCATTTTCTGCAAAATGAGTAAGGATACTATATTCCATTGCGATTCAATCTTTGTTGACTTGAATTGGAACATCAGCAAACTAGAAACCAGCTTCAGTAAGGTACTCGTCTAATTTCCTAGCTCGTGAATCAGAAAATCTATGGCTAGGATAGAGAATCATTGAATCGACCGAGTTGATGAATGCTGATTCTCTAAGTCTTGCAGATAGTGTGTCAACATCTCGAACATGATCAACGGTGAACTCAACCAATATAATGGGTTCAGTCGCGAGGGGATCACCTGCAATGAAATTGTCTTTGAATTCATCCTTTAACCATTGCATCACTTCGTCAAGAGAGATCTGTTTGGCGTCCCATCCTACAGCTGTCACTACTTCAGTGCTTTTTTCTCCAACATTTTCAGTGACTCTTATTGTGAATCTAACTGCACCACTCTCGCGCATTTGCTTCAATGCTTTTGTCACTTTCCTCGATGTTAAACCAGTATCCTTTGCAATATTTGCTATACTCATTCGGGCATCCTTCATCAGACTTCTCAATATCCTCAGATGAACACCTGTAAACTTCATTGTACCTCCCCGGTCAACCATCAATTTTGGATACAATCTGATGGCCTTTAAATCCTTGATACTCCAAAGAAATGTTGTCAATTCAGAAAGTTCGTCTATCGAAAAATAAACTGCAAAAACACAATATCTTCCATCGAAGGTCTTACTGACTTGGTATATTGAAGGACTCTGACTTAATTCTTTGTATAGATTCTCTTCATCTGGAGTTGATTCAAACTCAAGTATGGTAAAGGCATATTCCATATTCGACATCGACGAGCTCAGGCGTACAACAAACTCATGAATGACATTGGACTCTACAAGCCGGTCCAAGCGTTTTTTGACTGCGCTTCTTGTGATACCGGTTCTCTTTGATAGTTCTTGATAACTAATTCTACAATCCTGTATTAGGGACTTTATGATATCAAGATCAACTGTGTCCAACGAATTACACCACTTGTTTGGTTCTGCTACATAGATACAGGACATAATCTTTTTTTCGGATTTCAATTGAGTTGAGGTGCTCCATTAGAACTATTTTGCATGTTGTGACACTCGGAGGTTTCGAAATTGGCATCAATAACATTTAGTTTAGAAATTCTGAAACTGAGGAGGTAACGTGGAATAATATGCATTCTTTCATCTCAGTACAGTGAGGTATAATGAATTCAAAGAATCAAACAAGTATTGCTGATAATCTCACTCGACAATTCCAGACGATTATGAATGCGCCTCTCTCAACTCTGCGAGAGAATGTTGCAGGAGAGTATGTATCAATCCTCAGTGTTTCTGATTGGGTCCACATAGCCATCATTAGAAATAATGAGCATCCAAATAGAATCAGAATTGAGGTGGAAGTTTCTTTACCATCTGGTTCATGTGGTGAATCTCTACAAAACTCCGCAGACCAAATGGACCTGCTTCAAGGTATGATGACCCATATCACCTATCTCAGGGATTTACTGAAAATTGGTTTCAAACTCGAAGTAATCAGAGAGGACTGTCTTTGGGTGGCAAGTTACCTAGAATCTGGATATCCCCCAAGAGAAGTCTTTGAAGCTTTAGTACCTCCAATCGTTAAATGAAGGTGTTCTCATGCAACTAGAGTTACTTGAGCTAACAATTCTGGGGTTGGTCTTTCTACCCCTTGCAATCCTCTCTATTCTTTTTCTTTTGGAGATTCAGAAGAATGAAAGTAGAGAGAAATTGAATGCAATCTATGGTTTCTTGACGTTCATATTGATGTTTATGTACTTCTTTATGAATTGGTTGTTGCCCATCTTTGTGACAGTAGATGATATTTTCATCGTCATTCTCTTTGGATGTGCATTTGCATTCCTACCAGTATGGGTTGTATCTTTCACAAAATCAAATCTGATGGTATCCTATAAGATACCATTAGCCATTGTGTTCTTCGTAATATGGGCAGTCTATGTAATACCCCGTTTGATGATGACCATCAATCTCTCATTCTATTTCTTGACAACTGTGTTTGCTATCTCAATTATATTCCTGTTAATTCGAGTGGTGGATGATAGAAAATTGATTCTACTCTTGTTTGGGTTGTTATTGATTTACATGGAACGGGGGTTGAGTTTCTTTGATGTAATAATTGAATTTTCACTGATCATTGTCGGACTTTGGTTAGTGCTCATCTGGTATCTTCTGAGAAAAAGAGGTTCTTAGAATATAGTTTTGGAGGGAGTAACCCTCCAATTCTCTTTTTTCATACCATCTACGTGAATTTCATTCTGTCAGTGATTCGTGATCTTCTTTATTTCTTCAAGCTGCTGCTTTGCCTTTTCACTTAGAATAATATGGTCGGGATTCTCAGCTAACCACTGCATATTGTGAATGTGAATGTGAAGTTCGTCTTTAGAGAGTGATGAAGGATCTATGTTCCAATCCTTCAAAGATTCAAGATACATGATATTTCTCTCAAGCAGGTTCCTATCATAAAGAGCAGGAGCGTGACTGGCAACCATGACTTTCCAATCAAAGAGATTGTAAAAGCTCTTCAAGATAAAATAGAACCCATCTAGGTTGGTGTTGTAGATATATGGAAGTGGAGTTTCTACATTGTCCCCAACAAAGAGAACCTTGTCTGCACTATCCCAACAAGTAACTGAGTCTGTGGTGTGACCAGGAGAATGGTAGAAAGAAACTTCATCATCGGGAAAACTGAGCCTGTCATGAAAGACAAGTGATGGCGGTCTCAAGATTACTTCTCCTTTCTTCTGTTCTTTGTTAGCTTGAAGTGCCTCTTCATGCTCTTTCAGAATTCTCTCTCTACATAATTCGTGACCAATGATTAGAGCATTCTCGAACGCAGCGTTCCCCCAGTAATGATCATAGTCCCCATGAGAATTGAAGATGACCAAAGGGTAATCGTCAAATCCTCTTTCTCTTATCTCTTGTTTCACAGGAACCATTGAATCAATTCCTAGAAATGTATCAAGAACATACACTCGCTTATTCCCAAGAATAACATAGACATTTGTGAGAAACGGATCTTCGAAAGAGAAGAGAAGACCTCGACTTCCGATTTTTTGAAACTTCATAGACCTCGAGATGTTCTCGATGTTCTAGCATTAGAATCTACTGTTCAAATATTCAACACATTGTTTTTATCATTTGACTGTTAAGTATAAGGTAGCGTGGTTATTGGAGAGATTAGAAGTGAGAAGAAAGATTATCATTACCCTGACTTTTGTCTTGCTTGGAATTTTACTGATTGCCCCTGTCGCTGCAGTGACAAGTCAAGGATTGGATTGGACAGTTGAGGTGGGAGACCATCACTATTACAATGTGCTCTATTGGGAGGAGGGTATCTACTTCCATGAGGACATGTATTTCAACATAAGTTCAAATCATCTCGCTTTGCCGGATCCCCTCACAGACTGGTGGGACATTCCTGAACCGCCAGCATATCTCTACTATACCAATGGTACTAGTCCAACAATGATGTTTAATTTGGTCTTCATATACGCAATGAAACTCTTTGTCCCCATTGAGAACTGGACCCTGATGACCGAACTTATCGAAAATGTTACCTATTGGGATTTCTTCTCAGCGGATATTGAAAACGTGAGTGTTGTTGAAAATACATGGCTTCATTGGGGATTCACCTATAATATTACTGCAGAACCAGGTGAAATCATGTGCAAGAATACCTACCTGAAATCAAATGGAGCGTTTGCTAGACAACAACTTGTAGCTTACAATGCCACATATGGCACAATTTTCGCCGAGATTACAATTTACTCAGATGGAGTTCCTCCAGTTGTTGAATCTCCTGATGATATAGCCTATGAGGAAGGAGAAGTAGGTCATAGTATAATTTGGAATGCCACAGACATGAGTCCTGGAGGATATATGCTCCTCAAAGATGATACTGATCTAAAACACGGATTTTGGAACTCCTCGTCTGAGTTCATAACAGTAAACGTGGATGGATTAGATGTAGGGTCTCACAATTACACGATTCTCTTCTATGAAGCAAGTGGAATCAGCACATCGGACACTGTAATGGTTGAAGTTTCCGCACCGACAACAACAACACCTACACCTACTACAACGACAACACCAACGTCACCTACAACCTCAACACCAACTTCACCAACAACTACGACGCCCACAACAACTGGTGGTTTCGATTTGCCAGAGTTTCTCTCTGAGAACATAGTACTGATAGTTAGCGTTGGGAGCGGCGCTCTAATCCTCATTATAGCGATTGCTATATTCAGGAAACGCAGTTAATATGGTTAACTTGGTAACTCAAGGATTTAGCACAACAAGTGATCCTTGACCCTCAGGTAGACATTCCAATGTACCACCGATGTCAACATTATTGAGTCGGACCCAGTATCGACCGGTTGTAACCTGACATGTAAGGTCATCATACACGACAGAGTTTGTGATATTGATACCATTATTCCCTGGACAGTTGATTCCATGATGGAAGTAGATATTCTGGAAAGTTGCACTATCCGCTGTCAGATTGATGTTCCCATGACCAGCTGAAGCCTCGAGGTCGATTGTGTAAGCGCGATTGATTGTGACATTGACAAAAGCTTCTGCATCACCTTTGTTAAGAGCACAGACATCAGCAGGATTCTCTTTCAGAATTTGAATGCTGACACGTTGACCATAGGAACTATTCGTGACCTGTAGATTGGTGTTCTTTCCTTTAGCACCATCAACCAAGACTGTTAATTTCCAATTGATCTTTATCATGAATCCAGGGTCATCCACCACATTGAATGTCACATTGTGGAAGCAAACATCATAGTAAATCGAGATATTGACTATCCCTGCATCATCAGCGATGATTAGACTCTCATCATACTCAACTATTGGCTCCAATGTAAGCAATACATAGAGTCCACCAGCAACAATCGCAGTAGCTAGTAGCACAGCAAAACAGATACCCATAGATCTTTTTCTCATTGTCCTAACCGTTAATTTGTTGCATATTTCGATTATTAGCATTTGCTCATGCGAATTGCCTGTTCCTACTGTACTCCATCGATTCGTGTTCGTTCAGGAAGTTCTTTCCATTTCGATAACGCGTGATGTATCTGACCTTGTATCCACTTTTGAAAGGTGTGAGGAAGAGTGTTGTTGGTTTACCACATCTTTTGCACTTATTCACAAAGATGCCATTTGGTGGATACTTCTTGAAACGCTTCATATGCGTACTACCACACCCACATGCCCAGAAAATCATGTCAGGTCCATTGTAAAGATGTTCTGCACAAACAGAACAGGGAATTTCATACGAAGCGACCGGTCCAAGTTTATTGTTGGTCGACTGCAAGAGATACTTGTAGTCCATCTCCCACCCGTCATTGCAAACACGACACCGATTCAATGAAACCGTTGTTGTCAATCCACACACACATCGAACAGTCTGGGGCATCACTGGTTTTCCTACGGTTTGTGCTCTCATTACCCCAATTAGACCAGAGAAGAAATCTGGGCTTTCAACTATACCCACTTCTGCTTTCTTCTTGCATCTAGGACAGACAAACATAAACTTCCCTGTTGGTATTTCCAAAGGAAACTCTGTTGTCATAGATCCTCCTGAGTCAAATGATATCGAGTGACGATACCTCTTGAAGTCTGGAGTGAGGACCATTGTGAATCCACTATTACACTTACTGCATTTGGACCGCACAATTCCATTTAATGGTAACTTATTCACATGAACACATGTTTCTTCAAAACAGCTCATGCACATGACATTGATATCAGCAGAACCAGTATAGCGACTTTCTGAGCAGGTTTGACAAGGGATAGTCAAGTAACCACTGATACGGTCTCCTCTCGTAGAATTTACAAAACTGCATTTCATCTCGTAATATTCCTTGCATCGATCACACTGCTTCAACTCGACTGTAGCAGCAGTTCCACACTTATGGCATGTAAGGGTTGATTTTGGTGGTGTAATTGGTGTCTGAGTGAGACAGATTGGACAGACATGAATAGGAGTATATTTTGAACGCTGCATCTATCTCACCTTAGCCTAATTAATCGTGAAGCCCTCATTGTTCTCACAGAACTCCAAAAAGAGTTCTAAATTCGACCACTCAAATTGATGTCTTAATCCAAACCCAATTGAGAGTTCGGAAGCAATTATTTTTCGATCCCCAATCATGATATACTGAGACTGTGCTAGTGCACGTTGAACTTCATCATGTGGTCTTTCCCGGAGCAGCCGCCTCAACGTTTCAACGATTCCTTTGTGTGCGTTTCCATCTATCTTGTGACCATTGTTGAACTGACCTTCTTGTTTGTCCTTATCATTCAGTTCGTGTGTGTTGTTTGCCACGAGATGCCACAAAGGTTTCCAATACCAGACATTGTTCCGAAATTCCTTTCCTGTATCATTCTTTGGTTTGATTCCAACTAAGTCAAAGCCCATATTTTACCCCCTCAATAAATGAGTATGAATCTCGAAACCAATTGATGATTTAACAATTCCGAGTAATCAAGTAACTCTCACTACACCCTCATTGTACAACCAAAAACCATCCGCAGAGAGAGATCCAATTATCGTCATATTGGAGGACATTGCTTCATTGATTCCGCCATCGGTGGCTACAGTCATTGATGCCACAAGTGGAATTCCGCTATTCTTACATTTTGATACAATATTTGAGAGAAGTCTCCCGGATAGAAGCACCATGCTCTGTGATAGGTTGTAGTTATTTTGAGCTGCATAACCAATCACTTTATCCACTGCATTGTGTCTACCAATATCCTCACAGACGAACCATCGATTAGTTGTAAGTTCCCAGATTATCGCACCATGAAATCCCCGAGTCGCTCGATGTTTGTGTTGATTCTCAATTAGCTTTGTCCGAATCTCGATCAGTTTTCTGTGTGAGATTGTGATTCCCATATCCTTGATTGTAGATAATGAACCTCCTTTTTCAGAAGTCCAAACCTTCCTTTGTTCAGACTCATTCTCAATTCTGTCTATCTCATCAGGATTACTAATCATGCTGGAAGACAGTAAAAATCCAACAACGAGTTCTTCGTCAAAACCTGAGCTATAGAGGAAATCTGCAACTTGCTCATCATTAACGAGTAAACTCATCTTTGTTTCAACTGCGATTACTTCAGCTCGGATCGTTCGATCATCGCCATCTACTCTTACGCAACTGACCTCTGAAACGTCATCATTCATGATATTATCTCTCCATCTTCTTGATATCCACAAAGACCTTCTCCAAAGTATCAAGAGTTTCTGGGTACTCAGGTGAATGTCTATCTAAGATTGATGCGACTCGCACTCTAGCTCTCTCATGAATATCTTTAGAGCCTTCTTGAATCCATGAGTCCCCAGTTAACCGGTCTATTAGAGCTGTGGGCATGAAGTGCTCAGACCTTAGTTTCTTCGAGGTATGTTTCTTTCCCAAGTAATTCCCGCTAGGTCCGACTGATCCAATCAATTCTGTAAGAATGTCCATGTTTTCAAACTCAATTCCTTTAGAGAATCTTTTAGCAGACCCACAAATCTCGTTGTCAATGACAAGTTTCTCTAACGACTGACAGTTCAACTGAGCAAGCATGCCTGGACCTGAGATGATATTGATTCCTGACAACGCTCCGATTAATAGACCAAGTCCTGTTTCAAAACCGCTCTGTGAGTCCTCAGTCTTTGCATCGCTTGTTCCTAGATATGCATGGGTTGGAAAACCGTAGTGCTTCCCAATCTCTGAAGCAGCACAGGCGGTTAGTATTGCTTCCATGGAACTGAATCGAGGTGTTCCATATTTCATATCAAAGGAGCCCGGTGCACCTCCGTAGATAATAGAAGCTCCAGGTTTCGTCAACTGGGAGATGACCACTCCACTCAAAATCTCAACATTACTCTGAATCAAGGTTCCTTGAATAGTGACTGGACTTGTAGCCCCGATCAATGGTGCTGGGACTATCGTCGCTGGGATACTAAAGGCACAGCAGTCCATTAGATGTTGAGCTCCAGCATCATCCCAAGAAAGAGGCGAAGTTGGACAGCAATCAAAAATCGCCCGAGGTTTTCGAGTGAGCTCATCAGAACCACCTACGACTGACTCTAAGAGAAGTTTCATAGTACTCACGTCATCTTTGAGAAACGC
>Ga0209536_100012124_pt1 | contig 12564 bp, 9 predicted proteins | sample DeeMarSeWOR28_12_FD_187461 | JGI IMG/M metagenome (GOLD analysis project Ga0209536, IMG submission 187461) | Marine sediment microbial communities from White Oak River estuary, North Carolina - WOR-2-8_12 (SPAdes) (version 2) | ecosystem: Environmental > Aquatic > Marine > Intertidal zone >...
CGCCACCGACCTCGTCGGCGCTGGACGCAATGTCCTTGAACGTGAGCAGAAGCGCCTGGGATTCTTTGATGAGGTTCTGATCGACGCCGGTGAGGCGGGCCTGCTCGTTCGCCAGATCGACCAGGCGGTTGGTTTCTCCGCTCATCGCCGACACCACCACGACCATGTCGTTGCCGGCATCCTTGTAGCTGATGACCTTCTCGGCGACAGCCTCGATGCGCTCGATAGAGCCAACCGAGGTTCCGCCAAATTTCTGTACCAGTAGAGCCATTCTTCAGGAGATGAAAATTCGAGCGCGGATTATATGGAATATACGGTTATTTGTAACCCTATTCGTAATCTTTACCAATCGCGAATACAATGCAGCCTGCTGCCCACCGAGCCCCGGGACACCATGTTTTCATTACTCCAGTTCGATGGCCTGATCCTGTTAGCAATCGTCGCCGTGATGCTGTTTGCAGGGCTGGTGCACGGCACCCTGGGCCTCGGCTTTCCGATGGTGGCTACCCCGATCCTGGCAACCATGATGGACGTGCGTAGCGCTATCCTGGTGACACTGCTACCCACAATGGCGGTCAATATCGCCAGTATCGCCAACAGCCGCGCCGCACTGGCAAGCACCCGGCCGTTCATACCGCTGGTTGGATTCACCCTGCTGGGTTCGGTCGCCGGCGCGACGATACTCGCCATAACCGACCCGGCACCTTTCCGTATCGTGCTGGCCAGCCTGATCCTGCTCTACCTGTGGAGCGGTTTGCGTATTTCTCGACACTGGCTGGAACAGAATTCGACACTGGCAATGGCGGGCTTCGGTATTGCCGCTGGTCTCGCCGGCGGCACCACCAACGTCATGGTGGCAGTACTGATCATCTATTTCCTGTCGCTGGACACGGCGCGAGCGACCATGGTGCCGACGCTGAATGCCTGCTTCCTGGCCGGCAAGACGATGCAAATCCTGGTGCTGGCAATCGCCGGGCTGGTCGGCATCTCGCTGGTCATCGAGACCACGCCGCTGGCCATGGCCGCAGTCGCCGCGTTGCTGATAGGTCAACGCCTGCGCGCGCGCATCGAGGTCAGTACCTACCAGGCTATCCTGAGAAAACTGCTGCTGTTGCTGGCGGCAATATTGATTTACCAGTTCGTCGACGAATCCGGTCTACTTGCCCGGGCCGCTTAGCCCGACCGGGTACAATATGCGGGTTACCCCCGGGACTCGACCCAGGGCACGACCGATTCGAGCGCGGCGGCGAGGTTTTGCGGCTGATTGCCGCCGGCCTGCGCCATGTCCGGACGCCCACCGCCGCGACCGCCGCATTGCTCGGCGACATGATTGGCGACGTCACCGGCGCTGACACGCCCGGTTTCAGCCCTGGTAACACCGGCGATGATGGTCACCTTGTCGCCCTCGCTGCTGGCCAGCACGACGACCGCCTTGCCGAGCTTGTTTTTCAGCTGATCCACGGTTTCACGCAGCGTTTTTACGTTGGCGCCATCGAGTTTCGCCGCCAATACCTTGATGCCGTTGACGTCCTGTGCCTGCGCGGCAAGGTCGCCACCGGTTTGCGAGGCGAGCTTCGATTTCAATGCCTCGAGCTGCTTTTCCAGGTTCCGGTTGCTGGCCTGCAACTGTTCGATACGCGGCAACAGGTCGTCGCGGCTCGCTTTCAATTTTTGCGCAGCGCTGTCGAGCGTCTTTTCGCTGTCGATAAAACGCCTGACCGCGGATTCACCGGTCACCGCTTCGATGCGGCGTACGCCGGAGGCGACGCCGCCCTCGTAGACGATCTTGAATAAGCCGATATCGCCGGCTCGCGCCACGTGGGTACCACCGCAGAGCTCGGTCGAATCCGAGCCGATTCGCAGCACGCGCACCCGGTCACCGTATTTTTCGCCAAACAGGGCGATCGCACCCGATTTACGTGCGCTTTCCATGTCCATCACCTCCGCCCTGGTGTCCAGGTTGCCGCGGATCTGGTTATTCACGAGGGTTTCGATACGCATAATTTCCGCCGCGTCGAGCGGTTGGTAATGGGAAAAATCGAAGCGTAGCTTGTCGGCATCGACCAGCGAGCCCTTTTGCTGCACGTGCTCGCCCAGCACCTGGCGCAGCGCCGCGTGCATCAGGTGGGTCGCCGAGTGGTTCAGCATCACCGCGCGCCGATAGTCCCCATCGATGCTTGCCGAAACCCTGTCGCCGACGCTCAATTCGCCGCTGACCAGATGGCCGATGTGCAGGTAGACATCGTTCTGCTTTTGCGTATCGGCCACCTCGAACAGCGTCTCCTCGCCGATAGCGATACGGCCGATGTCGCCAACCTGCCCACCGGCCTCGGCATAAAAAGGCGTTCGATCGAGAATAACGATAGCGCGGTCACCATTTTCCAGCTGCTCGACGCCCTCTCCGTTCTGCAATATGGCGACCACGGCGGCATCGGCCTGCTCGTGTTCATAGCCCACGAAATCACTCGCGCTGTAGCCATCGAGCTTGAGCTTCTCGTCGGCCGCGTTGAACTGGCTGGAGGCTCGCGCACGCGCGCGCTGCGCTTCCATTTCCTTGTCGAAACCAGCGAGATCGACCATGAGTTCCTTTTCACGAGCGACGTCAGCAGTCAAATCCACGGGGAACCCATAGGTATCGTAAAGCTTGAACGCGGTGGCGCCATCGATGGTATCTCCGTCGAGATGCGCAATGGCATCCTCGAGGATGCGCATTCCCTGCTCGAGCGTCTCCGCGAAGCGTTGCTCTTCTTTTTGCAATACGCGTTCGACATGACCGCGATGCTGGCGCAGTTCCGGGTAGGCGTCGCCCATTTCATCATCCAGCGCTTCCACCAGGCGATAAAAAAATGGCTGCCGGCAGCCGAGCTGGTGCCCGTGCCGGGCGGCGCGGCGGATGATTCGACGCAGTACGTAACCGCGCCCTTCGTTGGACGGCAGCACTCCATCCACCACCAGAAAAGCGCAGGAACGGATATGGTCAGCGATCACCCGCAGTGATTTGTTTTCCAGGTCATTAGTGCCGGTGAGCTTCGCCGCCACGGCGATCAGCGACCGAAACAAATCAATATCGTAGTTGTTATGGACGTTCTGCAAGATCGCGGCGAGGCGTTCGAGGCCCATACCGGTGTCCACCGATGGCCGTGGCAGCGGTTCCATGTTGCCCTCAGCATCACGGTTGTACTGCATGAACACCAGGTTCCAGATCTCGATATAGCGATCGCCGTCTTCCTCGGGGGTGCCCGGAGGGCCGCCCTCGATCTCGGGCCCGTGATCATAGAAGATTTCGCTGCAGGGCCCACAGGGACCGGTATCGCCCATCGACCAGAAATTATCCGTGGTACCGATACGGGTGAATTTTGCGGCATCAACACCAATATCGTTTAACCAGATATCGGCGGCCTCGTCATCGTCCGCATAGACGGTGACCCAGAGCTTTTCCGCCGGCAGACCGATCACATTGGTCAGAAAATCCCAGGCATAATGGATCGCTTCCTTCTTGAAGTACTCGCCGAAACTGAAATTGCCGAGCATTTCAAAAAAAGTGTGATGGCGCGCGGTGTAACCAACGTTTTCCAGATCGTTGTGTTTTCCACCCGCACGCACGCAGCGCTGCGCCGTGGTGGCACGCGTATAGCTGCGCTTTTCGATACCAAGAAAAACATCCTTGAACTGCACCATACCGGAATTGGTGAACAGCAGCGTTGGATCGTTAGCGGGCACCAGCGGGCTCGAAGGCACGATGGTATGCCCATGTGCCTTGAAGTACTTGAGAAATGATTCCCTTAGTTCCGCGCTAGTCGTCATGTTTACGAGCCTGGATTATTGATCAACAACCTGAAATCAACGGTCATTAACCGATGGCGCCCGGAATCGTCCGGGCGCATGAATCGCCTGCAGAGCTTATCGCGGTTACAAAAACCGTTGCTCGGCAGGCGCTTAGCGAAATAATCGCATGACTGACTCGGGAGAAAAACCCCTATTTTGCAAAAATCGCGCCTGCTTCATGCACTGGGAATAATCATCAGGAATCACTGCGCCGTATTTTCGTACCCGTTGCCGACGCATCGAGTCGTCCCATTCGTCCGCCAGCGCCTCGAGAAAGGCATCGACCAGCGCCTCGTCCACGCCTTTCTGCCGTAGCTCGTAGCGGATCTTGAGAGGTCCGATTCCGGCACCAAAACGATGGTAAACATAGGCCTCGGTGAAACGCTCATCCGACAGCAATCTCTCCTCCTTGAGCTGTTGCAGAACCACTTCGACCTCCTCGGCATCCCCGGCACGCGCCGCCAACTTCTGCCGCAACTCCTGCTCCGAATGCTCCCGCCGCGCCAGGAAATCCATCCCGACACGCCGCAAACTCCTCCCCTGCTTCCGCTCATTCACAACCACCACCTCCCACAGCAACGGATGCCCCTGATCCGGTAGCCCAAAACCCCGTAACACCCTTACTAGAACCGAAGTAATTGGGCGTATTTTTTCGTGAGAGCAAGGCGAATCGGCGCGGAGAGCCTGAGCGTATCAACGATACGCGATGGCTCGAGCACCGATTCAACGCAGCTATCGCGGAAAAAGACGCCCAATTAAAAAAGCCCTCGAAGGGGGTAAGGCTTCGAGGGCACGCAGCTTGCAACATCAGGTGGAGGGATAGGTAGGCTAGGGAGTTTCCACCAGTGCGGATTCGACTTCCAGGCTGGAGTCGGTTGCTTTGCTGTCACTCTTTGCATCACCCCTCACCTTCGGCCGGGGTAACAACGCGTCGCGTAAACGCTTGTCGATATCTTCGGCCATTTCGGGGTGCTCCTTCAGAAATGTACGCACGTTGTCCTTGCCCTGGCCGATACGCTCCTCATTGTAGCTGTACCACGCGCCGGCCTTTTCGATCATGCCATTCTTGACGCCGAGATCGATGAGTTCACCCTCGCGCGATGAACCTTCACCGTAGAGAATTTCGAATTCGCATTGTTTGAAGGGAGGCGCGACCTTGTTCTTGACCACCTTGACACGGGTTTCGTTACCGATGACTTCATCGCCTCGCTTGATCGCCCCTATGCGCCGAATGTCGAGGCGCACGGAGGCATAGAACTTTAGCGCGTTACCGCCGGTAGTCGTTTCCGGGTTACCGAACATCACGCCGATCTTCATGCGGATCTGGTTGATGAATATCACCATGGTGTTGGAACGCTGGATATTACCGGTAAGTTTACGCAGCGCCTGCGACATCAGGCGCGCCTGCAGCCCCATGTGCGAGTCTCCCATGTCACCCTCGATCTCCGCCTTCGGCGTCAACGCCGCGACCGAATCGACAACCACCACGTCGACCGCGCTGGAACGCACCAGCATATCCGTTATTTCGAGCGCCTGCTCACCGGTATCGGGTTGCGACACCAGTAGATCATCGATATTGACACCAAGCTTTTCGGCGTAGGTCGGATCGAGCGCGTGCTCCGCATCGACAAAGGCGGCAGCGCCACCCTTTTTCTGGCATTCGGCGATGACCTGCAGCGCCAGGGTAGTCTTGCCCGAGGACTCGGGGCCGTATACTTCGATCACCCGCCCACGTGGCAGACCACCGATACCAAGCGCAATATCCAGCGACAGCGATCCGGTCGAAATCACGCCTATGGTCGTGTCGACGCCGGAATCGCCCAGGCGCATGACCGCTCCCTTGCCAAACTGCTTTTCGATTTGCCCGAGAGCTGCGGCGAGCGCCTTTTGCTTGTTATCGTCCATTTGCTACCTACCTGGTTTCTTGAGTTAACGAATTATCACACAGCCGACCGAGAACATAAAGAGAACTTTTAATTTTGTTCGAACTTTCGACTCGGTCCGGTTGCTTAGCCTGGCGACCATTATGCAGGGCTTGTGGCTCATAACGTGAGCCACCATAGAAATAATTTCAGCCCTGGACTCTGTACAGCAGTTGAACCCGAACGCAGGCAAGGATAGTCTTAGTTGCAATCAACTATAAAAAACCTGCTAACCACGTGAACCGTCGCAATCGTCCCGATCTCTCCGAGCGCAATATTATGTTGCTGCTCGCCAGCGTGATCCTGTTCGCCGTGCTGGCGCTGGCCTGGACCGGATTGCCAGCACCCGGTTCACCGCTGGGTCAGAGCTGCGCGGCGCTCGGCGCGCTGTTGCTGCTCGCACCGCTGCTGTTCGTCGTCATGAAACGCTCCGGCCGTGCACAAAGCCCTCCTGCCTGGTTTATCGCGCACGTGCTCGCTACCTCGCTCGGCAGCTGCCTGATCTTCGTACACGTGGCGCGCGGCGACTGGCTCACACCGCCGGGCATCGTGCTGACGCTGATGGCATTCCTGGTTCTGCAGGGCAGCCTGCTGCGCGTGGTGCTATCGCGCGGTTTCAGCCTGCTGTTCGCGCGCAGCAGTGCACCGCAGGGCTTCAGCGCACCGCCGGGGCTGGACAAGCTGGCGCTGCAAGGCGTCATCGACGCCAAGGTGGCGCTGCTCGCCAGGCTGGATCCCGCCGCCGACGAGGCGCTGTTTTCGCCGGCGCTGAAACACTGGCTGGCACGGCCGCTGGATAGTTGCCGCTACCAGTGGCTGGCAGAACGCGAAGCGCGCATGGTCGGTGCGCGTGGCGTGGTCGGGGTGGAGCTGCGCTGGGCGCGCCGCATCCACATGCTGGCCGCGCTCGGTTTTTACCTGGGACTGATCGCTCACGTCATCGTAATGTTGTTCTTTGCCGGTTACGCGGCCGGCGGCGGCGACATCGACTGGTGGTATATCACCGCCTGGGGAAGCTGAACCATGACGGATACCAACACCCAGCTCGCGCTGATGATCGACCTCGAGCGCTGCACCGGCTGCAAGAGCTGCGAGGCGGCCTGCAAGCAAACCAACGCGCTCGGCCCCAACACTTACCGCAACCGCGTGATGTGGTTCGACGAGCAGCAGGTGCCCGGCGCGGAAGCGTCACCGGCGCGCCTCGACTTTCTCACCGTCACCTGCCAGCAGTGCGAGCGGCCGGCCTGCCTGCGCGCCTGCCCGGTCTACCCAAAAGCGATATCCAAGGATCCGCTGACCGGCGTGGTCGCGATAGACGAGAACCGCTGTACCGGCTGCGGCGAATGCGCGCTGGGTTGCCCCTACGGCGCCATCGGTTACAACGCCGAGCAACATCACGCGGTCAAGTGCGATCTCTGCGCCGATCGCCGCGCGCGCGATCTCGGGCCGGCCTGCGCCTTCGTCTGCCCGACCCGCGCCATCAGCTTCGATAATCGCAAGGCATTGCTCGACAAGGCGCGGCAGCAGGATCGCGAAATCCTCGACACCGATCATTTCCTGCAGCAGCCGGCCACCATTTACCTGAAGCGGCTGCGCGATAGCGGCGCGCAAGCGGCAGCGCAGGCACCAGCACGCAGCACACCGGCGCTGATGCGCGACCACCAGAGCCGGCGCAGCCTGGCGAGCAGCAGCGCGCGCGGCTCGTATCGACGCGCCGACAGGAATGCGCTCGCCACCACCGAGGAGCGCATCGTCCCCGGCGGCTGCAACATCTGCTTCAACGGCTGCCCGGTCAAGTATCACCTGCGCGGCAACGAGGTGGTCAATATTTACGGCAACGACGACGACCCGGTGTTCCAGGGCCGCGTCTGCCCGAAGTCGCAGATGTCGCTGCAGATGTACAACAACCCGCATCGCCTGACCACGCCGCTGAAGCGCGTCGGTAAGCGCGGCAGCGATCGCTTCGAGGAGATTAGCTGGGAGCAGGCGCTGAGCGAAATTGCCCGGAAACTGAGCGCGGTACGCGAGACCTACGGCAGCGAGGCGCTCGCGATCCAGTCGGGCTCACGCACCGGCGTACTCAACATCATCGGCGCGATCCCGCTGTTCGCGGGGATGTGGGGCACGCCTAACGTGGCCGCCACCGAGCCCTATTGCGATCTCGGCAAGGGCGTAGCGCTCGGCCTGACCCAGGGCACCGGGCTGATGTGCAACGTCTACACCGAGGACGACATCGGCAGCGCCGAGGTATACGTCTATATCGGCGACAACCAGGCCGAGACGCGCCCGGTCAACTTCGGCATGCTCAACGACTGGCGCCTGCAGCACGGCGCGCGCATGATCGTCGTCGATCCACGCCTGACGCCGACCGCGAGCAAGGCCGACGCCTGGCTGCCGATCCGCTCGGGTACCGACATGGCGCTCGGGCTCGGCATCATCCACTACTTGTTTATCCAGGAGCTGCACGACCAGGCTTTTTGCGACCGCTGGATCGAGGGCTGGCGCGAATGGCGCGATTTCGTCTTTGACAAGGGTTACGACCTGGACTGGTGCGCGCGCACAACCGACCTCGCCGTGGCCCAGATCGAGGACCTGGCGCGCAGCATCGCGCAGGCCAATGGCTGCATGATTTTCCTCAGCCGCGGCATCAACCAGCACACCAACTCGGCGCAGACCAACCGCGTGTTCATGTTCGTCGCGGCGATCACCGGCAACTGGGGCCGGCGCGGCGGCGGCTACTTCAACGTTTCCTCGGAGATGAACTGGAAACCGCCACTGATTCCGGCCGCGCGCAGGGCGGCAACGCGCGCCGCGATCAGCAGGAACCCGTCAGCCTGGATGGAGGCGATGCTGGACGGCAGGCCCTACCCGATCCGGGCACTGATCACCAGCAACAACCCGCTGGCGCAATGGCCCAACCAGAACCGCGCGCGCGCCGCGGTCGCCGCGCTCGACCTGGTGGTGCATCTCGAACTGTTCAGGAACGCGACCTCGCGCTTCGCCGACTACGTGCTGCCGATGGCCAGCGGCATCGAAAAGGGCGGCACTACGCGCTTCGCCGAAGATCGCCGCATCGTCTGGAACGACAGGTTCATCGATCCGCCCGGGGAAGCCCGCTCGGATCACTGGTTCTGGATCGAACTCGGCAAGCGCTTCGGTTTCGATGACGTGCTCAAAGAGGATTACAAGAATCCACGCAAGCTGTGGGACGAGGTGCTGCTGGCGGCGACGCCGGAACTGGCCGCGGCCAGCAGCGAGCGGATAACGCGCCTGCCCAACCGCACGGTGCGCCTGCCCGTGTTCGACGGCGCGCCCGGCGAGATCGATCCCGTCTACGTGACCGAGCGCATGCGCGCCGATCCGGACGCCAACCTTGCCTACCCCACCGCGAGCGGCAGGCTCGAATTCTGGACGCCCGCGCAGGAACAAAAATTCCAGGCGATGGGGCTGTCCGCGCTGCCGGAATTCTATAGCGAGGCCGAGCAGCTGGTGGACCTGCCGCACATCGAGTACGACGCCGAGCCAAGGGTGTCCAGTTTTCTCGGCGACAACACGCTGGTGCACGGCGGGCGTATCGTCGATTCGTCGATTGCGCGTGACCCGGCTTTCGACACCGAGCTGGTGACCGGCCGACCCAACGCACCGCACTTCCACTCGTGGACACATTACTACTGGCAGGCGCAGGAAATGTGGCCCGAAGTCTACTGCCAGATTCACCCGCAAAAGGCGGCGACTATCGGTGTCGAGGACGGCGACGCGGTGTCGATCCGCACCGCCAACGGCAAGATCACCGTGCGCGCCTGGATTCATCGCGGTATCCGCCCGGATTGCGTATTCGTGCCCATTGGCTGGGACGAACAGCAGCCCTACCACCCGGGTGCCAGCGTCAACCACCTTACCGGCGTGCGTCTCGACCCAATCTCGCAGCAGGCCAATCTGAAAACACATCTTTGCCGGGTCGAAAAAGCCTGACGGTAATTTCCTGCCGGCGCCCTGGGCAGACTGCGACGTTACGCCCAATGCGCAAGCGGAACTGTAATCCGGATCCTTCATGCGCCCGCTAATGTAGAGTCATCCCCGCGCAAGTGGGGATCTTTCTTAGAGAGGGGAATTTCCAATCATTTCCAGATTCCCGCTTATGCGGCAATGACGCTTTATTTTCGAGCAAGTGCCAATGATGCAGGCTAATGGCTACAGGATCAGGGTTCGCCCACCAGCTCGATCAATGCCTCGAGACCCGCGCTCAGCGTGGCTTCACGAATGGCGGCGCGATCGCCGGGAAACAGGTGACAACGCGCACTGAGCTGGTCGGCGGATGCTACCGCGATCCACACCGTGCCCACCGGCTTTTCCTCGCTGCCGCCGCCGGGGCCGGCGACGCCGGTGACCGCGATCGCATAGTCGGCTTCGCTGTGGCGCAGAGCGCCGCTGGCCATGGCATTGGCGACGGGCTCGCTGACCGCGCCGTAGTCTTCGATCAGCGTGGCCGGCACGCCCAGCATCTCGCTCTTGGCGGCGTTGCTGTAGGTGACGAAACCACGGTCAAACCAGTCCGAGCTGCCTGCCAGGTCGGTAAAGGTTTTGGCGATCAATCCGCCGGTGCAGGATTCCGCGGTGCAGACTTTTTGCTGCCGCCGCAGTAACGCCGCGGAAAGTTGTTTTACCCGTTGCTCGATATCTGAGTGCATGAACGGATTATAACGATACCGATGCGCGGCGAAAGCCCGCATCACTCGACAAGTTCCTGAGCTGGATCAATTCAGCTGCTGCCGCCTTGTCGTAGATCTCAAAAATATACTTTCGGGAGAAGTGTCATGGCCCACATTCTGGTCGACAAGCAGCAGCGAAATCCTCGTTACCAGAACATTTTCTCCGTCGGCGTGTGTATCGCGATCCCGCCCGTGGAAGTCACGCCGGTGCCGACCGGCTGCCCGAAAACCGGCTTCATGATCGAAAGCATGGTGACGGCTACGGCACACAATATTCGCGCGCTGATCGATGGCAGGCAGCCCGAGCATGAAGGTAGCTGGAGCGCCGCCTGCCTGGCGGATTTTGGCGATCGCGGGGCCGCTTTCATCGCCGTACCCCAGATTCCGCCGCGCAATATCAACTGGTCCGCGGAAGGAAAGTGGGTGCATTACGCCAAGATAGCCTTCGAAAAGTATTTCCTGCGCAAGATTCGCAAGGGTATCGTCGAACCAGGCTACGAGAAGCACATGTTGAAGCTTGCCGGGCTGAGCCGCCTCAAGCCCTGAACCCGCAGCATGCGCGCCGACGCGCGACTATTTGAGTTCGATCAAGCCAGGCGCGCTTCATTATGGCGCACCGGTCAGTCGATGTTATAATTGTCAATCTTTTAATTGATTCCCCGAAGACATGACCGAAGCCCCGACCCCGGAAACGAGCTCACCTGTTCAAGACACCGATACGTCAACCCGCTCCGCCAACGATAACGGCATGGCGCAGGGCGAACTCGACCGCATGGATGTCATTCGCCGTTTCGAAAACGGGCTGTACCCCTATGCCGATCGCATCAAGAAGGTAAAATACGAACGCGAAAAAGCCAGGCTGCAGGTCGAGCTGCTCAAGGTGCAGCGCTGGGTGAAGGAGTCCGGCAAAAAAATCGTAATTCTGTTCGAAGGCCGCGACGCGGCCGGCAAGGGTGGCGCCATCAAACGTTTCATGGAACACCTGAACCCGCGTGGCGCGCGCGTGGTGGCGTTGGAAAAGCCCACCGTCGCGGAACAGACGCAGTGGTATTTTCAGCGCTACGTCAACCACTTGCCCTCGGCCGGCGAAATCGTGCTGTTCGACCGCTCCTGGTACAACCGTGCCGGGGTCGAGCGCGTCATGGGGTTTTGCGATCCGGCGGCTTACCTCGAGTTCATGCGCCAATGCCCTGAAATCGAGCGCATGCTGGTACGTTCCGGGGTACTGCTGTTCAAGTACTGGTTCTCGGTCACCCAGGAAGAACAGCGCCTGCGTTTCGAGTCGCGCAAGAGCGACCCGTTGAAGCAGTGGAAACTGTCACCCATCGACCAGGCGTCGATCGACAAATGGGGCGACTACACCGAGGCCAAGGAAGCGATGTTCTTCTATACCGACACCGCCGACGCGCCCTGGACCGTCATCAAGTCGGATGACAAGAAACGCGCCCGTCTGAACTGCATGCGCCACTTCCTGTCATCGCTGCCCTACGACGGTAAAGACCATAAAACCGTTGGCAAACCCGACCCGTTTATCGTGACTTCCAGTGATCACGCGATTCGCAACAGCGAGCACATCCTCGGCAAGAGCCTGCACCCCGAGCAACGCCGCAGCGGGAAATAGGCGCTAGCCACCGAAGGCTTCGGCAGCCCCTATGGACGAGCTTCAGCATTGAGTATCAAAACCGCGTTACGGGATTTCCTCTCTTCCTGTCGATCAAAGCGCGCCCGCCGATTCGCACCGGCAGCGGTTGCGATCGTCGCGTTGCTGGCGATCGCAATCATCGTCTCGTCCGGTCTGGAGCGTATGCCAGACATGAAATCCATCGACGATACAGCCACGCGCAAGGCGACTTTTTTCGGCTACCTGGCGCCGATAGCGGAAACGCTCAACCAGGATATCCTGCAACAACGTGCAAGGCTGCTGGAAATCGCCAACATCTACGAACGCGAAAAAGACCTGTCGGTGTTCGATGCACACGGGCTGAAATCGATGGCGCAACAATATGCCGTGGACTGGCACGAGAGCGACCCGGCAGAGGTGATCGCCAGGCTCGAGCGGCGGGTCGACATCGTGCCGGTGTCGCTGGTGCTGGGGCAGGCCGCCAAGG
>Ga0209536_100012125_pt1 | contig 12564 bp, 13 predicted proteins | sample DeeMarSeWOR28_12_FD_187461 | JGI IMG/M metagenome (GOLD analysis project Ga0209536, IMG submission 187461) | Marine sediment microbial communities from White Oak River estuary, North Carolina - WOR-2-8_12 (SPAdes) (version 2) | ecosystem: Environmental > Aquatic > Marine > Intertidal zone >...
AAGCGGTCTTCGTCGAATCCGCTAGGCGTCGACCAGGCTCCGACCCGAACCGGGCCGCTCAGGTGTGGACGCGCGTGGCCGCCCGCTCGTGGTCTTTGACCTCGCGAATCGAGTTGTCGTCGGTGACCAGCACGACCTTCGGCCGGTGGCGGCGCACCTCGGACTCTTCCACGGCCGCGTAGGCGCATATGATGAGCTTGTCGCCCAGCTCCACCAGGTGGGCCGCCGCGCCGTTCACGCAGCACTCGCCGCCGCCGGTACGTCCTTCGATGAGGTAGGTCGAGAAGCGGCTGCCGTTGCCGATGTCGTAGACGTCGACCCGCTCGTACGGCCGCATGTCGCAGGCTCGCATCAGGTCCGAGTCGAGCGTGAGGCTGCCCTCGTACTCGACGTTCCGCTCCGTGACCGTGATCCGGTGGACCTTGGCTCGCAGCATCTCTCTCGTCGTGGCCATCTTCGCCTCCTCGCGGTCGCCCGTCCCTCCCGTGGGACTGGACGCCGTGGTCGCCTCAAGTCTAGCATTGACTTCGGAACGGCGTCTTCCTAGCATGACAACATGACGAAAATCCTCACCCAGATCTCGGTTCACATGGAGAATCGGCCCGGCGCGCTGGCGGAGCTCACCGAGTCGCTGACCGAGGCCGGCGTCAACATCCTGGCGATCGCGGTGCCCGACACCGGAGAGTTCGGCACCGTGCGGGTCTTGCCGGACAACGCCCTGGAGGCCCGGGACGCGCTGCGGGACGCGGGGCTGGCGCACGCCGCGGTGGACGTGCTGGCCGTCGAGCTGCCGCACCGCTCGGGCGCGCTCGCGCGGATGGCCCGCCTGCTCGCCGACGAGCAGGTCGTGATCCGCTACGCCTACGCCACCAACTCGGCGGACGCGGAGCACGGCCTGTGCGTGCTGCGGGTAGACGACATCCACAAGGCCGAGACGATCCTCAAGAAGCTCGACTGATCGCTTCAGCGCCGCAGGGTGGTGTTGTCGATCAGGCGCGTCTCGCCGATCCGCGCGGCGAGTAGCAGGAGCGCATCGCCGTCCACCTCGTCCAGCGGTGTGAGAAGGATCGTGTCGACCAGCGCGATGTAGTCGATGAGCACCCGTGGCTCGGCTTCGAGGACCTCCCTCGCCGCCCCGAGAATGCCCTCGGCGCTCCACTCCCCTGCCGCGACGCGTTCTTCCGCCGCCTGGAGGGCTCGGGGGATCGCGCGGGCCGCGAGGCGCTGCTCGTCCGAGAGGTAGGCGTTGCGGCTCGAGAGGGCGACACCGTCCTCGTCGCGCACCGTGGGCAGCACCAGAACCTCGACGTCCAGCAGCAGGTCCTTGGTCATGCGCTGGATGACCACCGCCTGCTGGGCGTCTTTCTGGCCGAATGCGGCGATGTGGGGCCTGACCACCGTGAGCAGCTTCAGAACCACCGTCGCGACGCCGCGAAAGTGGCCGGGCCGGGACTCGCCCTCCAGGACCGTGCACAGCCCTTCGGTTTCCACGAAGGTGCACGCGCCCCGCGGGTAGATGTCTTCCGCCTCGGGTGCGAAGACGTAGTCGACGCCCTCGGCGATGCACAGGTCGGTGTCGCGGGGCAGGTCCCGGGGGTAGCGCTCGAAGTCCTCTTTCGGCCCGAACTGGGTGGGGTTGACGAAGATGGAGACGACGACGACGTCGCAGACTTCCTTGACCCTGCGCACGAGGCTGAGGTGGCCGTCGTGGAGGCAGCCCATGGTGGGGACGAAGCCGATCTTCTGTCCCTTGGCCCGGGCCTGCCGCGAGACTTCCCGCATCGCGTGGACGCGCCGCACGATCTCCATGGGCTTACCCGTAGGTCTCCCGATCCGCGGGGAACTCGCCGCTGCGGACGTCGTCGGCCCACCGCCGGATCGCCTCGACGCCCTCTTCGTGAAATCGGGCGTAGCGTCGCACGAACTTCGGCACCGACCCGGGGAGCATGCCCAGCAGATCGTGGATGACCAGAACCTGGCCGTCGCACTTCGCTCCGGCCCCGATGCCGATGGTGGGAACGCTCACCTCCGAGGTGATGCGCGCCGCCAGCGCCGCGGGGACGCCCTCGAGAACGATGGAGAAGACGCCGGCCGACTCCAGGGCCCGCGCGTCGGCGAGCAGACGCTCGGCCTCGGCGTCCTTGCGACCCTGGACCCGGTACCCGCCCATCTGGAGAACCGACTGCGGCGTCAGCCCGATGTGGCCCATGACGGGGATCTCCGCATCGAGCATCGCCTCGATGACCCGCACGCGCTTCGCGCCGCCCTCGACCTTGACCGCATCGGCGTGACAGTCACGGATGAAGGATGCCGCGTTCCTGACCGCGTCGACCGCGCCGACGTGGTAGGACAGCCACGGCATGTCGGCGATCAACAGCGCCCTCTTGCGGGCGCGCCCTACCGCCTTGGCGTGGTGGAGCATTTCTTCCATGGTGACCGGCAGGGTGCTGTCGTATCCCAGCACGACCATCCCCAGCGAGTCCCCCACGAGAATGGCGTCGGCGCCGCCGCCCTCGGCGGCCGCGGTCGTCGCGGCGTCGTAGGCGGTGAGCACGACCAGGGGCGTGCCGCTTCCCTTCCTCGCCCGGAAGGACGGTACGGTCATCGGTTCCGTCGGGGTCGCCACGTGGCTCATACGGCCTCCTTTTCTCCCCGCCGCCGCCGTCCGTCGGCCTCGGGAAGCGAGATTCCCGCGCGCCGGGTAGGCGTGCCACCGTTTGGCCCTGGCATCGCCGCCCGAACCCGCTCTCGCGTCCTTCGGCCCACGTCGCCTCTGGCGGTCGAGGGCCGGACCGGCGTTCAGACTACACGGAAGACCCCAGCGGGCGGTAGTACTGAACGCCGCGGTCCATTTTCCGGATCTGGGCCTCCAGCTCTTCCAGGTGCTCCGACTGGTGCACGAAGTCGATCGACGTGGTGTCGATCACCAGCAGGGGCGTCTGGCTGTAGTGGAAAAAGTAGTAGTTGTAGGCCTTGTTGACCTCATTGATGTAGGCCTCCGAGATCTCCTGCTCGTAGTCCCGCCGTCGCCGCTTGATCCGCTCGACGAGGGTCCGGGTCTCGGCCTGCAGGAAGATCACCATGTCGGGCTGCGGAACCTGGGGCTCGAGCATCGCGTACAGCTTGTCGTAAATGAGCAGCTCGCTGTCGTCGAGGTTGAGGTAGGCGAAGATCTTGTCCTTGGGGAAGATGTAGTCGCACAGGGTGACCTGATGGAACAGGTCGCGCTGAGCGAGCTCCTGAAGTTGCCGATATCGCGAGAGCAGGAAAAAGAGCTGGGCCTGGAACGAGGCCCCTTGCTTGTCTTGGTAGAAGTCCCGGAGGAACGGATTGTCGACCTTCTCGAGTACGCGGAAGGCGTCGAGCTTCTTGGCCAGCAGCTCGACGAACGACGTTTTCCCGACGCCGATGGGACCCTCGACCGCAATCGTTCTGAATTTCATCTTCCTGGATGCTCCAGGCCCGTTGGCTCGGCACCCCGGATTATAGCGGGTCTGACCTCGAAGCCGTCGTCGATCCGGTCCAGGATCTCCAGGACGGTGAAGCCGGTGGCGGGCTCGCGCAATCCGGGAGCGATCTCCGCCAGTGGGCACAGGACGAAACGACGTTCCCACATCCTCGGATGAGGCAGTGTGAGCCGGGCGCTCTCGACGCGCGCGTCACCCAGCGTCAGCAGGTCGAGGTCGAGCACCCGCGGCGCGTTCCGCACCCCGTGCCGGATCCTTCCGACGGACCGCTCGACCTCCAGCAGGGTCTCCAGGACTTCCAAAGGCGCACGCGACGAGCGAATCTGAACCACCATGTTCAGAAACCACAGTGGCTCCAGCGTGCCCACGGGCTCCGTCTCCCACACCGACGATTGCCGCACGGGAGCGATCCCCAGATCGGTCATTCCGGCGATCCCGGCTCGCAGATTGGCCTCACGATCCCCTACATTCGTGCCCAAGGCCACGTACCCGACCTCGTCGCTCACGGCGCCTGTCTCCTCACTCGACCCTCCCGACCCGCCCCGTCACGGGGGGCTATTCTAGCCCTCGCGGGGCCGGGCGAGGCGCCCGGCGGCCGCCCGGGGCCCCTCGAGGCGTCTCGAGGCTGTTGAAACCCGGTTCCGGGGCCGCTATCATGCCCGGTCGGCCCTTCCCTCGTGTATCACCGGACCTCGCATTCGTCCTGGCACGACCGGTTCGGGGGGCTGCGAGCACCCGCCGAAGAGGGTCCACGGAGGTGATGATCGATGGCGACCCAGAAGTCCCGCAGGAAGAGCGTAGGCGGCGAGCCTGCTGCCGCTCCGCGCTCCGAGGGCTATGAGCAGGCGCTCGCCGAGTACGCCCGGGGTCTCGAGCTGACCCACGCCGGCGATTACGTGGCCGCGCTGGAGCTCTTCGGGAAGGTATCGTCGGAGAATCCGGACGAGCCGGAGCTCGCCGAGCGCGCCCGAGCGTACTCCGCCGTGTGCAGCCGAAAGCTCGCCTCGGTGCCGGAGCTGCCCACGTCCGCCGAGGGTCTGTACCACCTCGGCGTGCTCCGGGCCAACGACGGCCGCCTGGACGAGGCCCTCGAGCTCTTGCACCAGGGGCTCATGATCGAGCCCGGCTCGGCCAGGTTGCACTACGCGCGAGCGTCGGCTTACGCCCTCAAAGGCCAGGCCGATGCCGCCGTCGCCGACCTCCGCAGCGCAGTCGAAGGCGATCCCAAGTTGCGCTTCCAGGCCGGCAACGACCCGGACTTCGAGCGGATCCGCGACGAGGCGTCCTTCATCGACGTGATCGAGCCCACGCCCACCGGAGCCTGACCGTGGCCGCCAAACGCCGCCCGCTGACCGTCCTGGTCCTCGCCGCGGGTCAGGGCAAGCGGATGGCGTCGAAGCGGATCAAGCTGCTGCACCTCACCGCCGGCCGGCCAATGGTCTCCTACGTCCTCGACGCTGCACGGTCCCTCGGGCCCTCGCGCATCGTCACCGTGACCGGCTACCAGGGCGAGCAGGTGCGGGAAGCCGTCGCCGACCAATCGGATCGATTCGTGACCCAGGCGGAACAGCGGGGCACCGGCCACGCCGTCGTCCAGGCCGCGAAAGAGCTCCGACGATCGGGCGCGGGCACGGTCCTGATCCTGAACGGCGACCTGCCGACGCTCCTGGGGTCGACGCTGCGTCGCCTGGTGACGAAACACCGGCGGTCGGGGGCCGCGCTGACCCTGGTGACCTGTGAGACACACGACGCCTCGGGCTACGGCCGGATCGTCCGGGACGAGCGTGGCGACATCGTCTCGATCGTGGAACATCGCGACGCGACCCGCGAGCAGAGGAAGATCGGCGAGATCAACTGCGGCATTTACTGCGCCGAGACGTCGAAGCTGCTTCGCGTGCTGGAGGGCCTGCGGCCGGACAACGCCCAGGGCGAGTACTACCTCACCGACGCCGTCCACGAGCTTCTCGCGCGCGGCGAGAAGGTGATCGCCCACGTACATCCCGACGCCGAGGAGGTGCTCGGCGTCAACTCGCGCGCCGAGCTGGCCCGAGCGGGTGCGACGCTGTACGCCCGCAAGGCGGCGGCGCTGCAGAAGTCCGGCGTCACGCTGCTGGACGCGGCGCGAACGTGGATCGATCCCCGCGCGCGGGTCGGGAGAGACTCGATCCTCTTCCCCGACGTCATCGTCGAGGGTCCGTCGGTGATCGGCGAGGACTGCGTCATCCGTCCCGGCTCGCGGCTCGTCGATACCGTTGTGGGGCGCGGCGTCGAGATCAAGGACCACTCGGTGCTCATCGAGAGCCGTGTGGGCAACGGCGCGGCCGTCGGACCCTTCGCCCACCTGCGGCCCGGCTCGGTGCTCGACACCGGGGTGAAGGTCGGCAATTTCGTCGAGACCAAGAAGGCGCATCTGAAGAAAGGCGCCAAGGCTTCTCACCTCAGCTACATCGGCGACGCGGAGATCGGCGCCGGCTCCAACATCGGCGCGGGAACGATCACCTGTAACTACGACGGCAAGCTCAAGCATCGGACAACCCTGGGGCGAGGGGTGTTCATCGGCAGCGACACCCAGCTCGTTGCGCCGGTCACCGTCGGCGACGGCGCCTACGTCGGGGCCGGGACGACCGTGACCCGGGACGTGCCGGCGGGCGCCCTGGCGCTGGCCCGCGCCCCACAGAACAACATCGAGGGCTGGGTCGCCCGGAAAGAAGCGAGGGAGGCCGGGAAGAAAAAGACGAAACGGGCCAGACTGGGCGGATAGCGGGCCGTTCGGGCCCTATATTGCCCGTGGCCCCGCCTGCCGGGGTAAAGGTAGCTTTCAATCATGTGCGGAATCGTCGGATACGTCGGCCCTCAGAATCCCGTCCACGTGCTGGTCGAGGGTCTCCGCAAGCTCGAGTACCGCGGCTACGACTCGGCCGGTATCGCGGTGGTCCACACCAACGGCGATATCTCCCTCCGTCGGGCGGCAGGGAAGCTCCGGGACCTCGAAAAAGTCATCGCGGAAAACCCCATCGAGGGCGAGTACGGCATCGGGCACACCCGCTGGGCGACCCACGGCCGGCCCACCGAAGAGAACGCCCACCCTCACCGCGACTGCACGGGCCGGGTGGTGGTGATCCACAACGGCATCATCGAGAACTACCTCGAGCTCAAGCACGAGCTCCAAAATCTCGGCCACAGGTTCGTGACCGAGACCGACACCGAGATCATCGCCCACGCTCTGGAAGAAGAGATGAAGGCCTCGGGCGCCGATCTGCCCGACGCATTCCGTGCCGTGCTCCCGAAGCTGCGCGGCATCTATGCCCTGGTGGCGATCTCCGCCGACGCTCCCGAGACGATGGTCGGCGCCCGCAGCGGCCCGCCGCTGGTCGTCGGTCTGAACGACGGCGAGTACTTCCTGGCCTCGGACATCCCCGCCGTCCTGTCCCACACCAAGGACATCATTTTCCTGGATGACGGCGAGCTGGTCGTGATCACGCCGAAGGGCGCCGAGTTCATGAACGTCGGCGGCGAGCTCCTGGAGAAGACTCCGACCCGGATCCCGTGGGATCCGATCATGGCCGAGAAGGGCGGCTACAAACACTTCATGCTGAAGGAGATTCACGAGCAGCCGCGCGCGGTGCGCGACACGCTGCTCGGGCGGGTCTCCCTCGAGTCGCACAAGATCTTCCTGGGTGAGGAGATGGGCCTCACCGACGATCAGATGCGCTCGATCGAGCGGTCGTGCATCGTGGCCTGCGGCACGTCGTGGCACGCCGGGCTGGTCGGTAAGTTCCTGATCGAGCGTCTGGCGGGGATTCCCGTGGAGGTCGACTACGCCTCCGAGTTCCGTTACCGCCAGCCGGTTCTGGACGAGCGCTGCCTGCCGATCTACATCAGCCAGTCGGGTGAGACCGCCGACACCCTGGCGGCCCAGCGCGAGGCGAAGGGCAAGGGAGCGCGCACCGTGGCCATCTGCAACGTGCAGGGCTCGATGGTCACCCGCGAGGCCGAGGGGACGATCTACACCCACGCGGGGCCCGAGATCGGCGTGGCGTCCACCAAGGCCTTCACCAGCCAGCTCACCGCCCTGGTGCTGTTGGCGCTCAAGCTGGGACAGGTGCGGGGCCGGATCAGCCAAGAGCTGGCTCTCGAGCTCATCAAGCACCTTTACCACATCCCGGCTCAGATGGAGCGCTACCTGTCCGACAAGTCCGGGATCGAGGAGCTCGCGCGCACCTTCCACAACCGTCGCGATTTCCTCTACCTCGGGCGGGGCGTGAACTACCCCATCGCGCTCGAGGGCGCGCTGAAGCTCAAGGAGATCTCCTACATTCACGCCGAAGGCTACCCGGCAGGCGAGATGAAGCACGGACCCATCGCCCTCATCGACGAGGAGATGCCCGTGGTTGCCATCGCACCCCGCGACCACGTCTTCGAGAAGATGCTGTCCAACATCGAAGAGGTGAAGGCCCGCTCGGGAATCGTGATCGCCCTCACCGACGAGCCCGACGAGGATCTCGAGGACAAGGCCGACTCGGTCATCCTGGTGCCGAGGACCCACGAGCTGTTGTCTCCGCTGCTGATGGTGCTGCCGCTGCAGCTCCTCGCGTATCACATCGCGCTGCTTCTGGGGTGCGACGTCGATCAGCCGCGCAACCTCGCCAAGAGCGTCACCGTCGAGTAGCGAGAGCCGCTCTCTCACAGACGTCGTCTTCATCTCGACCCGGCTCTATCGTCGTAGCGAATGCAAGACGAAAATCGCGGGCCTCCCCCCCGTGCTACGTTATGCGTTCACGTCAGCGACCCACGATATGGGGGGGGTCGACCCCGGATGAGTCCAAGGAAGCCGCTGGTCCGGATCGACTGGGCGGTCAAACCGTTCGGTGCGTTCCGTGATCCACAGGTCGGCCGCCGCGGACGATGGATCCTGTACAGCATCGTCATCGGATCGGTCTCGGGGATCGGCGCGATCCTCTTCGACTTGCTGTTCCGGGGGTCGCAGGCGTTGTTGCTGAACGGGATCGGGCGCTTCGGACCTCCGGGAAGCGGCGTGGAGGGCGCCGAGGCGTTCGGTCCGGAGATTCCCTGGCTGCTTCCGGTCTCGCTGGTGGTCGGGGGCCTGATCTCGGGCGCGCTGGTCTTCGGGCTGGCCCCCGAGGCCGAGGGCCACGGCACCGACGCGGTGATCCTCTCGTACCATCGCAAGCGAGGTCGTATCCGGCGGCGCGTCCCGTTCATCAAAGCCCTGACCTCGGCCATCACCATCGGCTCGGGCGGCTCGGCCGGCCGCGAGGGCCCCATCGCCCAGATCGGCGCCGGCTTCGGATCGTTCCTGGCGGATGTTCTCAAGCTTCCCAACCGCGACCGCCGGATCATGATGATGGCCGGCGTGGCCGGCGGCATCGGCAGCATCTTCCGAGCACCCCTGGGGGCGGCGCTGTTCTCGGCGGAGGTGCTCTACAGCCGCGCGGAGTTCGAGTACGAGGTGCTGCTGCCGGGCCTGATCTCGGCCATCACGGGATACTCGATCTACTCATCCTACGCGGGATGGGGCCTGCTGTTCGACGTACCCCCGATCTCGTTCCACGAGCCTCGCAACCTCCTGACCTACCTGGCGCTGGGCCTGTTGTGCGCCGTCGCCGGGAATCTCTATCCCAGGATCTTCTACGGGGTACGGGACAAGATCTTCGCGCCGATGCGGATCCCGCGGTGGCTCAAGCCGGCGGTGGGCGCGCTGGGCCTGGGCGCCATCGCGGTGGTCTTCCCGGAAGCCCTCGGGATGGGATACGGCTACATCCAGAATGCGATCGACGGCAGCTACACGATCCGCTTCCTGCTCGTCTTTGCCGCGGTGAAGATCGTGGCCACCTCGTTGACGATCTCGAGTGGAGGAAGCGGCGGCGTCTTCGGCCCGTCGCTGGTCATCGGCGGCGCGCTGGGCGCCGCCTACGGGCAGGCCGCCGAGATCTTGTTGCCGATGGCCGCTCCCGAGCCGGCGGCCTGCGTGATGGTCGGCATGGGCGGGTTCTTCGCGGGCGTCGCCAAGGTCCCGTTCGCGTCGGTCATCATGGTCATGGAGATGACCGGCTCGTACGGGCTGCTCGTGCCCTCCCTGCTGGTGGCCGCCGTCGCTTTCCTGTTCACGCCGCCCGGCACCAAGCTGTACGAGAACCAGGTCGAAAGCCGAGCCGACTCCCCCGCCCACCTCGGGTCGTTCGCCGTGGACATCCTGCGCGGGTCGAAGATCCGCAAGTACTGGGCTCCCGAACTGCCCAAGGTGAGGGTCCTCCGACACGAGGACGATCTGATCTCCCTCATGGAGCAGGCCTCCGACTCGAGCCAGAACGTCTTCCCGGTCGTCGATGCGGACGGGAAGCTGGTCGGCGAGCTGACCGTCGAGGATCTGCGGCGCACGGTGCTCGAAGAGGAACCCGAGCCGGGAACGAAGGTCGGCGACGTGATGCGCGCGCCGATCGGCCCTCTCGAGCCCGACGACGACCTCTCGGTCGCCGCCCGGCTGCTCGCCGGCAGGCAGGCCGACTCGGTCATCGTCGTGCGCAGCCGAAAGGAGCCCACGGTGATCGGCACCTTCACCGGACGCGATCTCGTCGTGGCCTACGGCCGGCACCTGGAGAAGGTGCGGTCCAGGGACGAGGCCCGCGGAGATTTCTGACGCGACGCCATCGCCGGACCCCGTTACCGTTCTCGGTAAACGAAACGGGGCGGTGATGCAATCACCGCCCCGGGTTGGATCCAGAATGAACCGAGGAGACTAGTCGTCGTTCAGCATGACGCCCTGGGAACCGACGTCGAACAGCGGATTCACATCGGTCACGGCATCGGACCAGATGTAGCTGTCGGACCAGATGTAGCCGTCGGACCAGATGTAGGCCGCGCCCCACTGCGGATCTCCCCACAGGATGGCCGTATCCTCGACCAGGATCACGGGGCCTTCCGCCGAACGCGCCATGCGGGGCGAAAGGGCCGAATCCACCGACCCGGTCTCTGCCAGGGCCGCGACGATGTCCAGCACTCCGGCTCCGGTGATCGTCGGATCACCGTCGATCTTGCGTGCGGAACGCATCAAACGCGCCTTCACCGTGTCCGGATTCACCGTGGGGTCCTGGTGGACCATCAGCGCCGCGCTCGACGCCACCGGGACGCTCGACGCGGCCCCGTCGCCGAAGCTGACCCGCTCCGAAGAGGGCGAGGTGCTGTTGATGGAGGACCCGGCCAACCTGTGGGGCGACCCACAGTGGTCGGCCGCGTTCATCTTCACTGACGGGTATATCTGGAGCGACAGCTTCATCTTCACCGACGGATACATCTGGAGCGACGCGTACCTCGTCACGGACGCTTTCGTGTGGACCGACGCGTTCATCTTCTCCGATCGCGTGGAGAACGCGGATCCGCTACTCGAGATGAACTCGGAGTCGACGGACGTGAACGACGACCTCGGCACGAGCCCGGCCGCCAACCCGGCGGACGATCGCTAGCCGACGTCACTCCTACCTGCGACCGAAAAGAGCCCGGCTGCGCGCAGCCGGGCTCTTTTTTTGAGTGTTCCCAAAATGGACCCTTGCGGCTTTCCATTGATGCCCCCCTATATGTATTATGATTCCGGTGCCTCTCAGGGGTGGAGCGATGTCGCTACACGGTCACATTCACACCATGCCTCTGCCGGACCTGTTCCAGTGGATCGGCGCCTCCCGTAAGAGCGGCGACCTTCGCGTCGAGCACGGCAGGGTCAGCACCCGCATCGGGTGTCGGAAAGGTCGGGTCACGAGCTGCTCCTCGGACGATCCGCCGAAGCTGCTCGGGCAGTTCCTGTTGTTCCAGGGATCGATCACCGAGGACATCCTCCGCCGCGCTATGGCCGAGCAGGAAGAATCGGGCCGAAGCCTTCCCGTCATCCTGGTGGAGATGGGTGCGGTCACGAAGGAGGATCTCGATCGAGTGGTCGCCGCGAAGGCCAGCGAGGCGATCTTCGGTCTGTTCGACTGGGACGATGCCGAGTTCTTCTTCGATGAAGACGAGTCACCCGACCCCAACGCGATGGGCTTCGACCTCGACGTCCAGGACCTGTTGCTCCGGGGCGCCGAACGACTCGACGACCAAACGCAGATCAACGCGATCTTCCGGGATCCGAGCATGGTCGTCTCCCGCACCGACCGCGAGCCTTCCCCTGATCTTCTGGCGGACTGGCCGACCCGGGAGGTCTACAAGTCGATCGATGGGAAACGGACGATCGAGGAGATCACGCTGAAGGTCCACGGAACCGAATTCCTGGTCGCCAAGATTCTCCTCGGGCTCCTTCACGACGAGCTCATTCGTCTCGGTGCGTTGCGTCCGGAGAACTCACCGCCACCTGCCGAACCTCGAAGCGCGACCGAGGTCTCGGCGCCGAAGTCGAGCGCGATCCTGAAATCGGAGATCGCACGGGAAGAGCTGCTCTCGAAGATACCGGTGCCCGTGGTGCCCCGAGAGAAGATCCAGGAGGCGGGAATCTCCGCGGAGGAGGATTTCCTGCTCCATCTCAGCGACGGGACCTGGGACGTTCGCTCGCTGACCTGGGTAGCACCGATGCACCCCGCCGACGTCTTTGTGGCCCTCGAGCATCTCTGCGACCGGGGGTTTCTCGAGCTGCGGGATCGGTGCGGAGAAACGCCTGAACTCACTCCGAAGCAGCCCGCCTGAAGGTGAGCGCCAGAGGGGCTCCCCGTTCCTTCCATTCGCCCGTGATCTCCGAGCCGTCCTCGTTCATCGTCCCGGTGTAGCGGACGCCGACGGTGGCCATGTCGACGGTCACCGCGCGGTAGCGGCGCAAATTGATCACGCTGTCCGGATCCAGCACGACGCCATCTGGGGTGATACGGGAACCATAAATGTCTATTCCATTGGTTATGCCACCTCGCTCGTTTTGCCAGACCGCCAGGTAATTGGTGCCATCGAAAGCCACGGCAGGATATTTCGATTCCCCAGCACTGGCGACCACAAACCCATTAGGGGCATCCAGGTTGGTGATGCTGTCACCACTGGTCGAAATACGTGCGGCGCGGATAGTGGTGTCGCCAGTACGCCAGACCAGCATGAAATTGGTACCATCGAAAGC
>Ga0209536_100012126_pt1 | contig 12563 bp, 14 predicted proteins | sample DeeMarSeWOR28_12_FD_187461 | JGI IMG/M metagenome (GOLD analysis project Ga0209536, IMG submission 187461) | Marine sediment microbial communities from White Oak River estuary, North Carolina - WOR-2-8_12 (SPAdes) (version 2) | ecosystem: Environmental > Aquatic > Marine > Intertidal zone >...
ATCTCGTCCCTCTTCAGGGACGAGAGCGTTTTCCATTTCTCCCGCGGTACCACCCTGGTTCCCGCACCATGCGGACACCTTGATCGGATACGGTCTGCGATCAACCTTGCACGACTTATACCCGCATCTCTTGTAACGGGTGATGAACCCGGATCACTTAATTGCGGAATTACGCCACGTTCAGATCTCGGCTCCGGAAGGATCTTCTGCCATCTTGTCTGTCCTGGCTCACACCATTCCCAGGATCGCTGTCAGCATGAGCTGGCATACTCGTTTCCATCATCGCCTTTTTGGGGTTGATTGGACAGATTATGCCACAAGTGTGAAAACCGGTCAACTGCTCATCCAATCCCGATTGAGCACGTACTTGGCGATGAATAACGCCAAGAACGAAAGCAGGATCAAGATCACTGAAAGAGTCAATGCGATATCCAAATCCAGCTCAAAACCGATATAGATCGCCAGTGGCATGGTTTGAGTCCTGCCCGGAAAATTTCCAGCGAAGATGATCGTAGCTCCAAATTCCCCCAGGGCCCTTGCCCAGCTCATGGCACTCCCCGCCAACAATGCAGACCATGAAAGCGGAATCGTCAGGAAACGAAAGATCTGGGGACTGCTGGCACCATCCAGAGCAGCCGATTGCTCCAATTCCTGGTCAATATTAGAGAATCCCAGGGCTGCAGACTTGATGTAAAAAGGCGCAGCGACAAAAACCTGAACGATGACCACAGCGATAGGGGTAAAGGCAATGTCAATCTCGAAATTGGATAAGAATGCACCAAAAATACCTTTCCGTCCAAATGCCATCAGCAGAGCCACCCCAGCAACAGCAGGAGGCAGGACCAGGGGGAGATCGATCAACGTGTCTACCAGGCGGCTGTATCGAAACTGCTTGCGTGCATGGGCATAGGCGAGGGGAGTACCAGCAAGGATGATGATCAGCGTAGAAATCAGTGTTGTCCCTAAACTCAAGCCAATCGCCTGTAGCACCTCCGGTTGGTATAAGTTCTCTAACAAGCCGGCCGGTGAAATCCGCAGGAACAATGCAAGTATCGGCAAACTTAAAAAGAAAAGCATCGGCAGGCTTAACACCCGCCATAAGCCTCCCAACCTGACATGGGGAGTTGGTGCAGGAGGGGATATGCGAGCTTTATCCCTGTTCACCGTGCCAATCCCACGAACCCATAATCATTCAGGATTTCCTGTCCTTCTGCAGAGCATACCAGAGAGATAAAATCCAGGGCAATCTGTTTATTAAGACTTCCATCTATCGGAGCAATATAATACCTAGCAGTGATATTTATCTCATCTGGGATATCGATCACCAGCAGATCTCCAGCAGATTCACCTGCCGCATCGCTAGCATACACCAGACCAGCATCCGCTTCTCCTAATAGGATCTTGGTCAGAACAGCCCTCACATTCTCCTCGTAGGAAACAACATTTGCCAGGACCTTGGACTTAAATTCGCTCTCATAGCCCCCGTTTTGGCTGGCCTGCGCGAGCATTTCCTGGGAATAAGCTCCCACAGGCACAGATTCATCCGCCAGGATGATCTTAAGATTTGGCTTGCTGAGATCTCCTAAGGTCTTGATATTACCAGGGTTATCCTCAGGTAATATCAACACCAGCTTATTGTGGACAAATTCTTGCACTGAATTTTCGACCACCCTGCTGGAGTTAATAACATTCTCCATCTGACGTGAATTTGCGCTCGCGAATAAGTCACCTGGCGCACCTTGTGATAATTGCTGCGCGATTTGTTGAGAACCAGCAAAGCTGATCACAACATTGATATCTGGATGCCTCGTTTCGAATACTTCCTTAAAGCGCATGAAAACCTCTGCCAGGGATGCTGCGGCGTAGATCGTCAGTTGATTATTTTCCTGGGATGCCCTGGTTCTTGAGTCTGGATAAACTGCACAAGCCACGAATAGAAAACAGGAGATTAACGAGAGGCATGATCTTACGATCAAAAGGTATATTTTCACAGATTTACCCATCTTCAACTGATACCAATATCGTATCCAACCACTCCAGGATGGATATGATTTGACGGATTCGTAAATCCAAACCAAGCTTGTTGAATTTCTGGTCATCTGGAATCGATGCCTGCTGGTTGATTAACCTCTTTAATCCTTGTTGAGTTTCAGCTATTTGTTCTTCAACAATCTTGTGGGCAATGCGAAGATCCTGCGCAACTGCAAAATACAGGCGGGTAGTGAATTCCACCCGGATCGCACGAACCGTCGTACGGCTTGGTGCCATCAACCACTGCTCGTACCGATCAATGCCCGATTCTGTAAGTTCAAAATACCGTCTATCAGGTAACTTATCTTGTTCGAGAATCGTCCCCCGAATATCACCCTGGTTTTCAAGCCTGTTGAGAATATTATAGATCTGGCTTTGCCTCAGATGCCAGACCTGGTTCAGATCTCGAGATAATCGCCGGTGCACATCATAACCATGTGCTGGTTTCTGCGCTAACATGCCAAGCAAAACATATTCAGGTGAAAGAGAACCGATGGTTGCTGATTTCATTCAGGATATACTCACTGAGTGAGTATATCTCTTTCAGGAGAATTGTCAAGTTTTTAATACCATGGAATGTTCGCAGCTACTCTGCGACCATCACTCCCACAACCCCTACTCTAACTTGGTAAGATTTTGATACCAGGTTTAACGCATTAATGTCTCAACAGTTGACATGAGCCGTGATAACTTCTCAGCCATCACATGTACAATGAACTTGTGGAATAACGCTGCTGCTTCAGGATCACTTGTTTCCATCGATTTTATCGCTTCCGTTGTCAGGCGGTAAACCTTGATCGGTGTTTCGGATACGATAGAAGCGTTACGTTTAGATCCCAGGTAGAAACCGAGCTCCCCAACAAGATTTTCACTGCTTAAGGTATTCAAACGCAGTGGTTTTTCTCCGGATGTTTCCAGCTGGACAGTAACAATTCCTTCTTCAAGGAAATACATAGAACCGGGAGAATCCCCTTGCTGGATAAGATGATACCCAGCGGGTATTTCCTGCAATTCAAGATGACTCATGATGCGGTTGATTATTTCTGAATCCCCAATCAAATCCTTGAGCTGATCTTGGAAGGATTTGCTGGTATCTTTTCCTAGCACACCCGTCGACTCGAGCAGCGCATCCTCACACCATTCGACACCATGATCAAGGTCAGGCAAAACAACGAAAGCATCCCCATTATCGCCAAGTACACCAGACCTTTCCAGGAATTTTCGCATATCGTCTGATAATGCGGTCAGCACTGAAGTAGAATTACTTTCACGTAGCAGCTGAACCATTTTGCGGAAGTTGATCACAACAGAAGAATCAATTCCAGTCACATGAGCGAAATCCATCACGAGGAAGCAAAGACGGGAACCTGAATAGCTGTCAACATGTTCCCTGATCTGATCCAGCAGCTGATTTGCAGTTCCAAAGAAAATATAGCCTTGCAATTCCAGGATCAAGATCTGCTTACCGTAACGCCTCAATAACCGCTTATGCAATTTGGGGCGCGCGATCGTGCTCTGGTAGGTTTCAGCAGTCAGCGAGTGCTTGATCACATCCACCTGGCTGTAATTGATCGCAAAAAGGATGATCGCCGCAACGATTCCGACTGCTACTCCTTCAAGAAACCCGACTGATGCGATTACGACCAGGATCAGGATGATAACGAGGTAATCTGCTCTGGGAAGTTTGTACCAGGTTTGATACGCCCATTCATACAGAAAAGACAGGCCAAGAAACAGGAGCAGCCCACCCAACACAAATTTTGGTAGGAGTGTGATGAATGCCGTCCCGGCTACAAGGGCAGCCACACAAACGCCAGCGGCAAACAAGCCGGTCAGCCTTGTTTGAGCACCAAGCTTCTGATTCATCACAGATAATCCTAGCTGCTGGTAACCGATCAAACCTGCGAAGAACCCCGCAAAAATGTTGCTGATGCCTGCTGCTCGCAATTCTTGGTTCAGATCCATTTCCTTCCGGGTCTCAAGCTCTAATCCACTGGCGTTCAATAACAACGAGACTGCACTCAATACCAGGACGACAATCATGCTGCCAGCTTGGGAAAGGACCAGGCTCCAGTCGATTTCTGCTACTGCAGACCAGGACAGAGACTGCAGAAGGCTTCCCTCAGGAAATGGTCCCAGCAACCAGCCAAATTCATTGATCTCAGCAATTGAATAACCTGAAATCCACATCCCCATGAAGAAGAACATGGAAGCCCCAATTACAAGACCTGGCAGCAGTAATTGATGACTGAAACGATTTAATAGCACCAGCAGGATTATTGCCAGAGCCAGACCTGGCAACCAGAGCCACAGCACTTCCTTTTGGAGTAAGATTGATAAATTTGAGATACTTGGGGCAATCCCGGTCATCATGGTGATCGAACCGGTCACCAGCAACCAGCCCGTGCCCGCCAGAAAACCACCCACAACTGGATACGGCAGAAATCGAACCAATCCACCGAGATTGAAATAGCCCATACCCAGTAAAAACAGACCGCATAAGAAAGTGGTCACTGCGATCACCGCCACTACAGTGATAAAAGTCTCGGAGCCACTCGCTCCTGGCGGCATCGAGGTTACGATGACCGCTGACATCACAGCGAGTATGGCGGTCGGCGCGTCTTGAATTCCAGATACCGTACCAGGGATGGTTGTCAAAAGGGTGATCACAATTCCCGTGATAATCGCGCCAATCATGGCTAATGTGATTCCACTGGAAACAAATGGGGAGAGTTCACCAGCGAAAATTAATGCCGCGAAAGAAATGGCGATGATCACTTCAATCACGCCCACTACTAATCCAGTGGTTAATCCAGGTAGCAGTCGTTCAGAACGAATATCAGCCACCATTTGAACTAGATTTTCCTTGATTGATGAGCTTCCTGGATTGTTCATATTAATAAAATTTGCTGGTCTAGTCCCGCCAAATAATGTACCTATTTTTCAAGCCTGGATTGAAGGCAAATAAATCAGCAAGAAAATTGCTCCAAGTGAATAACAAAATTCTACGGTCATGTACATATGTTGTCAACATAATAAGACGTATTTCCTCAAAATTCCCTTTATCACTATCTATACGCATTCCATACGCTCAATTCATACAGAAACGACAATTTACAGTACACTAATATAATATTTAGATTAATCTAATTATTAATATTAAAGAAAGAGGAACACTTCACATGGAGAACGAAACGATTTTTCGAATCATTGTCAGTTCTATTATCCTGGTCAGTATGTCAACATCAATTTACTTTCGCAGGAAAGCCCAAATAAATTCTCAAGATAGATCAATCGCCGCCAGGAAGGCAGCATCACCATGGTTGTAATGCGAGTCGGAGGTTTGTTGATCTGGTTTTCAGTTCTTGCTTATATCCTATACCCCCCAGCAGTAAGATGGGTTTCAATCTCCATACCCCTTCTTTTTCGCTGGCTGGGAGTGGCAGGTGGCATAACTGCTGCTCTGCTCCTGGTCTGGATGTTCGCAAGCCTGGGAACGAACATAACCGACAGCGTCACAATCCGAAGTAAGCGCAAGCTGGTCACAAACGGTCCTTACCGCTGGATCCGCCACCCGCTTTACACTTTCGGTGCTCTGCTTTTTCTCGCACTAAGTCTGGTTACGGGCATCTGGTTGATACCCTTCCTAGGAATCCCAACCTATGCAATTCTTGTTCACCGTACCGGCTTGGAGGAGCAGATGTTCCAGGAACGATTCGGTGAGCAATATCAGCGTTATTCCGAGCAAACAGGACGCTTCTTCCCCCGCCTTGGTTGAAGAACATAGAGCGAAAAATCACCAGCGCTGGCTACAAGGTAAGTTGTGACATCACATATCTGTAGTCGGGCTCGTCCTGCTCGCTAAAACCTCGACCAGTCCTGCACTGATCACCAGTAGCGCGCCAATCGCTTGGTATATTCCAAAAGGTTCGCCTGCAAATAAGGCCGCGCTGCCTATCCCCACAATCGCTTCGATTTGCAGCAGGATTCCTAATCTGCCGGGATCGACGTGCTTCGATCCCCAGTATATGCCCCACATGACCGGAATCAGGAATCCAGCTGCAATCAACACAAACCAGGGCAGAAGATTCATCAGGACTGCATAGGATGGAGGTTGACCGAGCACATCCAGGGGCAGCAACGCAAGTAACATTGCTGCTATCGAGCCATAAAGAAAGAATGCCATCAGCTGCTCAAAGACCGAAGTCTCTGGTGCCTGGCGCACTTTCATAGCCCCATATGCAAACAACATACCAGATACCAAAGCCATCACGTCCCCGATATTAATCGAAAATGACTGTGAATTTCCTGCGCCAAGGATGATCAGCAAACCCGACAAACTGAGCAGAAGTGCAATTGCACGCCACCTGGAAAATCGTCGCCCCATGAGACCAATTTCCAGGATTGTCCCCCAGGCCGGCATGGCGTAGAAGAGGATCAACGCCCTGGCAACATCCGTCAATAGCAGGCTCTCGAGGTAAAGGGCAACGGCTGCCCCGATCAGCAGCCCGGTGCGATACTGCCGGATGCCTGTGGGCAGCTTGCGAAGCCAGCGGTACCCAGCAACGGGCACCAAAAGGATAAGCGGGACCAAAAACTGGGTCAGGGTCGCCCAGGCAGGTGCCAACCCATAACTTTCTAAAGCCCTCAAAGGTATCCAGAACAAACCCCAGGCAGCAGACGCAATCGCCACGATAATTTCTGGGTAGGGAGTTCTGCGTTCCTTCGATTCCATCGATGCCTGCCTGTGACTCACGTTTTTTCTTCAACTACAGAAATTCGGAATATACCAGCCAATAGTATCATGGGTTCAAATTTTAACCAGAAGATCAAATCTTGCTGGCTGGATATTATCTCGCATGTAGTAATGATTAAACGGGCTGTACAGATGATAATTTCTTGGCTCTCACTGAGCTGGCTTCGAGATGAATGGATGTCACCTTAAGGATATAATTAACCGGGGATACCCAAGATGATAATCTGGCAGACAGGAGGTGAATAATGGAAGTACTCGGTATCGACATCGGGGGTTCTGGCATAAAAGGCGCACCAGTCGATACGGATACTGGCTCTCTGCTGGAAGATCGTTTCCGTATACCCACCCCCTCTCCAGCCAAACCCCAGGCTGTCGCTGAAACCATTGCCAAGATTGCAGATCACTTCAATTGGCGAGGGCTTATTGGAGCTGGTTTTCCTGGAGTTGTGCGAAGAGGCACTACCTGGACCGCAGCCAACATCCATGATGATTGGGTGGGATTAAATGCCACAAAATACCTCAAGAAGAAAACCGGGCGGAAAACATGCATAATAAATGATGCCGATGCAGCCGGTCTGGCAGAAATGGCATTTGGTGCCGGCAAAGGTCGCAAGGGAGTCGTGCTTCTGGTAACCATCGGGACCGGACTGGGTACAGCGCTGTTCACAGATGGCTATTTGTTACCCAACTGCGAGTTAGGCCACCTGGAATTTATGGGGGTTGAAGCTGAATGGTATGCCTCAGATGCAGCCCGTAAGCGTGAAAAACTTTCATGGAAGAAGTGGGGTCAGCGTTTCAATCAATACCTGGCAACGATGGAAAGCTTGTTCTGGCCCGATCTGATCATCCTGGGTGGAGGTACCAGCAAGAAATTCGCTCTTTTCAAACCCTATTTAACCGTCCAGGCAGAAGTTCGCCCTGCAGAAATGTTGAACGAAGCTGGAATCGTGGGGGCAGCAGTAGGAGCATGCAAATACGGCAAATAAAGAATAGCATCTCCGTGGGTGAATCACCAAGATATGTACCAATCACCTTGTGCATGTGATTAATGACAAGCAGGTGTTTAGCTCACAATCCCACCATCGGTCAATCTGCGGATATCTCCCAGTGCATACTCGACCTCTGGTAAAGTCAGAGGCCGATTTTCATGGATATGGTTTAATTGCCCGTTTTCTGCCATCTGGATAGCCAGCTGGCGGACAGTCAAGTTTTTTCTTAATGCTTCTTTGACCAATTTTGCCCCCGCTGCATAACCGATCATGGGGTTCAAAGCGGTGACGATAATTGCATTCTTCTCCAACCAGGCGGTGGCCTTTTCAGAATTTGCCTGTAAACCCAGCACACATTTCTGGGTAAAAGCCCTGATAGATCCAATCATGACCTGCATCATTTCGAACAGGTTGTGGGCCACGATCGGCATCATCACGTTTAGCTCAAGTTGCCCCGCCTGGGAAGCGAGGGCGATCGTTTGATCACAGCCCTGTACATGGTACATGGACATATTCAGCATTTCCGCCATCACCGGGTTGACCTTTCCCGGCATGATGCTGGAGCCAGGTTGAACTGGCGGAAGTAGAATTTCATCCAGCCCGGTAGCTGGACCAGATGAAAGCAGGCGAAAATCGTTTGCCACGCGGGTCAGCGTGATCGCCAGGGTGCGCATGGATGCCGAAAAATCTGCCATATCGGCCAGTGATTGCATGCTTTCGAACAAATCATCAGAAGAAACCAGCTCCAGTCCGCTGAGATCCACGAGTTTCTTAATCATGCGTGCGTGATATTCAGGGTGGGCGTTCAAACCGCTACCTGTTGCTGTGCCTCCGATCCCCAGGCGACGTAATCCTTCAGCCGATCTGCGGATACGTTCACCATCACGTTCTACTGCCCTGGCATAAGCACCGAACTCCTGCCCCAGTCGAATGGGTAGTGCATCTTGAAGATGGGTTCTCCCAGATTTGACAACCGGGTCAAAGTCGATTGTTTTCTCGCGCAATGCCTCCGAAAGTTCAGAGACCACCCCCAATAACTCGTCCAGGCGCCACAAACAACCCAGGCGAATCGCTGTTGGGATGGTATCGTTTGTGGATTGCGCCATATTAACATGGTCATTAGGATGGACCAGGTATTCTCCCAGCTTCCCACCAAGGATCACTGTTGCCCGGTTGGCGATCACTTCGTTGGTGTTCATATTATGGCTGGTCCCGGCACCAGCCTGGAATGGATCTACCACAAAATGGTCATCCCACTTTCCTGCTGCCGTCTCACTGGCAGCTTGCGCGATCGCTTCCCCGATATTCGCATCCAATAAACCCAGATTCGTGTTGACCATAGCAGCTGCCTGCTTGATTATTCCCATCGACCAGATAAATGCCCGCCAGGGTCTCATTCCAGAGATGGAGAAGTTTTCCATCGCTCGTTGAGTTTGGGCACCAAAAAAAGCATCTTCGGGAACGGATACCTCCCCCAAAGAATCGCGCTCCATGCGGGTCGCTCCTACCATATGCACTTAACCTCCACTCCTTAAGCTCGATTAAACACTTGAATATGCTATTCGGACAATTATAGTACAAATACTTTTGTTCACCCCTACCCAAAAAAACCAAGATGGTAAAATTGCTTCAACTTTTCCAAGATCCTTTGAGGTAATCATGCTAATCCACTCTGCATCTCAACTGCTCACACTGGCGGGCGGTCCACAAAGAGGTCATGATCTGGGTCAGCTGGGTTTAATCCCTGGTGGCGCAATCCTGATCGAGGATAGCATCATCACTGCGGTTGGTTCATCGAAGGAGTTGCTGAATGCACATCCTGATCAGGAACGATTGGCTGCAGGCGGCGGTGTCGTGATGCCGGGGTTTGTTGATCCCCATACACACGTGATTTGGTCTGGGGATCGTGCTGCCGAGTTTGAAATGCGTTTGCAGGGCAAAACTTACCTGGAGATCCTTGCTGCAGGAGGTGGCATTCTTTCCACCGTCAATGCCACACGTGCGGCTGACACGGAAAGCCTCATCAAGGAGACTCAGCCCCGGCTGGGATCCATGCTCGCCCACGGCACCACAACTGCCGAAGCCAAAACAGGATATGGGCTTGAGCTTGCAACTGAGCTGCGCATGCTGCAGGCATTGATCACGCTTGATGAACAGGGACCCCTGGAGCTGGTAATCACATTTCTCGGTGCCCATGCGATCGCTCCTGAATATAAAGATGATCCCCAGGCATATACCGATCTGGTATGTGACACCATGCTGCCAGAGGTCCTCCAATGGTGGCCTGAAGATCGACCGCTGCCTTTTGTGGATGTCTTCTGCGAGACAGGTGCATTTGATTTAGCCCAATCCCGGCAGATCTTAACCACAGCCAAGCAGCTCGGCTTCCCCTTGAAAATCCACGCCGACGAATTTGACAATTTAGGCGGAGCTTCACTCGCAACCGAACTTGGCGCTGTTTCTGCAGACCACCTCGTGGCGACATCTGCGCAAGATATTCGATCCCTGGGAAAAAGTGACACCGTGGCAGTCGGTCTGCCAGCCACACCTTTTGGCCTTTCAGAACCGAAGTACACCCCGGCCAGGCAAATCATGGCTGCTGGGGGAATTCTTGCCTTGGCGACTGATTTGAACCCGGGTACCGCCTGGTGTGAGAGCATGCAGTTTGCCATTGCGCTGGGTTGCCGTTATATGGGACTGACTCCAGCCCAGGCAATAGCTGCTGCCACGATTAATGCAGCTGCTGCCATCGGTCGCGAGTATTCCATCGGTTCACTCGAACCAGGCAAACAAGCAGACCTGATTATCTTAAATGTGCCTGAATACCAGCATCTTGGCTACCGCTTTGGGACAAACCTGGTGAAACAGGTTATCAAGCGCGGCAAACTCGTCCTCGAGAATTAATCGATCCAATGCCGATCCACATTAATCCGCATGCCTGATATAGAGACTGCCCGTAGCTGGTATCCAGCGAACGATCCCGTCCATGGTTTCGACCATATCCTTCGTGTTTACCGCATGGCGGAGAGGCTTGCCCGCGAAGAAGGTGCAGACCCGGAAATTGTATGCGCGGCTGCATTACTGCATGATGCACAGGGTAGCCAGACCGAAGGTGGTGAATCAGGACGCCAGGACCACCACCATGCCTCATCGGATTTTGCCCAACAGGTCCTGGAGAGCGAAGGATGGCCACCCGGGAAGATATCGGCTGTGAAGCACTGCATCCGTGCACATCGCTTCCGGGACAATTCAGAGCGACCAGAAACCTTAGAAGCGAAAATCCTCTTTGACGCCGATAAGCTGGATGTAATCGGCGCGGTAGGAGTCGCTCGCACCATCGCATTTGATGTCGTGGTCAATCAGCCGATCTATTACCAGCCTTCACAGAGGTTCTTGGAAACCGGTGAAAAAGAACCTGGAGAACCGCACAGCTCCTACCATGAGTATCTGTTCAAACTGAGTAAAATCAGAGACCGCCTGTTCACGAAAACTGCCCGCCAACTGGCACAAGAACGCCACCATTTTATGGAAGAATATTTTGCACGTCTAGGAGCTGAAGAGCGGGGTGAAAAATAAGATCAACTATCAATTCTGTTGATTGGAGATTACTCATTTACGACTAGAATTAGTGCCATGGATGATCCCATCCTCATCGTGGAAGATGTACCCAATATCCTCGAATTACTGGATGTCACCCTGCGATTCAAGGGTTACCCTGTTATCACCGCAAGCAATGGACAAGAAGCCCTTGAGATCGTACCAGATCAACCCCCAGCTCTTGTGATCACGGATATCATGATGCCGAAGATGGATGGCTACACCCTGGCATTCAACCTGCGGCGAAATCCAGAGACCAGTCACATCCCGATCATCTTCTTATCAGCGACTTACGTCACACCGGAAGACAAGGAGTTCGCCATGAGCTTGGGTGCTGTTAAATTCATGGAAAAACCTGTTGACACCGAGGATTTCCTGCTCACCGTTGCTGAGATATTAACGAATCCTACTAATGCGTTGTCCCCCGCGATGGACAAGCAGCAGTTCTTGGATGGCTACCGCCGCAGGCTGGAAGTCAAACTGGGGCACAAGAATGCCCAGATTGTACGTAATGAGCGTCTACTGAAAACCCTTCCTGATTCTCTGAAAGGCTCTTTCGAAGACATGCTGCAGGATAATTATTCCCAGAGAGACCAGATCCAGTATGAACTCGATGAGATTTACACCCGTATTGAAAAATCCTTGCAGGAAAATTAATCTGCTCATCCCGATATTACATTGAAATCCTCACACAAGTTGTGAGGTTTTTCATTTGATGATGGCGTAAATCCGGTCGCTCAAATCCGCCAATATCTGCAGGAATCAGTGTCTGTGGGATTGTTGGTCAGGTTAACTCGATTAGGTTCCCTGCAGGATCATAAAACATAACCCAGCGTTCATCCCCCAACCCCTCCACCCCCCAGGGTAGATCTACACCATGAGATTCCAGGCGTTCAACTGCCTGGTCCAGGTCATGGACCCGTAATGCAAACAAGGGAAAGCGTTCAGGTTCAGGATCTTGAGCGGGCCGTGGTTTACCCCTGAGGATAGTCAGGTATGCTGAACCAATTTTGAAGTGCGGTCTCCCGGCGTGATGGTGTTGTAGCAGTTCTAACTCCAAAACATCCCTGTAAAAATGAGCTGTTTCGTGTACGTCCTCTGCCCAAATAGCGATCACTGCAATATTCTCAATCATAAGCTGCCATCCATTTTTGTCCTGCTAAGATCTTTTCGTAATTTTCAAGGTGCGA